>Ga0105349_10001081_pt1 | contig 11293 bp, 13 predicted proteins | sample EN1Hudseemescosm_FD_83661 | JGI IMG/M metagenome (GOLD analysis project Ga0105349, IMG submission 83661) | Methane-oxidizing microbial communities from mesocosms in the Hudson Canyon - EN1B Hudson Canyon | ecosystem: Environmental > Aquatic > Marine > Cold seeps | place: Hudson Canyon...
ACTATGTCTAACAGGCTCAAATCTTCTGTGTCTAATTGTCCCAGTATAAATAGCGCTATGCTTTATCATTATAATTAACCTAAAGCTCTATGCCGAAAGCTTTGGCAACCCGCAGAGCGCTGTTGACACCATCTTCATGAAAGCCGTTGAACCAATAAGCACCACAAAAGTGAGTACTGTTTTTATCACTTATTTCAGAGTGTCTTTTCTGCGCAGCAATACCATCCATAGTAAATACAGGGTGGGCATAATTGTATTTATCAATGATTTTACCAGGAGCAATTTCTGCCGTTCGGTTTAACGTCACCATGAAATCATCGGGTGCATCATCGAAATTCTGCAAGGTATTCATATGATAAGTTACCATCGCAAACTCACTTAAGCGCTGAGGAATATGATAATTCCATGCAGCCCAAGCTAATTTACGTTTTGGCATAAGCCTTCTATCCGTGTGTAATACCACCTCATTATCTTGGTAGGGAATCGCCCCTAAAATTTCATTTTCTTGCTGAGTTGGTTTATCTAAGATAGCCAGAGCTTGATTGCTGTGACAGGCAAAAATTACCTGGTCAAAGTGCTGTTCGTCCCCAGAAAAAGTGGTGAGTACTACACCATCACCTTCTCTTTTTACCGATGATACTGGTGAGTTTAAATGAATGTTGTCTTTGAATGATTTAATCAATGGTTCAATGTAGGATTCAGCACCGTCGCTAATGACTCTCCATTGTGGTCTATCATCAACACTTAACATGCCATGGTTACTGAAAAATCTTAAGAAGAAACGTATTGGAAAATCCATCATAACGTCAACAGAGGAAGACCAAATGGAAGCGCCCATTGGAACCAAGTAATGATTAACAAAGCGCTCGTTATAGCCGTGTTCTTTAACAAAATCCCCAAGTGTTTGCTGTTCTGGAATCGAGTCTGAGGCAAGCATTTCAACAGTTTGTTTATTAAAGCGTAAAATATCTTTGATCATAAACCAGAATGATGGTTTGAAGATGTTTCTACGTTGGGCGAATAAACTATTAAAGCTCGTGCCATTGTACTCAAGACCCGTATTTTCATCTCTAACACTGAAACTCATATCAGAATCTTCGCTTTTAACGCCGATTTGATCCATCAGTTTAATAAAATTGGGGTAAGTCCAATCATTGAATACAATAAAACCAGTATTGACGGGATAAGTTTTGTCACCCGATTTAACAAGCTTGGTATGAGTATGCCCTCCTAAATAGCTGCCTGCTTCAAATAAGGTGACATCGTGTTCTCTATTCAATAAATAAGCAGAAAGTAAACCCGATATACCTGCACCAATAATGGCAATTTTCTCTTTTTTATTAACTTTTTTTGTATTCATGTCAATGTCCTGATATCTACTAAGCCATTCGGTTTTTTAGGAATAATATAATGCGATTTAATAATGGAATATGTTCATATAACAATGAGCCCGCATCAAAATAATCTCTATGTTTTATTATCTTTCCTTCTAAGAAAGTTAATTCACTCGCACCTTTCACTGATATTTTTTTGCCCTGATTTAACTTTGGATGTTGATAAATCATGTCCCAGGTGATCATTGCACTGGATTCGTCAGCCCATTGATGAATAAAGGTGAACTCAATAAAACTGACATTCGAATAGAGGTTCTCGAAGTAATCAAATAGATTATTAATACCCTCTATAGAGTGAAAGCAGTCTTCAAAATGTAAGTCATCAGCATATACCGAGTTTATGTTTTTGAAATCAAGATTTTCTCGATTCATGCTGTGGTATAAGCTTTTGAAGCCTTCAATGTGTCTATTGATGTTTGTCATTGTCTCGGCCTTCTTTCAATATGTTTTTAGGCACAGGTCTTAAATCATAAACAATGCCGAACCAGCTAAGAAATTTTAAAATAAAATATGAAATGTCGACTTCCCACCAGTAGAAACCTTGGCGTGCCGAAATGGCGTAGCGGTGATGATTATTATGCCAACCTTCACCCAATGTAAGAAAAGCAAGCCAAGGGTTATTTCTACTGTCATCTTTTGTTTCAAATCTACGGCTTCCCCAGGTATGGCATAAAGAATTTATGGTGAATGTCGCGTGAGCAAGTGCAACTGTAGAAATAAAGAACCCCCAAATAAGCATTTGCCAGCCATTGGTTTCTAATGACGGGGCATACGCATAAAGCAGTTCACCAACAACAAAAAGGCTGGTTGCAAGTAGGAAAGGAATAAGAATATCGAATCGATTAATGAATCTGAGTTCAGGAAACTCAGTCCAATCTTTAATTACACCATAATCTGTTTTAAAGGCTTCTTCACAGGTAAACCATCCCATATGGCTCCACCAAAACCCATTTTTAGGTGAATGAAGATCGTTCTCTTTATCGGCATACATATGATGCTTTCTATGATGCGAAGCCCACCAGAGGGGGCCCCTTTGCGCAGCGCTGGCTCCAATTACCGCAAACAAAAATTGCCAGAAGCGATTAGTTTTAAAGCTTCGATGAGAAAAGTAACGATGGTAAAAGGCGGTTATCGCAAACATCCTGATCCAGAACATGGCAAGGCAGGTAATAATTGCAACGGGGCTCCAGCCAACAAAAAATACACATAAGCAGGTTAGGTGAACAGCAAAGAAAGGAATAATTCGCTGCCAGTTTACCTTTCTGGGTATTGCTGAAACTTTCTCATCCGATGGGGCTACAAACGGCTCCGCTTCAGAATCAAACCAGCGCAGGGTATTATGTCCTAGCTGCTTTAAAGCGATCATTTAGGCATCTCCTTCCTTTATATTTAGCCGTTTAAGTTGTTTGAAATACGTCTTGGTAGCATCAGCAGCAATTTTTAAATCAACCGTTGGAATTGGGTAATTAAGGTCTTTTGCACGTTGATCACTTGGCTTTAGTATTGCTTTGCCTTCAATACTTGCTATCTCTGTTACATACTTACGCACAAAGTCCCCATTTGGATCAAATCTTTCTGCCTGCCGATAAGGGTTAAATATTCTGAAGTAGGGTACCGCATCGACTCCAGTACTGGCAGACCATTGCCAGCCGCCATTATTAGAAGCCAAATCAGCATCGGATAGCTTACTGTAAAAGTATTGTTCTCCTAATCTCCAATCAATATGCAGGTGTTTTGTTAGAAACATGGCCGTTACCATGCGTAATCGGTTATGCATCCACCCCGTTTGATTTAGTTGTCTCATGGCGGCATCGATAATAGGAATGCCCGTTAAACCATTACACCAATTTATAAAAGACTCATTTTCTGATTTCCAAGGTAACTTCTCAGTTTCTATCTTAAAAGCTTTTCCTCTACTAACTCTAGGAAAGGCAACCAATATATGACGATAAAACTCTCTCCATATCAACTCGCTTAACCAGCATTGGCTACCTTCATCTAATGAATCTAGCGAATACATATCGTGATTACCATTCAAAACGGCCTGCATGCATTGGCGAGTTGTAATAATGCCCAGCGCAAGATGAGTCGATAGCTGACTGGTCGAATCTAAGTTGGGGATATCCCTTTCTAAATGGTAATAGGAGACGCGGCTATCAATAAAATCGGTTAAATGCTCATGAATGTGATCTTCATCTAATAGACGGTGGTCCTTTAAAGGAATAGAAATATCATAAGCTTTTAAACAAGTAACATTTGACTCTATTAGGGGAGCTGACTGTGCTTTAGGCTTGGTATATAGAGGGCGGGCTTGTTCAGTGAGAACGGAATACCATTTCCTCTTAAATGCACTGAATACTTTGTAATCCTCTCCCTGTCCATTTTTAATTGCGCCAGGGGCAATGATGCATTGCTCGTCAAAACCATGGGTTCTAATACCTTGATTACGTAAACCCGTTTCTGCATTAAAAGTATATTCTTTTTCATTGATGCCATATTCATGATTAAAGAACACATCCGTGATATTCCATTCTTCACAAGTACTGATTAGATGCTGTGTACTTAATGCGAAAGATTCTCCATCAAATACGATTAAAGGAACATTAAGCTGACTTAGGGCTCTTTCTAAATGCTTTAAGTGCTCCATCATTAGTTGGCGTTTAATGATAGAAAGCCCATGCTGATCCCACTGTTTATCAGTGATATAAAATACGGCGATGCATTGACCATTAGACATTGCCTTATTCAGAGCAGGGTTATCATGGACTCTGAGGTCATTTCGAAACCATACAAGGTTAGTCATCTTGGTCGGTTCTCATAAAAGGTTGATTCCCTTTAACATTACTTAAATAGTCTGCCAGCGCTACCGCACTATGCCAAGAAGCTTCTATACCAAAATGCTGAGTGTCGAAATAATCACCAATTAAACCCAAGCCATTGTTCTTTGATAAAGAAGTATCCCATAGGTAAGCAGATTGGCTTTCTAAACCACGGCTAACGGTAGAGTATAACCAGCGGTGCAGATGGCTGTTTAGAGCGATGACTGACTCACCAGTAATTTGTTCTAGCGCTATTAAAATACTTCTTTCAACGAATGCTTTATCTGCATCAATATTATTTTCGCTCCATTGGGCAGTAGCTTGAATTTGAAGTATCTTGGTAGATCCTTGATGCTCGCGGGTAGGCTTGTTTGATTCAATGCTAATAGAGTGAATGATTTCACTACTAGGAAAAGACAAGTCATCAAGATCAACATATTCATCATCTACCTCAATAGCCAATACCCACTGAGGTGCTAGTTCTACGCTTGCTAACTGATTTTTAAGCTTAATACCAATACCCTTAGGCAGTAAGTCTAAAGTCTGTGGAGCAGGGGTGGCAAAAATGATGTTTCTCGCATAAACACAGTTAATGCCACTGCTGTTGTCACAATCAATTTGCCAGCATCCATCATATGGTCTTATAGAACCAATTTTCGTCGAGAAATGACACGTGAGATCTTTACTCAGAAAGCGCGTTAATGATGAATTTCTAGAAGTTGCGACATAATGACAACGGTCTTGTTCGTCTTTTAACCACGGCGCTAAAATACCCAGTTGATGCCAGTGGTCTAACTGTGCTTTAAAAGACTTAGATTCTCCAAAAAAGCTAGTGCAACCCAAGTCGAAAGCCATTGGATGGTCTGTATTGTTCACTCTTTTGGAGGACATTCGGCCTCCTGTACCTCTAGATTTTTCAAATACAGCAATTTGAAAACCAAGAGAGTTCATTGTATTTGCAAAGGTCAATCCAGCAATGCCAGCCCCTATAACGGCAAAATCTAATATTTCGTTTTGCTGGTTATTATTTTCCTGATTGCTATTATTCTGGCTGTTATGTCTCTGTGTCATGGGCGTCTGGCTATTTTTGATATTCTTTGTTGATATTAATAGGCATACGGCAGGTGAAAATATTTAGATCACTGAAAAATATATATTTTATAAAGCTTTACCAAAATGCATCATTGCTTTAAATTTGCATGCTGCAACATAACTTTAGATCAATATTGGAATTATTTTGACCCAAGGTACTCAGACAAATGCACAGTATCTAAATAACCTCGTTTTAAACATTGCACAGCAAGATGAGCAAGCTTATTTAGAACTATTCGATGCATGCGCAAGCCGTCTTAAGGCTTACGCAATTAAGTGCGGATCAAAGCCATCTGATGCAGAGGATCTGCTACAAGATTGCATGCTTACTGTATGGAATAAGGCACCGCAATTTAAACCAGCCACGGCTTCAGCCATGACCTGGATGTATACGATTATCCGCAATCGACGCATTGATATATTGCGTAAAGAAAAACCCAACCTAATTCAATCGTTTGATTTATGGCCAGAAGACGATATAGCGCAGATCAGCTCCGTCGATTTTGTCTCTTCTCGCTTAGATGATGATGTTGAGGGTGATCTAAATGCTCGCTTGGTCCGTATACTTATTGAAACATTACCAGAAGAGCAGCGACAGATCATTTACAAGGTCTATTTTGAAGGCAAGTCTCATAGCGAGATTGCACTTGATTTGGGTTTACCCTTGGGAACGATTAAATCTCGTCTGCGTTTGGCGATGAAAAAACTTGATAACCTTGCAAAAGAACAAATGACATGGCTAATTATCATCCTGCTGACGAACTTTTAATGCAATTTGCTGCTGGGCAGCTTACCAATGCATTAGGCATACAAACAGCTTGTCACCTTGAAAGTTGTTCACAATGTCTTAAAAAAGTCTTTATCTATGAACAACTTGGCGGAGATCTTATTGATATCTCCAGTCCCGTTGAAGTCGATACAGAGGCGAAATCAAGATTGCTTGAAACGCTGCACTCTAAACGTGCTGCAGGAGAGCTAAGAACCTCTAATAGTGAGTCTATCGAGACCTTAGGCCCAGTATTTCGACAACAGCTGGATCAAGCTGATCAACGACTGCCTAAGCCCCTAAGGCGCTTTATCCCTACCCATTATGAACATTTACCTTGGTCAGGGTTGAGTAAGAATATTCAAAGCTATGATCTGCCATTTTCTGATGAGCAATATACTGCTCGTTTTTATAAAATTGCAGCAGGCAAAGAGCTACCGCAGCATACGCATCGCGGCAATGAATTTACTCTTGTACTGTCAGGCAGTTTTTCAGACTTATCAGGGGATTATCATCCTGGAGATTTTGTACTGGCGAATACCAGCACTCATCACCAGCCTAAAGCTCATGATAAAGAAGACTGTATCTGCTTTGCAGTAACAGATGCGCCTCTAAAAATGACAGGCTTCTTTGGCCGATTATTAAATCCATTTCTTAAATAAAGTTTAAATAATGTAATCCATTTCAATTTACTCCTCGTATTAATAATAAGATTAATCGAGGACAGCAACATGATCACCAACGAAATAATATGGATTACCGGTGCCAGTAGTGGCATTGGTTATGAGGTCGCAAAGGAATTAGCGATTCAAGGTAATAAAGTGATCGCGTCAGGGCGTAATGCCCAAGCCCTAGATCTATTAGCCAAAGAGTCACACAATATATTGCCATTGGTATGCGACCTGGTTACCGATAGCCATCAAAGCATCCATCATTCCTTAGCTGACCTTACCTCTCATTTAGATCGAATTATTCTATCAGCAGGTGACTGTAAGTATTTAGATGTTAATAGTCCTGACTGGTCTTGTATCACTCAGATCATGGACATTAATTTCCATGGCAGCATTCGAGCTATTCAAGCAGCACTCCCATTATTAGAACAATCAAACAATGGCCATATAGTAGGTATTACCTCTATGGCGAGTATTGCTCCTTTTACCCAAGCCCAAGCGTATGGTGCTTCTAAAGCTGCATTCAGCTATTTTTTACAGTCATTACGAATAGACCTAAAAGACAAAAACATTGATGTAACTGATGTTATGCCAGGGTTTATCGATACCCCCTTAACGCGCAAAAATGATTTTGATATGCCATTTCTATTATCGGTTAACGATGCCAGCAATAACATAATTAAAGTAATAGAAAAGCGCAGTTACTCAGCAGTATTTCCCAAACGCCTTTATTGGTTATTTAAATGCTCCTCTTTATTTCCTAAGCTATGGCTAAAGCTGAACCGACCAAAAGCAGACATTAAAGAAAGTGATAATGAAAAAATAAAGTGCGAAATGAATCATGTTGTTAAGTGAATCTAGCGTGCTAAGTAAACAGACAAAAATTAATATTGTTAATGCACTTATTTTTCAATGCTGTTGGTTTCTTGCAGTACTCGTGATTACTGAAGTTACTTTAATAGCGCTAGCGATTGCATTAATAGTCTATTTTTACAGTTTAAATTCAGTGTCTAAAAACCTCTATTTTATGGCACTAACTCTGATTATACTGAGCCTCGTCGGGTATATAGGCGATAGTATTATCGCGTGGCAAACGGGGCTGGTTTATAGCGATAATATTGGTAATTTAGCACCAGTATGGTTATTGGTATTGTGGATAGCCTTTTCAACCACTCTGCCTTTTTCAATGAAATGGATTTTTATCAAGCCTTGGCTAACAGTTATTATTGGTTTATGCCTTGCGCCTATGAGTTATGTAGCAGGTATTCATTTATCCAATTCGTACTTCATCGAAGAAGGCAGTTATCCAACATTTTTCGTTATCGAAGGTATTTGGTGGGCAATACTTTTGACGTGTTATAGAAAAATTAACGAAATCTATGAGGGGTATCATGAAAAATCTATTATCAGTTAAATACTTTTCAGTCGTATACGTAATGCTATTTTCTATACTGGTTAATGCTGAACAATTTGTTGGCTATGCCTATGATATTGAAAGCAAAGAACTTGTATATACCGAACACCATCAATATAAAAATGAAGCCATACACCATGTTATCTATAAAGAAATAAATGGTGAAACTTTTGCAAAGAAGGTAATTGATTACCAGCAAGGCTTTACTTCACCTGCTATTGAACAGAAAAATACTAGAAATGGAGAGCACATCAAGGTTGTTAAAAAAGATAATGAACTGTTGGTTGAATACAAAGAGAATGCCAATGAACAAGTTGAATCAAAATCACTAGATCTAAAACCTTCGCTTGTTATTGATGCAGGTTTTGATCATTTCATAAACCAGCATTGGGATACATTAATTTCAGGCAGCCCATTAGTTGTTGATTATCTTGTGCCATCATCTTTAGCCGCTTATCAGTTATCGATACAGCAGTATGATTGTGATAAAAGCGAAAATTATTGCTTCGCTATCTCTGCATCTAATTTTTTTATCAGCCTATTTACCGACCAATTAGAGTTAAGTTATGACAAAGCATCGCGAAAGCTCATGTCATTTCAGGGGCGCTCTAATATTTGCGATGAAAATGGCGAATATCAAGATGTGTTTATTTCATATGATTATGTATCAGCCAAAGAGGCCTCGCTATGAAAACGTACCTATTATTACTGGTTAGCATTTTATTAACCAGCTGCAGTTCAATCGATATTAATGTCTACGAAGACAATAACCCTAAGCTTGATTTAAAAGAATACTTTTCTGGCGACCTAACGGCCCACGGCATCATCAAAGATCGATCTGGGCAAGTCATTCGCTATTTTAATGTAGAGATGAATGGAACATGGTCTAAAGACGGAGTCGGCATACTAGAAGAGAAATTCATATTTGATGATGAAAGCATCGAATACAGAACCTGGACATTCACCCCCATAAAAGAAGGTAATAAAATACGCTATCTCGCGAAAGCCAACGATACTGTGGCGTCTGTGCCAGTAAATATCACAGGTAATGCCTTTTTTATGGACTATGATTTATTAATCAACTATCGGGGCGATGAGTTACAAGTGCGTATAGAAGACAAGATGTACTTAATCAATCAACAAGTAATGATTAACGAATCGACTATGATTAAGTATGGGCTAAACGTCGGTTATATCACCTTAACTATTATTAAACAGACTCCATAAGACAGTAGGGAAAGCAAAATGAGTGAGATTGTAAGTGGAATTAAGATTGGTATCAGTAGCTGTCTTTTAGGCGAGAATGTTCGTTTTGACTCAGGCCATAAGAAGAACTCCTATATCACAGGGGTATTGTTAGATTATTTTGAATTTGTACCCTTTTGCCCTGAGGTTAAAATTGGTTTAGGCATTCCCCGCGAACCTATTCGCTTAGTGAATATCAATGACTAGACTCATTGTATTGGTACCAAAACCAGAGAGTTAGATGTTACCCAGCCATTAAAAGATACTGCTGATGAGCAGCGTAATTGGCACGGCGACCTGTGTGGTTATATTCTGAAAAAAGATTCACCCAGCTGTGGCATGGCTCGAGTTAAGCTTTATAGCAGTGTGGACTCTAAAAATAATCATTCAACCAAAGACGGAGTCGGTATCTATGCGCAGCGTTTGATGGAGAATTTTCCATTTTTACCCGTAGAAGAAGAGGGGCGCTTAACCGATGCGCATCTAAGAGAAAACTTCATTCAACGGGTAGATATCTATTCACGCTGGAAAGCCCTGTGTGAAGAAGGGCTGACCTGGGCAAATTTACAAGCATTTCACGCCAACCATAAATACATATTTATGAGCCATAACCAATTAAAGGCAAAAGAACTAGGTGCCCTGCTAGCGGATACTAAAGATGCTGATATAGAAGTACTTGCACTAACCTACCTAGAGGAGATGACAGCCCTATTAAAAATCATCACCTCACGCAAAAAACACGTGAATACCTTGCACCATATTCAAGGCTATCTTAAAAGGAGCCTAGAAGGGGATGATAAGGCCGAATTGAAGGAGTTAATTGAAGGTTATCAAAAGGGCTTACTGCCACTCATAGTACCGATAACCTTGCTGAGGCACCATTTTAGGCGGAACCCGAATCAATACATAACCCAGTCTTTTTATATGGACCCGCATCCAGGTGAAATGATGTTGTTAAACAATATTTAACTGACTCCCATTACTAAAGATCATTGATACTTTAATTGGATGTAATATGAATAGAATTAATCCTAAAAAATTGCTTAATAGTAAATGGACTGCGGTTAATCCTACGAATAAAGAAAAACACTTTATCGTGACAGAACTGGAATTCGATGAAGAAGAAAATGTCACTGCATGCGCTATCGAAGCGGTGATGACAAAACGATCTTTGGCCATTGATTGGCAAGTCTTAAAAGATGATGCCGCTTGGGTTCATGGCTGGAAGTAGGTTGGCTGTTAGATAGTTATTTATTTAATAACTATCTGACCGCCTACCAAGCAATTAAGTCGCCTTTCCAATCAATATAGTCAGCCTCACCATTAAACTCTACATTACGCTTGTTGGTTAATTCATAGAGTCTTTCTGCAACGAACGCAGGGGGAAATAATTTCCCTTCGGGGACATTTCGTTGAAACGGCTTCGACAGCTCGGTATCAGTTGTCCCTGGGTGAAACAATATTAGCTTGGTATTTTTAGCCCGTCTAGCGAGTTCTATCGCTGCTGTTTGAAATAGCATATTTAATGCTGCCTTAGATGCCCTATAGGTATACCAGCCTCCCAGATTATTATCGTTTATACTTCCTACGCGAGCACTGAGTGCTGTAATTGTGCATTGAGTTTGTTGGTTTAAAAGCGGTAGTAAGCTTTGTAAACAGAGCAGTGGGATTAATGTATTGCTTGTCATTAGTTGGTTGAAATAATCGTTGTCTAGATCTTCTAGCTTTTTCTCTGGCATGTTTTTTTGATAGTGTAATTGGCCGTTAAAAATAACCACTTGATGCAGTTCTATTTGTTGTTTTTTTAATGTGTCAATAATACTGGTTAAGTTTTCGGATGAATAATCAGTCGTGTAATGCGCTTCCGTGGTACTACTGGGCAATTCACTCGA
>Ga0105349_10001084_pt1 | contig 11286 bp, 7 predicted proteins | sample EN1Hudseemescosm_FD_83661 | JGI IMG/M metagenome (GOLD analysis project Ga0105349, IMG submission 83661) | Methane-oxidizing microbial communities from mesocosms in the Hudson Canyon - EN1B Hudson Canyon | ecosystem: Environmental > Aquatic > Marine > Cold seeps | place: Hudson Canyon...
CCCATGGTTCTCGCCGATCAGTTGTCCCTCTTTATGGGGGGCTGTGACACCAATGATTGTTTAGACGAACAAGTGGTCACACTTGGAGAACCCGTCATTCTTCAAAAAGATCGCCAGCCCTTCATCGATCGCGATCCGGAAAACTTCGGTGAGGTCATTTCTAAATCCCGCGTAAAGGTAGAGCGGGAAAGTGATCGAATCGAGATCACTGGAAAAACACGCCAACTGACTCCCGGATACGCCTATACCATCTGGGCGATTGTCTACAACGATCCATATGCTTGTTCCGGAGCTTGCGACGGAGACGATAGCAATGTGTCTGGCCGATCAGTCTTCTGGTCTGGAATTGGATTCGTCGCGAACAACAAAGGTCGAGCACACTTTGAAACTGATTTGATTGAAGGGTACCTTCCTGGAGAAGTTCGGTCAGGAAATGGCCTCACAGACGCGAGCATTGCGGAGGTTCACTTGGTGATCCGCTGCCATGGTCCCGCTGCACCGAATGGCTCAGAACTTCGCGAAGCTCAACTATCGACCTTTGATGGGGGCTGTGAGCAATACGGTTGCGTCAATGTGCAATCCGCAATGCTGTGCAGACTTGCACAAATGTAGGAGGATAGATTTCCCCTGACCTGACACAGGTCTCCTCGGAAGCTATTCAAGACTGGAAGTACCCCATTCGGCTAATGCCGGGCGGGGTACTTTCTTTTCCCTTGTCCCGATAAAAAATTTCAGGAGAAAAGGTCGCCACGAGAGCCTCTAACGGTAGACTAAATCGCTATATAAGACACAAGAGTTCGTATTTACGTGCAAGACACTATTGCTTCATTATTGACCTGCAAAGAGCCCACATGCTGAATATAGCCGTATTAGGCGCCTCTATTTCCGGATTGGCAATAGCGCTTCGCCTCCAGAGTTCTGGACATCAAGTCTCAGTGTGGGACGGACGAAGATCATTCAGCGCGAGCAATGCTGGTTGGTTGTTCAATCATTCCTCATTGGCCCATCTCAGAGAACTCGGCATCGATCTCGCCGACATGACTCACAGGATCACTTCAGGAGAACAGATTCCCCATCACTCGAAAAATGCAGCTGCTCATTTTGAGTCGATATCCACACATGGAATCCGACAGCAGGTGTTGCACGATCGATTACTCCTCAAGCTAGGTACCAAAAATATTCATCTCGGTGCTCAATTTGATGAGTTTCAACCCCAACAAGGATACATCGTTAAATCTGCTCGCTTCCTTGATGGCCGCGAAGTGTTCGCAGATCTCTTTATCGGTGCAGATGGCGTTGATTCAAAAGTGCGATCTGTTCAAATTCCAGGACCTCAACTGAGGCCTTTGAACATCATGGAAATTCGTGGAACAACGACGGTCCCGGAACTTCCCCGGGAACTTGTCAAATCCTTCAAACTTTACGAAAACAACCGTCTAGGGATGAACGTATACCTGATCCCGACAGCTGAAAACGACATCAGTTGGGGTCTCCAAATTGATCTCAACCGTCATCCGCTCAAAGAGTTTCATAGCAATGGCAAACTCAATGAGATTTCAGCCTCGCTCTCCGAATTCCCAAAACTAGTGCGCAGATGCATTCCCGCTTCCTCGCTCGCCAACGGTCAAATTAGGGCATCGAAAGATCAAGAGTTTCCAGACCGATTCCATAGAGGCAATGTTGTATTAATCGGTGACGCTGCCCATCCTCTCACTTCATTCCTGGGTCAGAGTATTGATTCTTCTCTCGAAGACACGCAGGTACTGGGCGATATGATCGACGATTTGAGTAGAGGTAATATTGCGGATTTAGAAACGTGCTTCACTGACTTTATACGGCAGAGAAGACCCATACTCAGAGCTCGGCAAAGATTTATAAGAAACCAAGAATCAGCACTCAAGGGTCATTTAGCCGTCAAAAATCAGAACTCAGTAGTAACTCTCTAAGGGATAGTTCTTACTTCTTTTTGAAGATTTCCATAGTCGCGGTATTGAGTTCTCTGATAAACGGCGAAGCGTGGTACTTATGACACAGAATGCAGTCCTGCTGAATCTGCTGACCATGACACTCTAAGCAACTTTCTTTCGACACCGACAACCAGTCGTGCCCCCCCGCACTTTTCGTTTCAGCAGGGGTGTGACAGGTATTGCACTGTCGACCTTCATCATTAAAGACATGAGACGCATGATTAAAGTGGGTGAAATCGAGATCTTTGATTTCCTTCTCATGGCCCCAATTCACTTCTTGCCCAGCGATCCCCAAGCCGACATGACACTTCTGGCATCTTCCTGCCGAGTACTCCCCTGTGAGCTCTTTCAGGATATCTCCGGAAAACTTGTCCCTGTTTTCGTTTCGACTCTCCAATTCAATCCATGCTTTTAGGAATGAATCCGCATGCTGAACAGGCCTGTACCACAATGACGGGCCATCGAGATACCACCCTCCTGCATTTGCCCAATCCACTCCCGTGACAAATCTGCGATACTCATCTGCTCGCTTCTCCGATGCTCGATCTCCATAAGAATGCGCAGTATTTTCCGCAAGCATATCGTCTTCGCCGGCAAGCATATCGTCTTCGCCGGCAAGCATATCGTCTTCGCCGGCAAGCATGTCGTCTTCGCCGGCGAGCATGTCGTCTTCGCCGGCAAGCATATCGTCTTCGCCTGCGAGCATATCGTCTTCGCCGGCAAGCATGTCGTCTTGACTGTTTTTGCCCTGCTCAACTTCGTCGACAACCGTAAGATTCAGGGGCTCTTCATTTTCAATGGCGACGAACCACTGTTCCTGAACGAACTGAAGCAAAGCATGCGGAAACTGCCCCGATAAATCGGAAAGCTCATCGAGGCTTAAATCTGCGACAGTGGGAGACATCCACCGAGCGACCCACTGTTGTAAATCTTCTTCAAGTGCAGCAGCCCATTCCGTCTGGGTCAACTGAACGAAATCTTCGACGTCTTTCAGCCTTTCGATCGGAGCCCTTTCAAGACGACTTAAGTTCAGATCAGATAACTGATCGAAGCTGTCTCCAACTTCCCCATTGAGAAACCACCTTTTCGTCCAGGCATTGGTTCTTCCCTCGGGATATTTCGCCCAACTATATGTCTGAAGCCCATGGTCATTCAAAGTTTGGAAATCAACTTCAGGGAGTTTAAAGATTTCGATTCCCTGATTCTTTCCCTGGGCCCCTTGCCCTGATATTTCAGAAGAATGACAACCGCCACATGATTCAGCGAAAGGCAGCACACTCATCGCTCCAGTGTTGACTTCTAAAGAATGGCATCCTGCACAAGTTGCAGGTGCTTGATCAGGAACTTCAATGAAGTGCCTCAAACTGTGAGTGCTGTGATCAAAATTAAAGCTACGCGGCTTCAGTCCATATGAATCAGAAAAATCAGCATGACCCTTTGAAAAGGAATCGAACTTTTCTTGATGGCAATTTTGACATCGTCTGTCATTCATATTCAAGAAGGTGCCCGAAGACTGATGTTCTTGGTGACATTGAGCGCATTCAGTCTCATCCTGCAACTCTGATATATCTTTTTCAGGGTACAGCTCAGCCCATGTTGCCGGATCTAACCCATGTGACTTCCGTGAATGATCACCGAGATCATGACATTTTACACAACCTTGGCTCCCCAGATTATCGTGGGTTCCCCCCAGCACATTCGCAAAAAGGCCACCAAAGCTATTCAAGTTCTCACTGTGACATGCAGCGCAATCTAATTTCCCATGCGCATGAGAGAGAGGGCCTGGTGAGAATATCTCTTGTTGAAAAATCTGGCCTTCATTCTGAGTCATAGCAAAAAGTACCAAACCTAAAGTGAGTACGAATGCACTACGAACTGTCTTGGATCTCCACCAACCTTCGGAATGCATCGGTGAACATTCACTGTCAGTATTCTGACAAAGCCCTGAAGCGGATGGTCCTCTTGAACATGGCTGCCCTGGCCGACCACACGTCCAAGGCTTATCGGGTCGGAGATAACGAGTTTTGCGAGAATCAAAAGATCCTCGATGACCAGAACTCATGATGCCCCTCCCGAAGAAAACCCAAGTACCAAAAAGATATGCAGGGCGATCAGAATAAACAGAACCGCAGTCAAAGGCACATGCAAGAACAGCCAACCTCTGATCCATCTTTGATGCACGATCATTCGATCAAGATCAGATTTTTCTCGAATAAGTTTATGAAAGGGCCTTGAGCTTTCAGTAGAGAACAGTACCGAAGGTGGTAAATATAATGCCAATTTTTGAACTATTGGAGTCGGAATCTCTAGCTCGTTATGCCTTTTACTATGAAGCAAACCGGGTCTGGCATTCAGAAATGGTCTAATGACTTCTGTGTAACCCATTATGATTCTCTCAGACAAAGCACCTTCTTCAACCTTGAGAACCAAAGCATCGGCTTCTTCCAATATTTCACTACGCCTGAAAGGGATTCGTGACGGATGTAAATTTTCAACGTCTGCGCGCATAGGCTTGGGCAACCAACGCATGATGAACCAACCTATAAAGCCTGACCCCATCAATAAAAGGTATATGAAATATAAAGCAACTTCAAAACTACCTTGTGGCCACGCGAAACCAGAATGAACTAAAAACAAATATCCACTCAGTAAACCAATGCCCAAATGCAGTTGCAGCCAACTTGAAGTTTTTCCTATTGGAAGAAAAGGAAACTTCTTTCTCATTCCATATAAAGCAAGAATGATAAAGCTGCCAAGAAGTAACCAACCGCTTTCATATGCAAGACTCACCAATTCACCCGACTTGATATCCAAGTAGTTTTGAATAACAAAAAAAACCAGGATAAGACCCAGCAATATCAGTGGCTTTGGCTGACGGATAGTCATCCTGTAATCTTTTCAATGACGCGCGTCACCTTTGAAATGTCTGAGAAATCAACTCTGTGAAGAGCATCATGCGGGCATGCATTTGCACAAGCAGGCCCAGATGGTTGATCGATACACAAATCACATTTCGTGGCTTTAAGTGCGGGCTTTCCTGTTTCGAGGTCGATGATGGGCTTGCCATAAGCGTCATGTATTTCTACGGATCTAATATTGTTATACGGGCACGACTCCACACATGTACCGCAACCAATACATTCATTGGTAGTAATAATTACATTACCCGTATTGGCTTCTCTGTGAATCGCACCTGTTGGGCAACCCACTAGACATACAGGGTCAGCGCAATGCATACAGGCAGTTGCCACCATGAGCTCTGCATGACGGTGTCCTTCCCTAATAAAGCGAGGGTTACCTCCATGCGTGACGGCACAAGCTTTAACGCAGTCATCGCAATCTGTGCACCGATTCAAGTCGATAATCATCGTCTGGTTGCCGTTGACAATTCGCCTATCCACGAAAAAATCTAGCAACTCGCGAGATATATATCCTTCTTCATTCGACCTGCCAGTCTCAATACCTTTTTGGATTTCCGGCAACACATGTTCGTTAAAATCTGATTTCGGAATAATCACTAGATCTAATGCACCCACGGCTCTAATCGTGTGGAAGGCAACTTCGTCCTCACCCCGTTCGTCCATCCGTGTCAACTCTTTTAATCCGTAAACATCTCCGGGACGCAGGTACCCTGTCGTCGATTCTTGGCCACCATCTTTTCGAGTCACTCTCGCAAATCCATTTAGAACTACATAGAGTCCGTCCATATGATGGCCTTGATTCAGGACAACTGCTTCCTGATCCAACAGTGACTTGTCAGAATTTAGCACCTTCCTGAAATTGCGATTCCAATCATCTGAACCGTGTCTTTCAAAGACGGCCTTCGAAGATATAGTTCTCTGAACATCTTCTGATAGATTCTGAATCATATTCACAAAGGAAAATATTTGGTGCCTACGATCTCCTATGATGTCCTCTAGGAATCGTTCGAATTCATTCGAACGAGCAAGTAAATCACGAACGCCTTGCCAACGAATTTCGACCAGCTTGCAATCAGTACCTGCAAATACAGATGCCGTCCGAGGGCACCTTCTAAGAGCGGCGATTTCACCAAAGATTTCGCCGATCCCAATTCTTCGTGTCAAATTTTGGCTGACAAACTTGTCAATATCAGTATTTAATCTCGGCTTCCGACCTGCACTCCCAGATATTTCTTCTTGGCTCACAACTCGACTGAATGTTTCCTGTGTTTTTTTCTTTTTGAACAACTGACCGATTGCAGAAAACCAACTTCTTTTTTCTAATTTTGATTTTCGAGCAAAGCGATGCTCTTGAGATTGCTCAAGGTTTACTCTGACCGTTCCCTCGATTGGAATAAGAACAGAGCCACCGTAATCACCTTTTCTGAGAATAATTTCTGACTTTTCGTAAGAAACTATCCGAGCATCATTTTGCAATATGTCCTCAAATGATGATCCGCGCTTTTTGTAATCACTCAATACGATGGAAAGTACCGAGTTCACCTTTAACCAATCCAGAATTTCTTCCGGAACGGGCACCTTGCTAAAGCAATGCTCCCGGGAGTCTATTTCCTGGTTGTTGGTTTCATTACGCATCAGGTCTCTCTTCGGAAATCCTCAATTTTTATATTCAGACGGATCAGGAAGTAACGAATCAATGCCCGCTAAAGATGATCCATCCGATGTAGCCGAGAAATTGTCCAAAAACTCTCCCGCTTTTTTCGAAGCAGGAATCAGTGCTTCTCTGGCTTTAAAACTCAACCCCACTGTTTTGAGATATTGAGCAAATTCCAACATACTTTCGTCCTTGGATGCAGCGGCTACAGATATGAACTGCTTCCGTAAGTTTGCAAATCTCTTTGCATGTGTTTTCACGTAAATATTCATCGCGTTAGCATTACCTATGGAGCTCAGAAGAACTTCTATTTCAGCAACCATACCCACGACATATAGAACTCTTTTACGTTCCGCCGAAGCAACTTTGTTTTCTTTCCCATTCGTATAAAAATTATTATGGCGCATATTTCCTTGGCTCCATGAAAGGAGCTCGAAATTTGAAACAGCAGGGTGCCCACCCGTCGCCACCAGTTCTTCATGATCAATCACGTGACAACTCACGCAGTTCCTCGCGATGTCTGCGATCATGCTAGGGCGCAACATTCCAGCGGCTTCTGAAGCCTTCCACCGCTTTGCGGCTTCTGCTTCCGTTTCTTCATCCTCTTCCTTGCCGCTAAACTCCCCGTGTACAGTCACCCAGCCCATTCCTGCACCATGGCACGACTCACACGACACTCCTGCTTCGACAGTCATTTCGTTGTGCTCGGAGTCCCACATTTCTGTCCCATGACAACTCGTGCAAAGTGATTCTTTGACTCGTCTTAATCCCATTTTATCAATGATCTCTTTCGCCTTGGGAGATCTGGGCATATCAGTAATCGTTTTATAGTGAACCGTATTCTTCCAAACTTCTGCGGAATGCTTGTGACAATCTACGCACTTTTCAACTCCGACGATCGCCTTATGGTTGAAACCTGGGCCCGTCACTGGCTCCGCTGATTCATCTAGATTTGGCCCATTTACAGCCAATAGGGAGATACTAACCAAGCCAATTAAAACTAACTGTTGAATCATTTTGCATTCTCTTTCATGAATATTTCTTCGACTAAATCTGTCGGTATTTTTCAGGCATCGATTTCTACATCGCCTTCAGGCATTCCAACACACGACAGGCAATTGCCCGCATCTGGTTCAGCCGAAGGTTCATCTTCGTAACTTATCTTCCCGGATACCACTTTCACTTGGCATGTTCCACAACTGCCGGCTCTGCAACTGCTCTCTATTTCGACGTCATGCTCTTCTGCCATATCGAGAATTGAACTCGAGCCGTCCCATGGGACGGTGACGTCACTCTTGGAGAAATGAATCTTTCTAGTTTTAGAATTCAATTTTCCCTGATCTGTTTTTTGATCGCCACTTTCTGGATCTTTCTTTTTCTTCACCGAAGCAGGTCCAAATGCTTCCAACAGAATATCTGAAGACGTCACTCCTGCTTCTTCTAATGCGGGAACCAACGCTCCCATCATCGGTGGTGGGCCACACAGATAAAACTGTGCCTCAATATGGCCAACCGTATCCTTGATCGCGTCAATGCTGAGGAAGCCGGTCTTGATGCCGTCCTCTAATACGGAGTCTTCTTTTGGTGAACTGTAATATGTGTGCAGTGATACATTCGGATTTCCCTCTGCCAATTCTTTGAGGCTTTGAGCGAATGCGTGATCGTCTGAATTTCTAACCGCATGAAAAAAGTGACAGACTCTGTCTATTTTTTTATCGCAGATCGCCTCGAGCATGCTCAATAAAGGAGTGACTCCAATTCCCCCAGCAATAAACACCGCAGGTCGCTGATCATGACGATCTAGGCAAAACTTGCCTGCTGGAGCTTTCACTTCGATGGTTGAGCCAATTTCTAAATCCTCATGAAAGTATGAAGATCCCCGCCCTGGTGGATGACTTGTTCCTGGTGGTGGCGGAACCTTTTTTATAGTCACTCTGTAAGTATTGGAAATCGGATCTCCTGAGCTGAGCGAATAGGTACGAATCAAATGCTTTGATTCGCCAGGAATTTGGAATTTGAATCCCAAATGTTGGCCCGGCTCATATGGACAAATCGCTTCTTCGTCTAAGGGGCTCAGATAAAAAGAGCATATGTCTTGAGCTTCCATCACCCGATTCGACACTCTAAATCTGCGATACCCTTTCCATTTCAGACTTCCTGAAACGACCTGGGTTTTCTCCTGTCGCAGCAACTGATCCTTCAGATCTTTTGCCTCTAACTGGAACCGCTGCGCTCTTAACCTTGATTCCCAAATGGAGTTTACGATCCCCAAGATGGCATCTATGAAAAAGAGCGCCAGCAGTGCGATGGCGACGTAAAATACTACTTCCAAAATACTCCCCTAAAACCTCATGAGGATTTCTGCTCGAAGTCCGTATCCACTTTCTCCGCCTTCTTCTTTTTTGGTATAAGCATCCATCTGCAACATGGTTCTTCCAGTTAACTTTTTCTGGTATCGGGAGCCGAATGCTCCTGCTGCAGGGCCGTCTCCTTCGAGAGGTGAACGCCCACCCAATTCAAAGACCAGGTTTGAAGCACCTTCATCTATTGAAAATTGGTAACCTACTGATCCCCCATATGAATCATCTGCTCTGTTACCGAGTGCGGGTTTATATCTACCCAATCCAGCTGCCGCAAATAACAAACCCGCTTTCCCGAGAGGTCCGCCATTCGTCTCTCCACGTGCAGCCGAAGCGAACTCATCAATCCCCAGAAAGAACGTGGCGTAGGCGTTATCCATTGTGCCTGCGGGGGTCGTTGACGCTTCCGCAAACAGCAATGTGCCATCGCTGACAGCGGCATTGTCCGGATCCGCAGCCATGGAACTGCACAATCTAATCGTCGTGTTAAACGTATTCGTTTTTGATTTAATTCTTTGAGAAGATCCCAATCCCACGAACCAACCAGAACCCCCTTCATCCTCCGGGGCTTCCACATGTACCACATCGAAATCAATTGTTCTTTTGTATGTATCTGCTTCAGCGGAGAAGGAAAGATATCGCGATCCCGTGGACAATAAATTGTTATCGCGACTGACCTCGTCCCATCCGGCAATGACGGTCATACGAGTTGTCGCTGTGCCCGGTATAGAAACAAATCGAGTCACACCGACAGCATCCATTGAGTCATTAACGAGTAGTCCGTCTTGTAGATCGACTCTCCAACGGCCCACGCTAAATCCGTAATCTAACTTCTTAGTTCCATCTGGATCCAAAACGGGAAATAACTCTGAAAGTTCTCCCTCGAAAAAGAAAGTCGTAATGCGGTCATTGACCTCATCGACCCAACCTTCTTCACTCTCCGGTTCAAATACATACCTAGAAAAACTACCTCTTTGATGTAATGGCTGCATACCTATCAGGAAGCGTTCTGTTCCTGTCAATTGGAGGTTGCCGAACAGATCCATTCTCTGGGCCCACTCGACGATGCGATCACCCGCACCCGCTGGCTCTACGACATTGATCCCCGATCTCAAATTACCGTAGACCCAAAACGAAGGTCTCCAGACTGCTCCTCCGGGAACATCGAACCCTCGCTCTAATCTCCCTGTCTCCATGAGACCCGGTCCGATTTGAATAATCGGCGGATGGGGCTGGATGAGGGATTCGTCTATCAATGGGATCGGGTGATCGGGCAGCCGACTAGGACTCTCGTCTTCTTGAGCCCATGCCGGAGACGCCACACACATAGTGATCATAAGGATCAATATTCCGTCTACAAATTGCCGAGCCATAGAAGCCTTCTTGTTTGCAATTCTCGGCCTTGCAGAATTTCTGGTTGGGAATAGTTGAGAGGTCATCATTTTGACCCTTCTTCACTTTTTGAAGTCACTGTTTTCCTTTGGGCGATAACGACCGCGCCATCGACCAACTTCTTTGCGAGCTCTCTCGGTGTGAGATTGTAGTCAAACCCTACGTGCATCGTCTGGTGAATGAGATTTACAGGTAATGACTGCGATATAAATCGAGCTTCAATCGTATAGGGTCCTTCTCCCGTTAACTGCTCAGCATCAACGAAGTAGGATGCCGTTCTCTTACCCAGTGGCTCGATCCCTCGTCGATGTTTCCTCATACCTTTTGGATGCCCATAGATGTTATTAGGCCTGGAAGCAGGTCGAATAAATGGAAGTGCTGATACTGAACTGTTGATCGTCAGCACTTGCTCTCTGTCGCCTCCCCGAATGTTCCTAGACATGAACTTCGACTGCAAATTAAAGAGCTGTTGGTCGAGTTGAATCTCCCCGCTTCGAACATATAAGGAGAATGAATCCCTAAGATCGCCATTCGGATCCCGATCACCGGACTGGAAGACAATGTTTCCTGCTGAATCCGAGACATCGATTTGAACAACGAACACACGTTCCGCATCGAATCCCGTCGGGAGGTTGTGGCCTTTTGTCAGATTCTTGACATCTATTTCAAAGCCGAGTCCGTCTTCGTCATCATCTGTGATTCGTATGTCAGAAAGCCCAAATCCTCTTTTTAGAACTTCTATTCTTTGAGTCTTCGCCCACTCCAACAGTTCTATCTGATCATCAATGATATCCCGGGCATCGTACCGGTCGTCGATGGCCGCCCAGCTCTCCGGAAACTCGTAATCATCCGGGCAACTATCTTCGAATTGGTCTGTGCCCCATCCTGCTTCCACATCGAACAGAATCCACTCCGACAAATCTTTGAACTCGTTCGCCTTTTTGTTGACCGGGAAAATACCTTCATGAATCAGTGAATAATCGGGGCCCGCA
>Ga0105349_10001089_pt1 | contig 11279 bp, 8 predicted proteins | sample EN1Hudseemescosm_FD_83661 | JGI IMG/M metagenome (GOLD analysis project Ga0105349, IMG submission 83661) | Methane-oxidizing microbial communities from mesocosms in the Hudson Canyon - EN1B Hudson Canyon | ecosystem: Environmental > Aquatic > Marine > Cold seeps | place: Hudson Canyon...
CAGCTTCAAAGCTCTTACCATGATCTTTGTACGCCCACATTATTCGCCATAAATATTCATCATTAGTAGTGACCATACCGCCTTCACCACCAGTCGTCATAATTTTATCCTGACAAAAGGACCAACAACCAATATGCCCCATCGAACCAACTGACCTTCCTTTATATTTTGCACCATGAGCCTGAGCGCAATCTTCAATGACTTTCAGATCAAACTCATTAGCCACAGACAATATGAAATCCATCTCACAGGGCCACCCGGCTAAATGAACACATAAGATCGCTTTCGTTTTTTCTGTTATTTTTTCTCGGATACTTTCGTGTGTAATATTTTGAGATTCTAATGACACATCAGCAAATATAGGAACCGCTCCAGCATTCACGATTGATGACACAGAAGCTAAAAATGTTCGTGATGTAACAATCACTTCATCACCTTCGCTAACACCTAACGCTTTAAGTGCCAAATCTAAAGCCACCGTTCCATTTGCTAAAGCAACGGCATATTTACAATCAATCCATCGGGCAAATTCCGTTTCAAACTCACGCCCTTCAGTTCCTGTCCAATAATTAACTTTATTGGAAAGTAAAACTTTAGAAACAACATCAACGTCTTCTTGGGAGAAAGAAGGCCAAGACGAAAAATTTGTACTTACCATAATTTTATCCTGAATCAGTGACTTTAAATATTCCCAAGATATTCCTCAGGTAATTACAAAATACTCAGATTATTTTATATGCTTTTTGCCAAAAAATATTTGTTTCCATCTTTTCAGCTCTCTAACTTAAATACCGTAGCTCAATAAAAGCCTATTTATTTTCATTAGACAAAATGATCTCGCTGTAGTGAAGACTACCTCCCTAAGGTAAGCTCTAAAACATAAGCTACTCAGCGACTAATTTTTGATACGTTGCATCAAAAGCTTTAAATCCCGAACAAAGTAAGGAAAAACGTAATTTCATTTGATGCCCTGTTGTTATTATCCGTGCTGCCAGATACATAAGCCCCCTGAATAACTGTTTTGATCCGCCTTCTTTTTGCAGGGTGTCTCACTGGACTTATATTGCCAACGAAAACTATTAAGCCAATCCAACGCGGTATGTTGTAACTGTATGCACTTAGGGGTCATGATAACATCATGCGTTGCAAACTTGCCTGAGGGCAGTCGTTCTATATCAAGATCTGTTTAAATTCACTGTGAAACTGCTCTGATGGTGCATGGTCATTATACAGGGCAATAATTGCTTCATCACTGTAGCCTACTTGCTCTAATGAGGTCCACCAACCTTCTATTTCAATTTCTGGAAACAAGAGCATTTGTCCTGTGGCTGTCGAGGTTCTTTCTACAATTTGCATCACTCGGCGAAATTGGTACGTTTTGCACCATGCTGTTGCTCTTCTTCAATACTGAACAGTGCAGTACGCTTACCTTCTCTTGGTGTAACCCATGCATCTTTAGTTTCGGCCAAGGCCGACCAGTCTTCCTTGTTTTGTCTTCTGGGGTTCCATTTCAGAAGGAAGTCTATTTGTGTATCGTCACTTAACCAGACTCGAGGATCTAGCGCATCATGTCCGCTATCTAGACGAACTAAAATAGGTAAGCTGGTTAATCGTTTTGCATAGGGAATAACACGTTCTAGGGGGTATTGAAATTCGTTATTAAACTTAAAAATGTTTGCTATAACGATATTGCCGGCCTCAAAAGTAAGCTGCTTTTACAGATCGGATATGAAACCATGCGTCGACGTTCATAAATATGTCAATTTAAATTTGAAGACTTGCAACATCTTGGCAATCATAAACATGAACTTTTACTTCGACACTCTAAAACTGATCAGTACAATCAAGGGAAAATAATTCCAATATCTGACGAGCTGTCGGAGATAATCTGAAGCTAGTCATTAGCATTTGATTAAGGCAGTAGCAACATCCTTAGAAGCTTCAAACGAAATCAATCTACCAAGTCATCTCTTACACCTGTTCAAACTTAGAACACTTGTCACCTTTCAAATAATTAACCTTAAAATTGGGCCATGATCTAAAATTATCGTTTTTCATCTTTATGATCTGTAAAGAGGAAAGTAGTCTGAGATTTCTTTTTCAGCTGAAAGCCTGTTATAGATATCTCTATTAAGAATTTCTCTCATAAGATAAAATTCATTTACATTATGAGAGAAACCTTTCTTAAAATTCAACAAACTGTCGTCATTGCCACCAACACCTCCACCAAGGTTAAAAACTGTGTAATTATTGCAATACGCATAATTTCTAACAAAATCAAGCATTAGCTTGGTCGGTGATGATTGATTATAATTTTCATTATTTGCTCCTAAATGGTATTGAACAATGCCATTACAAAAGAAAAAAATTCCAACACAAGTAATTTCGTTGTGTAATGTACAATGAACCATCTTTATATCCGCAAGGTTATTATTAAAAAGATTAATATAATATGATTTATCAAAAAAATAATAATCGGATGCTTCGATTGAATACATTGTTGAATTATAAATTTCAATGAAAATATTGATATTATTCTCATCTGGAATAACAAAATCACAAGAAAAATTTTCTTTTTTCAACCTCCTAATATCATATCTTAAATGCTTCCTATACTGTTGTATTTGAATTTCTTCACTGAGTTTTAAATCTATTGTTACAGTACTTCCTTTTTTTAGAAACAATTCTTTTGAAATAGAATCATTAACAACCTCACTATTAATTCTTGAAAATATAGAAATATAATTAAATGACCTTGAAATATCTAAAATTATTTTTTTATAAAGCCTTATAAAGATACTTTTATCACAAGTATTTGAAATGGGCCCGGCATACCCATATACCGATGTCGCATCCAACAAACCATTAATGATATTTCTTTCTAGAACAGGAAGTGCAATTATATTTCCATCCTGTTTATAAACAAACATTACAGGAGAGCCCCCATCTATTGCAGAATGTGTTTTGTGATAGTCATACGTATGATATATATCAAAAAATTTTACTTCTGATAGAACTTGGTTCCATTCGATTTTATCAGTAATTCTCTTCAAAATAAAATATGTCTTAGGATAGGAATTTTATATATGCATCTTCAATATTTCTGAGTTCAGAATCATTCTTAAACTTTTCATGATGAATATTTTTACTTGCTACTTGCAGACTATCTTTAACTATTTCAACGCCAATCCAGTTTGCAATATCGGTAAAATTGTCAATAGGATTACTAACTAATGATTCTAATGATAATGAATACCAATTATCTTTTTTTATATTAGTTAACTGAGAAAAAATCCATTTATTAATAAGTTCAACCTGTGCTACTACTTCTAGATAAGGCCCTTCATTACAATATTTTTCAATTCCAATCGGTTTAGATGAGGCCCATTTACTAATATCAGAATTCAAATACCTCCTTAAGTCCAGAATTGATCTTGCATTGCTTATAGTATTTCTTTTAATCCAAATCCATTTACTATTTGGAATTAATAAATTTACTTCATTAATAAACCACATTAAATGAAAAGCTTTATAAACAACTGGCTTGGAAAAAATTTTGGTAATATCATCTAATGTATGAGCTAGATTGTCCCAATCAATACAGTTAATATCATTTTCACTTGGCTGCTGCATGCCTTCCATATTTAAATTTTTTCTCCAGAAGGCACCAAATTCGTGTGGCTCTCTATAATCTGAGGTTTGTCCAAAATTTGACTCTCCATTAAAGTAGTTATCTTTAGTCCATCGATTGGATAGTATAGCGCCAGCAATTGGCGAATTCCAAAAAGTGGCCATCAAATTATTAACATATCCAGCCTCCGTACAACCTGCAAATAATTGATTTAATAAAGTAGTACCAGATCGTGGGGCACCAATAATAAATACATTGCAATTACTATCGCCACTAATATGCAACTGGCTATCAAGACCAATTAACTTTTCATTCATTAAATCTAAAAAATTATTACTCATTTAAATCATCCACAGAAGAAGTATTTCTATCTAGAACAAGCCCTCTTCTTGTAAAAATCACTCCTATTGTTTTATAAAAAATAACAACATCAAACCAAAAAGAAAAATTCTCTATATACTCTATGTCTAATTTTATCCTATCACTCCAAGGTATTTCATTTCGACCACAAACTTGTGCCCAGCCAGTTATTCCAGGCCTCATTCTAGAACGCTTCTTTTGTTCATCTGTATAACGATCCCAATGAGAAATAAGTGTTGGCCTTGGGCCAATAAAGCTCATATCTCCTATGATTATATTAAACAATTGTGGCAGTTCATCCAATGAACTCCATCTTAAAATTCGTCCAATACGAGTAATTCTATCAATTGTTGGTTTGCCACTCTCATCAAGATATGAGTCGGCATTTATAATCATCGTTCTAAACTTTATTATAAAGAATTTAGAACCGTTCACTCCATTTCTTAGTTGCGTAAAAAAAATACTCTCTCTATCTTCATATTTAATAAAAAAAGATATTAATAATAAAATTGGCGATAGTAATACAATCAATATCAGAGAAGCAATAAAATCCAATGTGTATTTAAATAATATTTTCATAATTTTCATAATCTAAAGAAATTGCATCAACCAACCCCTCTATATACATGCTCACTTTAAGTAAAATAAAGATTAAAGATTGTTAAATAGTAACTTCCATTTGCTTGAAATTTTACTCATATCATAATAAAGATGCCCTGCATTGTATGAATTCTTTCTTGTTAAGTGTAATAGATGATGGTCACTATTTATTTTATTTATTATACTCTCCAACATCTTTACATTGCCAGGAATAACCACCCAGCCACAATTGTGAAGGGTTACTAGATCAGCTAGATCAGATTGAATTGGACAAATAGCTATTATTGCTTGACCTGCCAGCATTGCGCTATAGACCTTACTAGGCATAACCACATGTTCAGCACCAGGTTTAATCGTAATTATAGCAACTTGTGACTTAAGCATTTTAGCTTCCCATTCAGAACTACCCAATGGACCATTAAGAAAAACGTTTTCTGGAAATTCATTTTTCTTAAATCTTTCATAATTTATACCCTGTGAATGAAAGGTTATATTCATACTAGGTTGACAATATGAAGTTAAAAAAGAAACCAATGTGCTGACCTCATGGCAGTGCCCCATATTTCCAGAATAAAGTATCTCAATTCTCTCTCCTTTGGATAATTTTTCTGGAGGATTAGTTGAGAATGGCATACCATCAGAGCCAACTGGAATTACATACGACTTGGTTGCAATAGAATACTTACCCTCAGCATAACTCTTAATTCTCTCTCCTAAAAAGACTGTAGCATCAGCTTTCTTTAATGAACTGTAAAATAAAAATCTTATAATTTTTGCAATTAATGAGTTTCTCTTAATAATTCCTGCCACAATCAACGCTTCTGGATATAAGTCATATATCAAATTTATTGTTTTTGTCTTCTTTCGAGAAAATAACATTACAAAAAATGGTGCAAAAAATGGATTTGTTGTAACTATATTTACATCTGGGTGTCTATAGATATTTGTAATAATTTTAATAAGAAATCCAGGATACATATGCCAACGCCGCTTAATCGAGCATAACATACCTGATTGTTTATTAGTCGTATGGTTGCTAACCACATCTACAATAAACCCGTAATTTCTAATATTGTTAATATTTTTTTTCCAGAATGTTGACACCCCAACTGAATTATAAAAAACTAATTTTCTCATAATTGGTTTACTATTCATTTTGTGTTTACATTATCTGATTCAATAGTTTTTTTAGCTAAATCCATAATTCTTTTTTCAAAAATATCAATATTTAAATTTTTTATAACCCAATCTTTGCCATTATTGCCCATTACATTTAAATCACTATCTTTGGTTTTTGAAAACTCTTTAATGGTATTTATTATATTCTGGTCCGTCATATCCTTTAGCATCCAGCCACAATCTATATCCTCTAAATCCCTACTTAAAAAGTTTCCGGGAGATAAAATAACTGGATTACCGACAGATAATGATTCGACCGCCACATGTCCAAAGTTTTCTCTGTCAGATAAAGATATTAAACAGTCCGATGCCAACAACAAATCATCCTTTTCTGCACCGTAAATTGGACCTAATATTTTTACACTATCAGCGACACTATTCTCTTTCCTTATAAAAGCATTTAGTTCATTTTCTGTATACTGTTCAAAGGGACCAGCAAGAAACAAAACTGTATTTGATACATCAGATTTCAGAAATAACTTTATTGTTTCAATTGGTCTTTTAATAGGATGCATTCTGCCTAAAAATAACAATATTCGTATATTTGGTGCGATACCATATCTTTCACGGAAACTTAAACGTATTTCTTTTTTTCTGTGTAGCCCGTTGATCATATTCACAGGCCAATGTACAACAGTAATATTATCACCTTTGTACACTAGCATTAATTGCTCTTTCTCCTTTTGTGTAGAGCATATAATATGTGCTGCATTTTTCAAAAATTTCTTTCCAAAAATGAAGAACCATATTTTTTTTATAAAAGAATTATGTGAATCAAATACATAAGGATCAACAGATCCATGAGGAACAACCCAATATGGAATATTGTATTTCTTGCTCATACTAAAAGTCCAATATGAACTATATCTCCATAGTATATGACAAGACAATAAGTTTGACTTTGATACTATTTCTTCCGCCTCTTTTCTTTTAGTTTTTTTAGCGAACGAATAAAACTTTCCTACAAAATTATCGTCAGTTTTAATATAAGTTGCTTTTGGTAATAAGCACTGCTCTTTTAAAAGTTTATCTGCGGAAGTAAATGCAATTACTTTTGCAGATAATGCATCTTTAAAAAACGTAACAGTTTTTAAAGGACCGCCAGTAGATGGCGTCAATCCCAGGCCTATAAGAGTAATATTTAATTTTCTCATAATGTGAATATCTAAGAGATTTCCCTATCTAAAACAATTCGCTTAAGAAGAAACATATTTACAATAAGTAAAAGAATAAATATTAAGGCTTGGTTAAAAACAATGCCATATATATTATATATTTTATAAAAATACACTGACCCAAAGTACATCAATGGCAACACAGTAAACTGAATGGTTATTATGTGCCGATTGACATTTTTATTTGTTGTGTACTGCCAAACATCAAAGAAAGATCTGAATGTTCCTAACAAAAAAACTCCAAACATAAAAAACAATAAATCGATATCTTTTATGTATGCATGATTTATAATTGTGGATAGCAAATAGGTATTGCTTTGAATCAGTCTTGTTATAAAATATGCAATAGTTAGGGCAACAAGTGATAATACAAAATAGTACTTTGCACTTTTTTTTATTAATCTTATTGCTTTACTTGTTTTTATGCCTCCTTCCAAATTCAACAGATTTTTTATTTTTGGAGTGTATGATTTAAAAAATACTGTCTGTAAACTGTTTAAATGTATAAGTAAAATACTATAAAAAGAATAGATTCCTATTAATTCACTTGTAGCCATTACCGATAAAATTATCGTTGCTGAGTATGATTGGAAAAATCCTATTAGCTGTTTAGTAAAAAAAATCCAGGTCAACTTAATTATAGATATAATATAATATATTTTAATTTTAGTTAGTGATATATGTGCTCTGGAAATATATGTCGCATAAAAAACCGTAATAATTCCAGAAATTGCTTGCAATAAAATGACAATAGAAAGTGCATTACTACTAATAAATTTGTCGAGTAAGACAAAAAAAAGTAATAGTAGAAATGTGATTAGAGCAGAGGCAATATTAATCCTGACAACGGCACTAGGGTTTTCAATACTTACATGATGTGTATTTACTAGCCCTGTATAACTTGTTGCAAACGTTTTAATTACTACAACCCATAAATAATCAAGCAAGAAAAAAAACTTCTCGGGAGCTAGGAGAATAGCTTTGTATGAAATTGTTAAAACCAGCAATGTAGCTAAAGTATTTGTACAAATTATAATACATAATGAGTTAGATAAGATAGCTTGCTTGTCACTCCATGGAATCCGCATAATGCCAGATCTAAGTCCAAATGTTGAAAACACTGAAACAAAACTAACGGTCATAAGAAACAAAGCATAAGATCCAAATTCACTTGGAGAGAGAAAAAATACAAGCAATAATAGAGTTAGACCATTGATTAATTTGGATGCAATTAACCCATTAAAATATATTCTTACATTATTAAAGAACCCACCATTCTTTGTAAGTTTTGAAATTATTTTACTCTTCATTTAGATCAGCATCATAATGAATTAATAATGTCACTAATATAGTCAATTTCTTTTTTTTCTTTCTTTTTTAAAATTTTATTTTCAATATCTTTATTAATCTCAGAAATAAAAAAATCATCTGATGCATCTTGAAAAGTTTTATTCATGTCATGAAGAAGATCATAAGGAAATTTTAATAATTTATAAAAAACCTTTGAATTAAAACCCATTTCATAAGCTGAAATACTACTTGTTGAATTAATTGAAAAGCAATAGGCTATATCTGGATTTTTAAGAAGATATAACTCAGAATTAAGAACATTTCCGACATTAATAAGTCTATCGTTAAAGATAGAATTTATTTCATCATATTCCCTTCCAGTTTCCTTTGGATGTGGCTTATAGTAAATATCAAAATCAATAAATAACTCAGAAATATATTTATAAAATTTAAATATTACAATTCTGTTGTAAGCTGAATTTTCTTTAAAATACTCCCACTCATTAAATCTAGATCCAAAAATAACCACCTTATTTTTACTAAATTCAGATGCAACTGCTGGTAGTGAAATTCGGTTTATAAGATTTGTTTTATTTCTGTAAACAATTTTAGCATTGGAGTTAATTATTCTAAATTGGTGCACCTTTCTTTTTGAGCCTTTATTGCAATAAATTATAACGAACTTCGAACAAGTTAATAAATTTATCAAATTAAACCAAATGGTTCTCCATACCCTGAGCTTAAAATGCTTATGCAGCTCTTTATCACTAGACTCTATTGTTTGAATAAGCAATACATTTCTAAATCTACTATTTAAAAAGTTTGCCATAAATGTAGATTTGTCTATGCTTATGAGTATATTTTTTCCTTTGTCTAAATTTCTTATTCTAAGCCTTAACTTAATAGAATTCCATAATGCTTTTAAAATGTTCTTTGAATATCCAGGTATCTCTCCCTCTTTGACTAGTATTTGAGTATCAGAAAAGTTCATCAATATATCATCCAGATGATGCATTTCTTTAAAATATTTTCCTTTTGCAACAATGGCAGTTATATTGTATTCATTGTCAGGATTAATAAGAGGCATTAACCTAGTAAAAAATGCCAAATCGAATGTGTGACCTATATATAAAATTATTTTTTTTCTGTTCATATATCTTTAAGTAAGAATTCTATACTAATAGAATAAAAAAGGGACAACCTAGGACTAATTACAAAAAATGAGTTCTTTTTAAATACTTACTATGAGTTCTCACGATTATTACAGGAACAGATTTTATTCCTAATAATTGACAGATCATTAGTCTATGGTTTCCTGAACCACTTAGAATGTACTCACCATTTCTACCTATTGAAATTCTCATTTCGTCATACCAAGTATTAAACCTATTTTCACAAGATTTATTTAGTTGTTTTTGACTTTTGTAGCCATTGTCCTTAATCTGTTGATATACATCTTTTAATCTATTATATTTTTTTTCAACTAGAGTCAATGCATGTTTGTATGATTTATTGTCAGTCATTTGTTTTCTTACAAGCTCATCAAAGCAACTTAATTCCTTTATCTCTAATTTATCAACAAATAACTCTTTAACGATCTTATATTGAATTTTATTTTGAATATTTTCTTTTTTAAGATCCCAATCACCTGACTGTATAAAATAAAATGATGAAAAATACCTTTCTGAATCATAAAATTTAATATCTATAGGGTTCATGTATGTCAACTTCTTTTCATAATATCTCAACCCACGATTCTTCTGCCACGGAAAATAAATATTAAAAATATACCTTCTTTCAGAAACATAATAATCAATCTTATGTATTAATTTTGGAGAGTGAAACCAAATTAACTCTCTTATTTGTAAAAATCTTTTCTTAAAATCCATAAACCCTAAAAATAAAATTATAAATATACATTCAAATATAAAATAAAGCCCTAACCTGAAATTTAAAAAATCAATAATATTGACCTCCTTATATTTAATATTACAAGGCTGTCTTTGTGTTCAAGTTTGTCTAGGTGTAGTGGTCCAGTAAATCTGGCCACGGTATTAGAGACAAGGTCATACTTTGCCTCTGCTTTATTTTGTAGCTATCCACCGTTATGTTGATACAGCCTGTTCTGCTGGCTATAATACCCAACAATATATTGGGTAATTGAAGCCTCAGCTTCGTTAAAACTTGAGTATCCTGTTGTGGGTGCCCATTCGCTCTTTAAACTTCTAAAGAACCGTTCCATTGGGGAGTTATCCCAACAATTACCGTAGCGACTGATGCTTTTACTTTATCTGTAACCGCCAGAGATTTTGACGGAAACTAATACTCGTGTAATAGCTACCTTAGTCTGAATGAGCCTAATTCTTTTTGGCCGCCGGGCAATTCATAGGCCATGTTTAGTGCTTGCTTTGTTAAGTTGCTGTCAGGCGATCTAGATAGCGCCCAACCAATCGGCTTTCGGGCAAATAAATCAATGACGACTGCCAAGTAGCTTCATCGTTGCCCTGTCCAAATATAGGTCACGTCACCACACTAGACTTTATTTGGGCTACCAACTTGAACTGCCTTATTCAGTTCGTTAGGTATTGCCACATGTGGCCGCAATGCCTTTTTATACGCATGTAACCAAGCCTAGCTCTTTCATGATGCGTCTAGCCCGGCATCTGCTTAGCTGGAACCGTCCTGAGACACAATGATTGCAATGCTTTTTGATCCCGCCGAGCTATTGCTTAACTCATGTTTTTCATTGACAAGTGCACGTAGTTTTACCTTATCAGGGCCGATAACTCGACGACGGCTACGCCAGTATTTATAACTACTGCGGCAAACGCCAAACTGCTCATATAACAGTTTGACTCGATAGATCCCTTGAAGGGGACGAATCAGCTTTAGCTGTTCAGTGCCCCCGACATCAAGAGAGCCGTAGCCTTTTTTAAAATTTCTTTCTCCAGTTCAATTCGCTGGATCCGCTTCTTTAACTCACGGATCTTGAGTTGCTCGGGCGTCATTGGAGTAGCTGCCGAATAAGGCTGCATCAACATAAC
>Ga0105349_10001092_pt1 | contig 11267 bp, 12 predicted proteins | sample EN1Hudseemescosm_FD_83661 | JGI IMG/M metagenome (GOLD analysis project Ga0105349, IMG submission 83661) | Methane-oxidizing microbial communities from mesocosms in the Hudson Canyon - EN1B Hudson Canyon | ecosystem: Environmental > Aquatic > Marine > Cold seeps | place: Hudson Canyon...
GAGTGGCGAGCACCCGGATGCTCCATGTGCAATGCTATGAATCCAGACCACCTAGAACCTGGGGAACGTTGTGCTTCGACTTCAAACAGAAATTTCGAAGGAAGACAGGGGCAAGGCGGCCGAACTCATCTGGTCAGTCCTGTCATGGCTGCAGCCGCGGCTATTGCTGGGCATCTAGTTGATGCCAGAACGGTTGATGGGTTTTAGCCAGATGGAAAAATTCCTTCACCACCACGGCCAGGTGCTGCCAATGAACCGCGCCAATATTGATACCGATACAATCATGCCTAAACAGTACCTTAAATGTATTAACAAGTATGGCTACGGCGACTGGGTTTTTGACAGCTGGCGTTATCTCGATCCCGGGGATGTGGACATCCCTACTTCAAAGCGCAGAGCCAATCCCAAGTTCGAACTGAATCTTCCTAAATATAAGGGTGCGACCCTTCTATTAGCCCAAAAAAACTTTGGCTGTGGTTCCAGTCGCGAACACGCTGTCTGGGGACTTAGAGATTATGGTATCAAAGTGGTTATCTGTCCGATGTTTCCCGACATTTTTCTTAACAACTGTTTTGCAAATGGCTTGCTTGCCATCGAATTAGAACAGAAAAATGTGGATCACCTATTCGAATTGGCTGAATCTGACACGGGCTTATCTGTCACGATTGATCTATCTCAGCAACAAATCGAACTTGCAAATCGGACAATCGCCTTCGAAATTGATGAAAGCCTGCGTCAGAACCTGCTAAACGGACTTGACAACATTTCGGTCACATTACAACAGTCAGACAAAATCCGAAACTTCGAGCAACACTACTTTAAGCACAGGCCCTGGCTGAAGGCAGATCTCAAGTAGAAACTAACACAGCAAACACAGATACTGCACTATATGTCTGATCAATTGCACTCGCCCACCTACACTTGGCTATGGCCATAACCCCTGACTTTAGGATCCCAGGTTTTAACGGTCAGGCCGGGGTATTTAAATGAGCCAACCCACCCGAGACGCGCCGGCAATACTAACTATCACAGGGCACATCTGGGATGACTTACCCTGTTGAGAAACTATTCAGGTTTTTCTGTCACTTCTAATGGCACCATTACATGAACAAAATCATTGCCTTCCCACATCACGTAGGGCCCGCCTGCATAAGGATCCCTGGGCATATCTTTCATCAGACTTGCCGGCATCAGCATCATTAAATGCGGACCTTCCTGTATCCAAACCCCTTTAGATCGATCGGTATTAAAAGGATCGTTATTATCGACCAATGCATCGCCCTGCAGCATATAAGTCATCCCAAACCCTTCTTCCTCTGAGTTATAGGGTGCCTGAGCGATGAAAGCCGTCAACCATTTCTGCCAGGCTTTATCGACACACATTGGATTTACATTTTCATTCGGGGGCGTCCCAGGCATACAGGTCCAACCGTTGGTTCCTTCCCGCAAGACTGTTCCAGCAGAGTTCAGAATTGTTGCCTGCGCGCTTATATTGTCTGGTGCGGCAGACATGGCAATCTTTATAATTTCAGCTTTTGAAATAGTATGTTGCCCTGGATCAGCGCCGATAACAGAGGCATATGACGTGGCTAGGAAAAAACCCATGGTTAACTGAATTATTTTCTTCATTAAAACTTCCTCTAGAAACGTTATTAGATTGATTAACTTACCCCTTTTCCCTGCTCATAGTCCACCTGCCTTTTTTTCACAACTAAGTGCTTACTCTGCTGAAAAAATAACTAAAGCCAAACGCCAACCCATAGAAAAACGGAGCCATTCAAACAAGAATCCACGCTATATTATATGAAAACCCATGCCAGCTTTCTGCTGCAGGCGCTTAACCAGCTGATCCCCCATGGCCGACGCCGGTGTTAAAAAACCACCCCCCTCGGTTAGACTATCCATGGCCAGGCAAACTGCAGATTCTGCCAGCATCTTGGAGGTTGCTCCATATCCGGGATCCTTATCGCCGGTCACACTGATGCGGATATTCTTGGACTCATCCAAAGCGTGCTTGCCAAGCAATTCGATATTGAAGTGACCCATATTTCGGGCTTGTTCAGACGGTCCCTCACCCGGCGCCGGCAGCATCTTTTTCAACAAAGCGCGAGTTGGGCCCAAGGCGGCCAGCAAACCCATTAATCCAGTACCCAAAGCAACCAGTAGCGCTCTCATATAACCACCCGGTCCACTTCCCGTAAGGATTGCTTCGCTATATCGAAACTCCCTGCCGTAGGAATAATTCAACAATGCATTGCTACGCCTGACCACCCGTGTATTGATACCCGCCATCATGAACGGACCTGTCCACTGCCTAAAATCATGATCATATACCGTGCCCATCTGATCATTGCTATCTGGACCACGAGGCTGATTCAGCGGGTTGAGCGCATAGGGATCCTGCAGGGTTTCAAAAATTGATTTATCAGTTTTCGCTTCATCCATCATATTCATCATACTGGCTACGGTTCCACCACTGACGCCGCCAGCACTGGATACGACTCGATATTTAATCTCGGCGGCCTGGGCTAAATACTTCTCACGCATGCATTGCTGCAGGAAATAGACACCTATATCGGACGGGATGCTGTCAAAGCCACAGGTATGCACTATTTTCGCGCCGGATGACTCTGCTGCTGTCTGGTGCTGATCAATCATCTTACGCATCCAGGGTGTTTCACCGGTTAAATCACAACAGTGCGTGCCATGTTTCACACAGGCTTCGACCATAACCGAGCCGTATAGCGCATAGGGGCCAACCGTAGTACAGATTACCCGGGTTTTCTGAACAAGCTGGTCAATTGAATCCGGGTCATTTATATCGGCAAGTAGTTGAGGCAATTCCTCCGCCTGTGATTCGCTTACCATGCTCGCTATCGAGGCAAGCTTGTCTGCGCTTCGACCTGCAATTGCCCATCTCAATTGCCTGCCAACCCCATAGGTGAGTGCTAAGTATTCAGCCACCAGCCGCCCGGTAAAACCGGTTGCACCCCAAACAATTACATCAAAATCACGATCGCTGCTTTCCATTTCTTTTCCTCCGTTAATCTGTTTCCGCTGCCGGGAACGAATAGGCCACTTGTGGCAACTTAAATCTAAGCATCAAACAACTGGTGCGCAAATGCCTGGGGCACAAAAGCCTGGGGCACAAAAGCCTGGCGCGCAGCTGATATTACCGACTCTGATTTAAGAACCAATTATGGGCAATATCCCCAGGGACATGGCCAGAACCAAAGCCCAGTCTGTATCACTATCAGCGCCATCAACCCAGCAATCACATCATCCATCATAATACCCAGGCCACCCTGCCAGTGCTGATCCACATATCGAACCGGCCAGGGCTTCCAGATGTCAAACAGCCTGAACAGAACAAAACCAGTCAAAACCCACCAACCGTTCAAGGGCACGGCGATCAGCGCTATCCACACACCGACAATCTCATCCCAGACGATACAGGCCGGATCCTTGATTGCCAGCCGCCTGGCAACTCGCGAACAAAGAGGAATGCCTATCGCCAGAGCAGCCAACACCACCAGGATATAAAGCGGTGTAGGTAACAAAGACAGGGCCGCAAACAAGATCACGCCGACCATAGAACCCAAAGTGCCTGGGGCCCGGGAGGCCAGTCCTGAACCGAAACCCAATGCCAGCAGATAATCGGGTTGAGTGAACACTTCCTTCATCGACGGTTTCATTAAAAGTGCCGATAGCCAGTGTGTTTCGCTAGTAAAGCCGTATCAAGGTCTCCTGGGACATTTTCAAATTCAACCCCCTGGGATACGATAACCCGGCCGATCCGTATCAAGGGCAACTGTAACTGGCGGCTGATAAGTTCCAGTGCCTTGCGCTGATCAGGCTCTGCTGTAAAACAGACCTCATAATCATCGCCAGCAGTTAGCGCAAACCTGACGCTATCTGCTACCCCACAGGCAGCTACCAACTGGGCGTCTGCTGATAAAGCAGCCAGATCAATTCGGGCACCGACACCACTAGCGGTCAGCAGGTGTTGCAAATCCGCCAGCAGACCATCAGACACATCGATTGCTGAATGAGCCAGACCATTGATTGCCTCGCCTAATTCCAATCGAGGTGTGGGCTGGCTGTAATGCTTTGCAAGGCGGGTAGCAACATCGCGACGCTGTAGCAGGCAATCCAGGGCATACCCCGCTCGACCAGGATAACCACTGATATAAATATCATCGCCTACCTGAGCACCTGAACGTAACAGAAACTCACCGGGATTGACCAATCCCATGACCGTCCAGGTAATGGATAATTCATTGCCCTGGCATAAATTCCCGCCCAGCAGCGGAACCTGCCACTGTTTAATCAGATCTCCGATTTCTGCCGATAATGCCTTCAGCCACGGTGCCGAGACCTGTACCAGTGTCAATGCGCCGGTCATACCAAAAGGTGTTGCGCCCATAGCAGCTAGATCACTGAGAGCAGCCGCAATACTTCGTCGTGCTACCATTTGACCCGTCGCACCCTCTGGGAAATGGACACCATTAATAAGCGTGTCAGTAGAGATACATAACTGCCTGGAATCCGGCACCTGAACGACCGCACAATCATCACCCGGTCCGACCAGCGTGTGACCCAGACTCCACTGTCCCAGGGGCGAAAAATACTTCTCGATTACATCGAATTCAGTGTTTTCCATTAATCGGCAGCGCTACCTCGTTCACTCTGGCGGGTTATTTTGGAAACGTCGTCAAGAATCGAATTAACGTACTTATAGCTGTCTGTGGCGCCAAATAATTTTGCCAGTTCGATCGCTTCCGAGATAACGATCTTAAACGGTATCTCAAGACGATCGCGCAGTTCAAAACAGGCTATCAACAGTATAGCTCGCTCAACCGGGTCGATCTGATCAGATTTCCTATCCAGATGGGGCTCCACCAGTTGCCACAGATCATCTCTGGTTCTTCCTACGGAGTCCATAATGTCACGGAAAAAATTAATATCCGCTCTCTTATGATCATTCCCCTCAAGAAACTGCTGTTCCACAATAGATGCGGGCTGATCAGTAAACTGCATCTGGTAGAGTGCTTGGAGAGCGAGACGTCGGGCACGATGTCGAGCGGATGGTGTAGATTTCATCCCATTTTTCTAAGCAGGCTGATCATTTCAATGGCAGCCAAAGCTGAATCAGAACCTTTGTTGCCTGCTTTTGTACCAGATCGTTCTATGGCCTGTTCGATGGTATCGGTGGTGAGCACGCCGAAGATCACCGGCTTTTTACAATCCATTGCCACTTGCGCTATGCCCCCGGCACATTGACCGGAAACATAATCAAAATGGGGTGTCGCTCCCCGGATCACGGCACCCAGGGCAACCACAGCATCACAATCTGGTTTTTCTGCAGCTATTCGGGCCACTAAAGGCAATTCAAAAGCCCCTGGCACCTTTACCACAGTAATCTGTTTTTCAGATATCCCATGACGCTGAAAAGTATCTAACGCACCTTTCAACAGACTATCAACAACGAACTCATTAAATCGTGCCAAAACAATCGTAATATTGGCTGTCGATGCAGAAAAATCACCTTCAATCCATCTGGTCATAGTCTTACCCGTTATCTAACTTCCTGGTTTCAGGATCAGCCTCAAGTCTGCCCCGATCGATCGAACATCATCAAAGCTAAATGTTCGCAGCGCGCTCATATTAGCAATTTCTGGCAACTGAAGTAATGGTCTACCGGACCCCATTAACTTGGGTGCCATATATATAATCAATTCATCACACAAACCGCTATCAATTAATGCTCCACCCAGTGTAGGGCCGCATTCGAACAATACTTCCAGAGCACCTTGTTCAGACAATTCCTGCAGGAAACGCTTCAGGCAGATTCGGCCATCCTCATTCAGGCTGGCACCTATCACCCTGGCCTGATCCTGATCCAGTTTGTGGCCACAAACAATTCGCGCATCCGGATGCGCTAACACCCTGGCAGACATCGGTGTTCGCAGGTGGCTATCCAGAATATAAACAGGACGCTTCCTGTTAATGGCAAGGTCCCCGGCGTGAGGATCTATATTCGGCTCACGAACCGTTAATGCCGGGTCATCCTGCAGGATCGTTTCAATACCCGTCACTATACACGAACTTCTAGCCCGCAGACGCTGTACGTCAAGGCGAGCGCTGGCAGATGTAATCCATTTACTACCGCCATCGGCCAGAGCTGTGTGGCCATCCAGCGTGCAGGCCATTTTGAGCCTGACGAAAGGCAAGCCCTGCTGGTGGCTTTTGTAATGTCCTGGATTCAACTGCAGGGCACTTTCAGGGTTTGCCTGACGTACAACCTCTACGCCTGCCGCTTCTAAAATAGCGTATCCTTGTCCGGCATTTAACGGGTGGGGGTCATAGTCTGCCGATACCACTCGCTTAATGCCTTTCTCAACCAGCATTTTGGCGCAAGCGGGCGTGCGCCCTATATAACTACAGGGTTCCAGCGTTACGTAAACCGTGGCGCCTTTTACATCACCGTCAACCTTATCAATAGCAACCACCTCAGCGTGGTCTTGTCCAGCAGATTGATGAAAACCCTCGCCAATAATCTGTCCATCGCGGACAATCACGCAACCCACCCGGGGGTTGGGGTCAGTAGTGTAGATACCACGACGTGCCAAGGTAAAGGCCTGAGCGAGAAAATACTGATCATTCATTGCTGGTATCCAGGCCACCTTCATGGGGAAGTTGGTCGTCTTTTTCACCCATTGAATCAATTTCCTTCTTAAACTCGTGAATGTCCTGGAAACTTCGATAAACCGAGGCAAATCTGACATAGGCGATCTTGTCAAGCTCACGTAGTTCTGCCATCACCAGTTCACCCAGCTCCAGGCTCTTCATTTCCGGTTCTCCTGTGGCACGCAAGGCCCGCTTGATTCGGGTTATAACGGACTCTACTCCTTCAAGGCTCACCGGCCGTTTTTCCAGGGCTCGCATCAATCCCAGGCGCAGCTTCTCCTCATTAAACGGTTCCCGATTGCCGTTGCTTTTAATGACTCGGGGCATTAGCAATTCAGCCGTTTCATAGGATGTAAAGCGTTCACCGCAAGCCAGACATTCTCTGCGACGTCGAACCTGGTTACCTTCCACAACCAGCCGACTATCCGTTACTTTGGTTTCACTGTGACCGCAAAATGGACAATACATCTGTAACCCTTTCTTACCCAGAACAAATTCTACCCGACCCAGCAACAGGCAGCGATACCCCATGCTAAACTGTCCTGACTCGTTCACAGATGACAATACTTTATGGCTCAATTCGTTTTTAGCATGGCACAGGTGGGTAAAATTGTTCCACCTAATCGCACCATTTTAAAGGATATCTCACTTTCTTTTTTCCCAGGCGCAAAAATCGGTGTGCTTGGCCTCAATGGATCAGGCAAGTCCAGTTTACTACGAATCATGGCGGGAATTGATAACGAATTTCTCGGCGAAGCAAGGCCCCAGGCTGGGTTGAAAATAGGTTATCTGGCCCAGGAGCCACAACTCGATGAAAGTAAAGACGTACGCGCCAACGTAGAAGATGGCGTACGCGAGACCAGGGATTTACTGGATGAGTTTAATCGGATCAGTGACCAATTTGCCGAGCCCATGACAGACGACGAAATGACAGCGTTACTTGATCAACAAGGCGCGCTGCAGCTGAAAATCGACGCAGCAGAAGGCTGGGATCTGGAGCGTAAACTGGAAGTGGCCGCGGATGCGCTGCGCCTGCCACCCTTTGAAAGCGATGTAACCAACCTGTCCGGCGGCGAGAAACGGCGTGTCGCGCTGTGCCGACTGCTATTGTCGAACCCAGACATGTTGCTTCTGGATGAGCCCACCAATCATCTGGATGCAGAAAGTGTAGCCTGGCTTGAGAGATTCCTTACCAGTTTCCCTGGAACCGTCGTCGCCATAACCCACGATCGATACTTCCTGGACAACGCAGCCGGGTGGATCCTCGAACTCGATCGGGGCTATGGTCTACCGTATGAAGGTAATTACTCGGCATGGCTCGAAGCCAAAGCAAAAAGACTCGAAATCGAAGAACGGCAGGAACAATCAAGACAGAAAGCCATCAAAGCTGAACTGCAATGGGTCCAATCACAACCAAAAGCACGACAAGCCAAGAACCGTGCGCGATTGTCTCGCTTTGAAGAACTTAACTCCCAGGAGTTCCAATCAAGAAACGAAACTCAGGAACTCTACATCCCGCCTGGTCCCAGACTGGGAGACCAGGTGCTCAGCGTTAATAGTATCAGCAAGGCGTTTGCCGACAGACTGTTGATATCTGATTTAACGTTCACTGTAGCAAAGGGCGCCATTGTCGGAATCATCGGTGGAAACGGCGCCGGCAAGTCCACTTTATTCAAAATGGTCAGTGGCCAGACCACGGTTGACGCGGGCAGCCTAGAATTAGGTGCGAGCGTCCAGCTAGGCTATGTCGACCAAAGCAGAGATAGTCTCAACGGTGAAAAAACCGTATGGGAGGAAATATCCGAAGGTAGCGAGATGATTCGCATCGGCAAGTATGAGAGCTCATCCAGGGCCTATGTGGGCCGATTCAATTTTCGCGGCGCTGACCAGCAAAAATTAGTCAAAGATCTGTCGGGGGGCGAGCGCAACCGGGTGCATCTTGCAAAGCTGCTAAAGATCGGTGCGAACTTCCTGCTACTGGATGAACCCACCAATGACCTGGATATAGAAACTCTGAGAGCACTGGAATCAGCAATAGAAACCTATCCCGGCTCGATGATGATCATTTCCCATGACCGTTGGTTTCTGGACCGTATAGCAACGCATATTCTGGCTTTTGAGGGTGACAGCGAAGCCACTTTCTTTGAGGGTAATTACTCCGAATATGAAGCAGACAGAAAGAAACGTGTGGGTGACACGGGCAACCTGCCAACCCGGGTCAGATACAAAAAACTCGCTTGACCCTAACTGGCTAGGTCGTCAATCAGCGCTATGGCATCTGTCAGACTGGTTACGCCTTTGATCTGAATATCTGGGATAGCCTGCTTTGATACATTGCCTTGCGGTACTATAGCCATTGCAAAGCCATGCTTGGCAGCTTCCCGAAGACGCTCCTGACCATTGGGTACCGGCCTGATTTCCCCCGACAAGCCAATTTCACCAAAACAAATCAAGTTCTGCGGCAGGGGTTTATTCCGGAAACTGGAAATGACAGCCAGGACCACTGCCAGATCACTGCTGGTTTCATCGACCCGAATGCCTCCCACGGCGTTGATAAAAACATCCTGGTCAGCTACCTGCAGGCCTCCATGACGATGCAGAACAGCTAGTAACATTACCAGCCTGTTCTGCTCAAAACCGACGACCACCCTCCTTGGGCTGGAATTACTACTCTGATCTACCAGCGCCTGAGCTTCAACCAACAAAGGACGGGTTCCTTCCCAGACAACCATGACCACACTACCGGCGGTCGCCTGAGCGGCCCGATTAAGAAAGATTGCCGAGGGGTTTGCTACATCTTTCAGACCTTTCTCGGTCATGGCGAAAATACCCAGTTCATTAACCGCACCGAAGCGGTTCTTCAGCGATCGTAAGGTCCGATAGCGGTTGTCCGATTCACCTTCCAGCATCAAAAAGGTATCAATCATGTGCTCGAGTACACGAGGCCCGGCAAGATTACCCTCTTTGGTTACATGCCCAACAATAAACAACACCGTATTGGATTGTTTAGCTTTCTGGATCAGAGCTGCAGCTGTTTCCCTTACCTGAGACACACTCCCCGGTGCGGACTCAACAGCATTCGAGCTCATGACCTGAATAGAATCAATAACGATAATAGAGGGTTTTACTTCATCCCAGGTTAGGCTGATGGTCTCAACTGCAGTCTGTGACATGACCTTTAATTTATCCAGGGGCAACTGTAATCGAGTGGCGCGCAAGGCTATCTGCGACAGACTCTCCTCGCCGGTCACGTACAGCGCCGCATGGTTTTCAGCCAGAGCACATAAAATCTGGATTAGCAATGTGCTCTTTCCAGCACCTGGGCTGCCGCTGATCAGTATCGCCGAGCCAGGCACCAAACCGCCACCGAGGACTCGATTGATCTCAGCGGACACGGTAGGGATTCTTGGTGTGTTGGCGACATCCACCTCATCCAGGGTGCGCGCATCTTCTGCCATGCCAGAGAAGCCGTCGCTACGGCGCTTTTCTCTGGGTCCTCCCAGATTCAATTGCTTTAATGTATTCCACACACCGCAGTCATGGCACTGGCCCTGCCACTTGGCGTATTCAGAACCACAATCGGAACAGACAAAGGCTATTCTAGACTTCTTCATTAGATGGCCTCTCTGTAAACCCTGGGAACTCTGGGACCGACATTACACATCAAGGTATAAGACAGGGTCTGTGCCTGCGCTGCGATGCTTTCTATGGGAATTCTATTTCCCCAAAATTCCACGGTATCACCAACCTGAGCCGATTGATCAGGCGAGAATTTAACCGACAGCAGGTCCATTGAAATACGCCCTACTATTTTCTCCTCCTGACCGTTCAGGTAGACCCGAGTACCTTCTCCTATTTCCCTTGGATAACCATCTGCATACCCATGGCAACAACACCCACTCGACCCCTGGACTGTGCCGACCAGCTGCTGCCATAACCCACCGTGTCCGCTACATTTAACTTCTTGATTGCTATCACGGGTGCAGTCAGCCGCATGGCGGGCATTAAATTAACCTCTCTATCCATTAGTGGATTTGAACCGTAAAGCATGATGCCCGGCCGAATCCAATCCAGGTGGGAGGATGAAAACGATAGTATAGCGGCTGAATTAGCCATACTCAGGGGTGCTTCAATCGAATCTGTCAGCGCCAGTAATTTTTCCAGCTGATGGGCATTCTTGGGATGGCTCGGTTGGTCAGCATCGGAAAAATGACTCATCAGTCCCAGCAACCTCGACTCAGCTACTGTATTTAAGAAAAGAGGTAAAGCCTTAGGCTCTATTCCCAATCGATGCATACCCGTGTCGAGCTTTAACCAAACTCGATGAGACTGGCCCTTAAGCAATTCCAGCTGGGATTCATCATGAATTACAAGGTCGATATCATAATCAGCAGCCAGCTGAGCCTGGCTCGCATGGAACACCCCGCTGAGCAATGTAATAGGCTGTTGGATGCCAGCCTGGCGCAGCTCCACAGCTTCACTCAGCCTGGCGACTGCAAACGCATCTGCAGTCTGTAGGCGCTGCGCCACCTTCACAGCGCCATGACCATAGGCATCAGCCTTAACCACTGCCATGA
>Ga0105349_10001093_pt1 | contig 11265 bp, 11 predicted proteins | sample EN1Hudseemescosm_FD_83661 | JGI IMG/M metagenome (GOLD analysis project Ga0105349, IMG submission 83661) | Methane-oxidizing microbial communities from mesocosms in the Hudson Canyon - EN1B Hudson Canyon | ecosystem: Environmental > Aquatic > Marine > Cold seeps | place: Hudson Canyon...
AAGCATCGCGCCTTCATTATCTTTCGTACGTAAGTCCTGATCTTTTAAGATACTACTTGCGCTTCGAGAATACCCAGTAAAAAAAAGTAATAAATTATCTTCCAAATCAAAAAAGGTATCTTCACTTATATCTAACGGCCTAGAAGTAACGCGATCATCTTTATGAAAAGTAAAACAAGTTACGCCACCAAAAGCAGCAGCATATTGATCCTGTTTGCCAATTGGCTCCCCTAAACGATCCATTTCAAGATAACAAGCCAATTCTGCCAACTCTTCTTGATGCAAGTGTCGGCGACGGTGTGCATAGAGCGCCTTAATTAAGCCAGTAGTAAAGCTTCCTGACGACCCCAGCCCCGTTCCTGCAGGAACATCTGCCAAGGTAGTAATTTCTATTTGCGGCGTCTTAAGGTCCATCATTTGCAAAGCTTCGCGAATAATAGGATGCTTAACTTCTGCAACCTTATCAACATGCTCAAGTTCTGAATACTTCAAAAAAATACCCGGTGTAAATGGGCGCATAATATTTACATACACGTACTTATCAATGGCTGCAGAAAGTAGAAATCCTTCATGTTCATGATAATAGGATGGCAAATCAGTCCCACCCCCACCCAAAGAAATTCGTAAAGGACTACGCACAATGATCATAACCAGACTCCTTATATATTTGTTCAATAATGTTTAATGCCACATAAGCATCTGATAATCCAGCATCTGGCGCACGATTCAATCGGATATCGTCATAAAATTCAGCCATCTCAACAGCCCAGGAATCGTCAGCCATGGGGTATTCCCAAGACGTGGTTTCCGGTGGCCCCATCTCTGGCAGCATTTTGAACCAGGTCAGCTTCTCTACGCCGTAGCTTCCGCCCAGACCTGACAGGTCCAGCTTGCCATCTTTACCGTAGATTTCCATGGAGAACAGGTTTTTCCACTCTGTGCACGATGCATGCAGAAAAGCCACCTGCTTCTTGGCTGTCTTGAGCAGCATGAAGCCGTTGTCATCCACCGGCATGTCCCAGAAGTAAGTGTGAGCAAAGCCCTGAACCTCCGAAAAATCGCCCAGGAACCAGCGCGCGAGGTCGATCAGGTGCGGGCCTTGGTCGATCAGTTCACCGCCGCCGGATAGTTCTGGTTTAGAACGCCATTCTTTGTCGTATCCAATGCGCCCGCCATGGCCGTAACGGGCGCGGATGAACATCAACTCGCCCAGCACACCGGAGTCCACAATCTCTTTGGCCTTACGCAAAGACCGGGGGTAGCGGTGATTAAAGCCCACGTGAACCTTGACGCCGTGTTTTTCGACAGCCGCCATCACCGGCCCTAACTCCGCCGCAGTTTTGGCTGCCGGTTTTTCAACCAACACATGCTTGCCCGCCTCGATGGCGGTGTGTGTAATCTCCGCCAATGAATCATGTAGGGTAGCCACGATCACCACATCCACCTCAAGTTGGCACACCAGATCCCGCCAATCGCGGAACACCTTGGCATTAGTGCCTTTTGCAAAACTCTCGGCACGACTCACGTCAATATCAGCGCATGCTACAAGACGGCCACCGCTGCCCAACGCTTTGGCCCGCTTTTGACCAATAAGGCCGCAGCCGATGATGCCAACACCAAATATATGCTTTAAATCGCTCATTTATCTCCCCACGTAAAACCACGATCCCGCCCAGCAATGCGCCGCAGAGTATAGGCATCGCTGAACGATAGTTCGTCAAGATGGTCTGCCCAGTGCTCCCAGTCGTCCCACACGGCACTGATGAGCTTGGCAGTAATGCCGTCGCTGGCCGCTGAGGCCAGAAACAGAGCCAAGTCGGCACCCTTATCCAGCGGTGCGCCACCGCTTTCTTTTTGCTGTAATGATCGGTCATAGAACGCCTGGCCCACCTTTTCAGGGCCCGCCTGGAGGATCTCGTCAAGCATGCGCGTATTTAGAGCGCCAGGTGCGATGGCGTTGACATCAATGCCGATGCCACGCACTTCTTCGGCCAAGGTCTCGGCAAACCGCACGATGGCCGCTTTGGAGACGGCATAGGCGCTGATACGCGGTAGCGGATTAGTCGCCCCACCACCAGAGAGTTGAATCACCTTGCCGTATCGCTGAGCCTTGAAATGCGGCAGCAGAGCCCGACACATCAAGATCGAGCCGTAGACATTGATTTCGATCGTCTTAACCCATTCGGCCCAGTCCACCGATTCGATCTCGCCCTTGGGGCCATAGACACCAGCGTTGTTCACCAGAATATGGCAACCGCCAAGCGCCTTAAGGGTGTTGGCCACAAGGATCTGGACATCCGCCTCAGACGCAACATCGGACACATCGGCCACAATTTTTTGACCGGGCGTAGCCATTGCTTCAAGCTCTGCGCGGGCCGCGTCAAGCAAGGTTGCACTGCGAGCACACAACATGACATCGGCGCCCGCCTGCACATATTTTTTGGCGATCTCGAAGCCAAGGCCTTGATTAGCCCCGGTGATGATTGCCTTTTTCCCGGCCAGAATTTTCTGCATTATTTATCCCTTTTTGAGGACGGCGTACCCACCGCAACGTACTTCAGGCCTGAGCTGGTCAGTGCGGCCTGCAGATGCCGGTTGGCATCAATCACTACGAGATGGGGTTTAGCAACCGAGACAAGTTCGCTTGCCTTCTCACCAAACTCTGGACATTCGGTACCAACCACCAAAACATCCGCTTCCGCTATAGCCCCTAGAGCCAGTTTGTGACTAAAGACCCGGCCCAACCACGGCTCAGGCAAATGCTGAACTGCAGGGTCATGTACGTGCACGGTAGCCCCCTGTTCAAGCAACCAGTCGCAAAGCTCCACAGCAAGCGAACGCCGTAATGTGTCGGTACCGGGCTTGTAGGTCAGGCCCCATATGGCAACGGTGACACCGTTGAGCTTACCGAACTGCGCCAGCAACTTGCGCCGCACCCAGTTCTTGTGTTCATCGTTGCTGGGTCGTACGGAAGACAAAAGCGGCGTGACCAAGTTCTTTTCCCGGCTTAACATACCCAGGAACTCGATATCTCGGGCCAGGGTGCCACCCGAAAAGGGGCCGCCGGGCGACAGATAGGCCTTGGGGCCTATGCGTGCTTCGGTCTTTAAACCTCGCTCTACCTCTTTTGCATCTGCACCGACCAACTCGCAGATTGCAGCAATTTCGTTAGCAAAAGTAACCGAAGTTGCCAAAAACGCGTTGATAGCATGCTTAGTCATCTCTGCTGACTCTACCGACATCCATTCGATTTTGTCGGCAATAGGTATCAGGAGTCTTTCTAAGGTCACGCGTGATTCTGGATTGCGTACTCCCACCACAATACGGTCTGGCTTGAGGAAAACATCAATAGCCTTGCCTAGGCGAAGGTTCTCCGGGGAGCATGCAAAGCTAAGCCGCTTGTTTGGCAAAGACAGGCAAGCAAAGTCTTCCAGCTTGCGAATCGAGCCCACCGGCATTTGAGATGAGACCAAAACAACCGCGCCTTCAGCCAATAGTGGCAATACTCCCTTGATCTGAGTGTGAACAAATTCTATGTCAGCCTGATCCTCATCATCAACAGGTGTGTCATAAGCCACCCATAAAACATCAGCACCCTTTACAGCTTCATCAATAGCAGAAGTAAAGTTTAATTTTTTTTGATCGATACCCACCTTCAGGAGATCATTTAATCCGGGCTCGAAAATCGGCGCCTCGCCCTTCAGCAAACTGATGATAACCTCTGAATCAAAATCAAGACCAACCACACGATGCCCTATAGAAGCCAAGCACGCAGATGTAACACTACCAAGGTGCCATAGCCCTAAAACACAAACATTCACCTTAACTCCTCCCTTCAAATACCCATTCATTATGTTGTAAATATTGAACAGTCTTGATTACACCTTGGCGAATATCATATTTTGGTTGCCAACCAAGAGATTGAATTTTAGCTGTATCAAGGTGTATTAAGGGGTTATCTCCAATCCACCCTCGCTCTCCTCCTGCGTATTCAAGTTCAGGCGTCCTACCAAGTTCTTCACATATCCAACTCACTGAATCATTAACTTGGCAATAGCCATCTACACCAAGATTAAAAATGTTGACTTGATCGCCTGCTTTTTCAATTGTAATCAGCACAGCATCCAAACAATCTTGAATATAGAGATAGGATTTGCGCTGCTGACCGTCACCTAAAATATATAAACGATTAGGATCTTGCTTTAGCTTCTTATAGAAGTCAAAAACATGGCCATGGGTATAACGCTCACCCAAAATTGAAACAAATCGAAAAATCCAAGACTGAAACTCAAAGCCTTCGCAGTACGCTGCAATTAGACCTTCACAGGCAAGTTTAGATGCAGCGTAAAGAGAAGTTTGAACAGGGAAAGGGGCATCTTCAGGTGTAGGAATAACTACGGAATCACCATATACAGATCCAGTACTTGAAAATGCAATTTTTTTAATACCGCTTGCACGCATCGCCTCAAGTACATTATAAGTAGCAATCGTGTTTTGCTCTAAATCACGCCTAGGATGCTCGGTACCAAACCTTACATCAGCATTTGCAGCAAGATGGATTACAAAGTCGCATCCAGTTATTACTTTATTTAGAAAATCAGTATCTAATAAATCTCCTTCATAGAATTTAAATCTATTAGACCTCAAGGCATTTTCAAGAAAAAAAAGCCGCCCTGTAGATAGGTTATCTATCCCCACAACATCATAACCATCGCAAATTAAGCGATCCACCAGATTACTTCCAATAAAACCTGCACAACCCGTAATAAAAAATCTCACTACAACTCCTTAAAATTATCTTTCATTATTTTAAACTTAAAGCAAAGTTCATGGTATTTAGTTGAGATTATTCTAGCCCCTCTAATTTCAGATAAAAATGATGTAAGCAATACCCTAAGCCTTAAATAGCGAAAATTTCTATCTAATAAAACTTTAAATAATTGCTTAAAATAAGAAATTAGAATATAGATTAAATGTAAAAAATAGTTCCGCCAAATCATAACTTTCAATTTATTAGAAAGGCTGTCTTCTTTAATAACAAAACTTAAAAAAACTCGAAGATATGGAGCAGCTACCGAAACACCTTTAGATGTATTTAGTAAAAATTTAGTTGATATCCGTGAGGCAGGAATATTGTGCTCATAAATTAAACTTGGTTCGTACCAAAGTTTATATCCAGCCATTAAAATTGCATAACACATTTCAGGATCTTCTCCACCAGAAAACCCATCTAAAAAAACATCCCTTGATTTTCCTCTTGATGGATTTAGAGCTGGAATAAATCCAATTTGTTTAGCTTTTAGCCAGGCACTTTTTCTAAAAACAGAACCAGCACCCCAAAATGAATAACCGGCTCCATCTAAATACCCTTGTTTATGAGATTGATTACCAACGGCATATTTTCCTTTAAAAAAATCAAACCAGTTTGGGGTTCTAATTCCTTCAGGGAGACTTTCAATTCCAAATGCACCTATTACACCAATATCGCCCTTATCATTAATTAAATCAAAAGCTATTTGAATATAATTAATATCAACCATATTATCGTCATCGACAATACATATTGCCTCACCCTTTGATGCATAAAATCCAGCTTCGATAGCAGGAGTTTTGCCAGGATCTTTAACATTAATCACGCTCAAATTTGGAACTAATGACCTTGTATCAAGATTTTCTAAAAAGGCAAGTGTTCCATCATCTGATTCATAATCAGCAATTATTACTTCCCATTTTAACGATGGAGAGTATTTTTGTTTACTTAAACAATGAAGATTTTTCTCTATATTCAAAATTGAATTATGAGTACATATAAGAACTGATAAATCCATATTAAATCTCAATCAAAAATAATAAGTAATTCGCCTACAGAAATCATGTGTTTTTCTGAGGCCGGAAATATAAAAAACAACTCTAAATATCTTCTTCAAAGAATTTTCTTTAGGTATTCTTCGCTCTTTTTGTAGTAGAGATTGTCTAGAAATATTTGCTTTAAAGACCCCTCTTGCCATGAGAGAAGATTCAGGAACACAGTTATCATCATCTACAGAACATGATATTTCAAACTTTGGTACAGCCATTCTAATAGGTAAGATCCATAGATCATCTGGACTCTGTTCAAAATCAAAAGGTGTTTCCTTAGGCCATCTCCTTAATCTAAAAAAAGGACGCTCATGAAGGAATTTTTTAAATAAATCATGAGGTAATAACATGGCATTAGAAAGGCCAACATAACCGGTGCCGACTATTGTGATTTTCATGGTTTGTCCTGATTAAAATACCATTTATAGGTTTTTTTAAGACCTTCTTCTAAATCAATACTGTATTTCCAGCCCATGTTTGATAGGCGCGATACATCAATTAGTTTGCGTGGTGAGCCATCAGGTTTTTTAGTATCAAAAGTTAAGTTACCTTTAAATCCAACAACTTCTTTCATAGCTTCTACCATCTCTTTAATGGTTACATCTTTGCCTGTACCGACATTGATATGCGAGAGCATTGGTTCTGTATTAGATTGGTAAATTTTCTCATCTAATTCCAATACAAATAGTGACGCCTCTGCCATATCATCCACATATAAAAACTCACGCATAGCATTGCCTGTACCCCATACTACAACTTCAGCATCGTTATTAATCTTAGCCTCATGAAATCTTCTCATTAGTGCGGGGATAACATGTGAGTTCTCTGGGTGGAAGTTATCATTAACACCGTATAGGTTTGTTGGCATGACTGATCTAAAATCCGTGCCGTGTTGACGATTGTATGATTCACAAAGTTTAATACCTGCAATTTTAGCTAGTGCATAAGGCTCATTAGTTGGCTCTAGCACATCGGTTAACAATGCGTCTTCACGCATTGGCTGTTCAACTGCTTTAGGATAAATACAAGTACTACCCAGAAACAGTAATCGCTTAACTTTATTCTCATAGGCTGAATTAATAACATTAGCCTCTATCATCATGTTCTGATAGATGAAATCTGCAGGATAGGCGTTATTGGCATGAATACCGCCTACTTTAGCTGCAGCTAAAATAACGTAGTCTGGCTTTTCTTGTGTAAAGAAGTTTTGCAATTGCGCCTGATTGGTGAGATCAAGCTCTTTATGCGTGCGCATTAAAAGATTAGTAAAACCTCTAGACTCTAATTGCCTAACAATAGCAGACCCAACTAAACCTCTGTGCCCTGCAATGTAGATTTTATCATTTAAATTCATAAATTATAGCTTTGTCATTTCAAAAATACCACAACCAAAATTACAGTCAAAATTATTATTTTTACTTTTGTCTGTTATCAATTCATTCTCATGTAAATCACCTTTATCATCTACATACGAAAAGTGATCAATATGGTATTTACCCTCAAACAACTCCAATAGATAAGTAATGGAAAAAACTCGATGTGCATCAAACTCGATTCTTTGCGGGCCAATTGGGACGGAAAAATAAAATTTACCGCCTCTTTTTAAAATTTTATATAAATTATTTAGCCCGAGCAAGTAGCCATTGTAATTAACAGGATCTCCATATCTACCGAGGCCAAAATGCTCAAGCGCATGTAAACATGATAGCGAATCACAGCACTTTTCTAATCTACTGTCTATCCCTTTCATTAAGTCAGCTTGAAAAAAAGTTACATTAGGGATATTGTCAGTCAACAAGCGCACATCAATTATCTCAATTTTTCTAAACGATGCAACGTGTGCTACAAACCCATCAATTCTTGACCCGATATCAATATGCAAACTTGGATTATTTGTATAAATTCTTCTTGCTACTAGTAAATCTTGATGAAAATAATGACCTGTTGCTTTGCCAGCACTATCAAACCTATCCTCTAAGCAAGGATAAGGCGTGGCAAATGGAAATTTTTTACCACCTCTTTCTTCCTGTTGCCTCAATAATTTAAGATTTTTATAATAAAAAGGGATGCCTTTAAATGCTTTAATTGCCTTTAAAGGATCAACTCCAAATATCAATAAATACCTATATACACTTCTCAAAATCTTTTTCATATACTTATTTATTACTCGTTAAAATCTGGCGCTTTAAAGCCATGTTCTTTGACTAATGAATCACGCTTGGAAATATTAATGTCATTTTCCATCATTTCATGCACCATCTCTTCAAGAGTAATTTTTGGCTCCCAGCCGAGTTTTTCTTTGGCTTTAGACGGATCGCCTAATAGCGTTTCAACTTCTGTTGGACGGAAGTATCTAGGGTCAACTGCAACGATTAAATTACCAGTCTCAGTGTCATAACCCTTCTCATCCATGCCTTCACCTTCCCAACGGATGGTTTTACCTAGATGACCCCAAGCGAAGTTGACAAAGTCACGCACTGAATACTGCACGCCAGTGGCAATACAAAAATCATCTGGCTCATCTTGTTGAAGCATTAGCCATTGCACCTCAACATAATCTTTTGCATGGCCCCAATCCCGCAACGCATTCATGTTTCCCAAATAAAGCGTATCTTGCAAACCTAGCGAAATACGAGCCAAAGCCCGAGTAATTTTACGAGTAACAAAAGTCTCGCCACGCACTGGAGATTCATGGTTAAACAAGATGCCGTTACAGGCATACATACCATAAGCTTCACGATAATTTATGGTAATCCAATAAGCGTACAGTTTAGCTGCTGCGTATGGAGAACGTGGGTAGAACGGTGTGGTTTCTTTTTGCGGGGTTTCTTGTACTTCGCCGTATAGCTCTGAAGTGGAAGCCTGGTAATAACGAGTTTTCTTTTCAAGACCTGTAATGCGAATAGCCTCAAGCACACGAAGCGCACCCAGACCAACAGTGTCAGCTGTATATTCAGGCGCCTCAAAAGAAACAGCCACGTGTGACTGCGCACCCAAATTGTAAATTTCATCGGGTTGAATTTGCTGAATAATACGCACCAAACTCATTGAATCTGATAGATCTCCATAATGAAGCACGAATTTTCTATTTTTTTCATGGGGGTCCTTATACAAGTGATCAATTCGCTCGGTATTAAATGATGATGAACGGCGTTTAATGCCGTGCACTTCATAACCCTTGGTTAACAAAAATTCTGCCAAGTAGGACCCATCTTGGCCAGTAATTCCTGTAATTAATGCAACTTTATTTTTCATATTTAATTCCTAAAATAGTCCTTTGTATATTTATGTACTTGATCGCTATTTAATAATTCATCAACAGAAAACCATTGGTATTCACTGTGTTGCTCGGTTGGAAGATCTGGGGTCTCTTCCACCTCATATTCATAAGCCAAATTTACATAATGCGTTGATACGTCTTTATAAATACTGTCATCATAAAAATGCTCAAAGACGCCAATAAACTTTGGTACAGATTTTAACTCAATATTAAGCTCATTTAAGACTACTCTTGCCATTGCATTGTCAATGGTTTCATTCTTATTAATTCTGCCGCCGATTGAAAAGAAATAACCTTGTGCAGGTTTATTAATTCTCTTACCTAATAATATTTTATTATCTTTCTTTATTAAAATGTCAATAGAAACTAGTGGGGCTGAATCAACAACGGTTTTAAAAAATTTATCGTCCAACATTAATCTTTAACTCTGCCATAAATATCCTCAAATCTTACAATGTCATCCTCGCCCAGATAAGTACCACTTTGCACTTCAATAATCTCTAACTGCTCATTGGTTTTATTCTCCAAACCATGTGTTCTGCCAACTGGTATATAAGTTGATTCACCTTCTGTTAATGTAAGAACAGCTTCTCCATTAATGGCTGTAGCTGTACCACTGACTACCACCCAGTGCTCTGCACGTTTATGATGCATTTGAAGAGAAAGTTTGGCGCCAGGGTGAACATGTAGTCTTTTCACTTGAAAATGCTTACCAACTTCAATAGAGTGATACCAGCCCCACGGACGATATACCTTGCGATTAGAGTGGGCCTCATCTCTGCCCTTTTTTTGAAGAGACTCAACAATAGACTTAACTTCATGCGCCTTGTCTTGACTAGCAATAAAAGTAGCGTCAGGCGTACCAATCACAACTAGATTATCTACGCCAACTGTGGCTACCATATGGTGAGAGGCATAAATATACGTATTAGTTGTATCTTTTGCAGTTACATCTCCTTTGAGCATATTACCACTACTATCCTTTGCGCCAATATCGTACAGTGTTGACCATGACCCAACATCGCTCCAGCCAGCATCTAGAGGAACAACAACCACATTAGTACTTTTCTCCATGAGTGCGTAATCAATAGAATTAGATGGAGAAGATTCAAAGGCTTGCTTGTCTAGTCTAATAAAGTCAAGATCTTGTGTGGCGTTATTAACAGCGTCACTTACTAACTTAACAGTATCTGGTGAATGCGTGGTTAGCTCATCAATTAGCACATCAGCCTTAAACATAAACATGCCAGAGTTCCAAAGGTAATTACCCTGCTCTAGATAAGTTTGTGCAGTTTCTAGATCTGGTTTTTCAACAAACTCTTCGACCATATATGCGCCATCAGTATTGTCCTTAGATGACTTGATATAGCCATAACCTGTGTTGGCATTTGTTGGCACAATACCGAAAGTTGCCAATTTACCCTCTTGTGCTTGATTATTTGCAATATTGATTGCTTCATGGAATGCGTCAATGTCTTGAATAACGTGGTCAGCTGACAAGACTAACAATACTGCATCGTCTGAAGTTTTAAGTGACTGAAGTGCCGCTGCAGCGATAGCAGGTGCGGTGTTTCTACCAACTGGCTCAAGCAGGATTGTTGGATTTTTAATATCAATTTGTTGACATTGCTCCGCAACTAGGAAGCGATGATCAGCATTACATACAATAATCGGATCCGCAAGGTTATCTAATCCGCCGAGGCGCAGAATGGTTTCTTGGAGCATGGTGTTGTCACCAGCTAAAGGTAGATACTGCTTAGGGTATTGTTTGCGAGACAAGGGCCAGAGCCTTGTTCCGGAGCCGCCTGAAAGAATAACGGGAATTATTTGCATTTAGGGTCTATGGTCAAAAGTTCAGTAAATAGCATTTTGGAAATTTGTTAATATTGACAGGTTTTGTAAGGTTTATTAAAAACGATAATGGCTATTATCGCTTTTCATTATGTATTTGTTCTGATTCAAATTTTAGCTCATTAATCTCTATTTTTAATATTTCATATTCAATAACCTTTCTTTTAAGAAATGAAAAAGTTAGTTTTGTCTTCTCTTCGATTCCTCTAGGGGTAAGAATATACACATAGCCCACTTTGTTTGAATTTTGTTTGAAGTTTGTAAGTTTTATCAAG
>Ga0105349_10001103_pt1 | contig 11233 bp, 10 predicted proteins | sample EN1Hudseemescosm_FD_83661 | JGI IMG/M metagenome (GOLD analysis project Ga0105349, IMG submission 83661) | Methane-oxidizing microbial communities from mesocosms in the Hudson Canyon - EN1B Hudson Canyon | ecosystem: Environmental > Aquatic > Marine > Cold seeps | place: Hudson Canyon...
CGATGTATACATCCCGGGTTGCCCGCCTCGACCAGAGGCTCTGATAGACGGCTTTGACAAGCTTCGACAGAAGATCATCCGCATCGGCTCTGTTCCGAGTGACGCAAGACCAGAGACAGAGGCACCGCTCATCATCGGAGATGAGTGAGGGGGTTTCGATGGGAAAGATAGTACCAATCAAGACACAGAGGGCCGAGGCCGAGAAACTCGCTGCTGCCATCTCTGAGATCGACGGAGTCAAAGCCGAGGTGGCCGAGCGAGCGTGTGGCACCAACCCCCGCCCCGTCGTGCTCGGAAACAGCTCTCCAGAGAGTTGGAGGGCACTCGCTGAGACACTCCACTCCGAGCACGGCGTTGACTACTGCTCGATGGTAACCGGTGTCCACTGGCCAGAGGGTGATGGGGACAAGAAGTGGGAAGTCGTCTATCACTTGATGAGAACCGGCATCAGAAACCCACCTATTGAGGATGGCCTGGTTCAGCCGGTCATCGTCGACCCCTCTACGGTCGAGGGCTCCGACACTCCACTGGAGTTGGAGTTACATGTCCACCTGCCGGACACGAGGACCCCCTCGGTAGACTCGGTCCAGGACATCTGGCTCGGTGCTGATTGGAACGAGAAGGAGACCTGGGACCTCGTTGGGATAGACTTCGACGGGCATCAGGGAATGAGGAGGGTGCTGCAGCCCCACGAGACCCCCAAGGGATTCCACCCTCTGCAGAAGCAGCATCGCCTCCGCTACCACAGTTTCCAAGATATGTACGACGATTCCCAGGGATTCATGCGCAAGCCTGCTGACGCTGGCAAGATCAAGTGAGGTGAGAAGATGGCAGAGATGTGGATTTCGATGGGTCCACAGCACCCGATGACCCACGGTCTGTGGACTCTCAAAGTCAAAGTCGACGGCGAGACCGTCGTCGACACCGAGCCTGATTTGGGCTACATCCACCGCGGAGTCGAGAAGATCTGTGAGGCTCGGGACTTCACCCAGATCACGACCTACTGCGACCGCCTCTGCTACGCCAGCGCCAACACCTGGTCCCACTCCTACATCTACGCGGCCGAGGACCTCCTCGAGGTCGAGGTCCCCGAGCGAGCCGAGTACATCCGCTTGGTGGCAATCGAGATCCAGCGCATTGCTAGCCACCTGATGTGGCTGGGCGCATATGGGCCCGACATCGGCAACCTGTCCGTGATGGTCTGGTGCCTGCGCGAGCGCGAGATGATGATGGATCTTCTCCAAGAGCTAGGCGGCTCACGCATGCACTACAACTTCCCCCGTGTCGGCGGCGTCAAACGCGACCTACCGCATGGCTTCGCCCAGCGAGCCCGCGCCAAGCTCAAGTTGTTCCTCAACAGGATCCAGGAGTACGAGGCGCTGTTCGACGAGAGCACGGTGTTCCTAGTGCGCAGCCAGGGTGTGGGCTACGCAAAGCCGGAGGAGATGGTGAACCACGGCGTCACCGGCCCCAATCTGCGTGCTGGCGGTGTCAACTACGACATCCGCTGGGCTCACCCTTACTCGGTGTACAGCGAACTCGACTGGGAGCCCCCGGTGGAACGCTCCTCGATCAAGGGCGCCGACTGCTACGACCGCTACAGAGTCAGGGTCGAGGAGATGCGCGTGAGCGCGTCGTTGGCGCTGCAGGCTCTTGACAAGATGCCCGGAGGCGCCGACACCCACCACGAGCCAGGGGACCCGATGATCCTCGCCAAGGCGCCCACCCGGGCCCCTGAGGGAACCACTGGCGCACACCACTTCGAGGACAGCAGGGGCGAGTCGATGTTCTACATCGCCGGCGGCGGTGAGGGTCGAGGAAAGCAGCCGTACAGGGTCTCGATACGCTCTCCTATTTTCATCACAATCCCGTTCGCGGCCAAGTGCATGATCGGTTACAAGGTCGCCGACATACCGGCCATCATGGGCTCCTTCGACCCATGCATAGGAGAGACTGACAGGTGATTCACATGGCTAGCGGTGACTGGTTGGATATCGTCGGTTGGTCCGAGTCTTTCACCAGTTGGTCGATGGACAACGTGCACGACGTCATGCCTTCCAACGACATCGACATGGAGGTCACCATACCGAGCACTTGGGCCTGGCCGGAACCGATAACCATCGGCCCAATCTTCAATCTGCAGCAGGGCTTCGCTAGCATTCAACCCGCTCTCGAGTCGTTCATGCATGCCACCATCATGTGCACGGTCGTCTTCACCGTCATGATGCTCACTATGCTGGCCATCCCGTACATCGAGAGGAAGTTCATCGGACGGCTGATGGACAGACTCGGTGCCACCACCACCCTGAGGAGCCTGTGGGTCGGCGAGAGCGGAGTGACAGCAGGGGAGTGGTGGAAGCAGTTGCCCTTCGGCATGGGTATCCCTATCGGATGGGTCTTCAACCTGCTGAACTCGTATTGGGGGAACAGTCACGAACTTGAGACTGTATCCAGAGTCAACAACCGTAGTTATCACGGCTACTGGTTCCTTCTTCCCGGATTCTTCCAGGCGTTCGCCGACTTCATGAAATTCGCTACCAAGGAGCACATCGTACCGAAGAACGCCGACAAGGTGGTCTTCGAGATCGCCCCTGTCATTATCCTCGCGACCACCATCATGGTGTTCGCCTTCGTACCGTTCGGCCCGCATATCTATGCTGCCAATCCAGAGCTCTCCCTCCTCTTCATGATGGCAATCTTCGGAGTCGCTCCGCTCGGGGTCTTCTTCGCCGGATGGGCCTCCAACAACAAGTACACCTTGATCGGCGGGATGCGCTCGGCAGCCCAACTCACCGCATACGAGATACCTCTGCTCATCACGGTTCTCGGCGTCGCGGTGCTCAGCGGCTCGTTCAACATCATCGAGATCGTCGACTTCCAGATGGGCCAGAACGAGGGCAACGTCTGGAACATCTTCCTACTGCCTCTGGGCGCGGCTCTGTTCCTCATCACCATGATCGCCGAGGTCGAACGCATACCGTTCGACATGCCCGAGGCCGAGGCCGAGCTCGTCGAGGGCTGGTGGACCGAGTACGGAGGTATCCGGTGGGGTCTGATGTTCGCCGCCGAGTACATGCGCTCGTACGCCGCATGCATACTGTTCGCCCTATTCTTCCTCGGCGGTTGGGAGGCGCCGTTCCAGCACACGCTCTCGGGCTTGTCAACCGTGGGGGGCACCTTCGAGACTGTCTTCACCGCCGTCCCAGGTCTCGTCTGGGTCCTGATCAAGGCCTGGCTGTTGTTCGCTGTGTTCGTCTGGATCCGCGCCTCTCTCCACAGGGTTCGCACGGATCAGATACTGGAGTTCGGCTGGCGCTACCTCCTGCCACTCTCGATGGTCAACCTCGTTGTAGCGACCATACTGCGATTGGAGGTCTGGACAGGAGAGCCATGGGACCTGTGGGTCCCGGTCACCCTCACGCTTGCCGCGCTGGCACTGTTCGTGATCCTCGCTATTGACGAGGACGAGGAGGCGCTGGAAGTCCAACGCCGCCCCTACAGCACTCAAGCCGTGGTCAAGGCATCGCCAGGGAGTCACAGGGACTAGGGGTGGGATGATGAGTTACAAGGCGAATACCGGACATCCTCACGCGACTCCGAACTTCCGCAACCTCATTATCCGTCCGATGTGGATGACCCTCAAAACCGCACTAAGAACAGTCCCCTTCGTCGGCAAATTGAGATTCCTGAAGAACAACTATCACGGCAAACCCACAGTCATGGTGGACCAGACCACGATGGACAGGGTCGGCCCAGATCACCCGAGCGTCGGCCAGAGGTTCGCTCCTGACAGGGAGACCAGCCAGGTCATGCCGTTCGTCGAGCGACCGGTCACGGTGATGTACCCCTACGAGCGCCTTGAGGATCTCGAGCCATGGCTCTTCGTGCCCGGGAATTACTTCGGCCGTATCGGAATAGTATGGGAGACCTGTACAGCTTGCAAGTTGTGTATCCACGCCTGTCCGAACGACTGTCTCCACATGACCACCGAGGTCCGAGTGAACGTGCTCGAGCTCTCCGAGGAGGGCGACGAGTGGCACGGCTACGGGGGCGAACTCGAAGAGGGCGGCTATGCAGCTAGGGAGAAGGAGGAATACGACGACATTGCCGCAGGCTTCGATCTGATCAACGCGCACGCTGACGCACCTCAGCAGTACGACTTCGCCGAGGTCATCGAGATCTCTGGAGACAAGGCGACTGTTCGGTGGTCCGACGGCTCGGGAATCGAGACCATCGACTCTACTTCCCTCAAGCCGGCCGAGCAGGACATCGTGTCGGGCCAGATAGACCTTGGCAGGTGCATGTTCTGCGGGCTGTGCGCCGAGGCGTGCCCATTCGAGTCCTTCTTCATGACCAACGAGTATGACGGGATGTCTGGTTTCTCCCGAGAGGAGCTGTGGATGGACGCCAGCAGAACCCGCGTCCTGCCTGCAGTCCATCAGGAACGAGTCGACATGGAACTCGCCAAGCGCGCTGAGAAGGAGAAGAAGAAGCGCGCTCGCAAGGCTGCCCGAGCAGAGGCGTGAGACAATGCAAATCGACCTCGAGGCACTGGTGTTCGTCATTCTGGCAGCGACCGCCATCGGCGGCGCGCTGGGGTGTGTCTACGCCCGTAAGGTCGCCCACTCGCTGCTTTCCCTCATGATGATGTTCTTCGCGGTCGCAGGCGTCTTCGTGATGGCCAGTGCGGAGATGCTGGCAGCGATTCAGATTCTCGTGTACCTCGGCTCCGTGATGCTCGTAGCCATGTTCGCAGTAATGCTCACTCGCAGGCAGATACAGGAGGGCGTGTAGGATGAGGGCACTGTCCGCACTGGCCCGACTGGGCATATTCGCATTCATCCTGATACTGCTCTCCGAGGTAATGTCACACTCGATGTGGGGCTCGACAGAGGCAGCACCTTCCACGCTCGACTTTGCGGTGGCTCTGTTCGGCGAGTGGTCGATGGCCACTGTGGTCCTCGGCGCGTTGCTGGCGATGGCCATGATCGGCGCCTCCTATCTAGTCCGTGACGAGCGCTTGGTCAATCTAATCTGGGACCTGGAAGGTGATGACCAGTGTTAGAGGCCAGTTGGATAGCTGGACTCGGCGTCATACTGTTCGGAATAGGCCTTCTCGGCGCCTTCAGCCGCAAGAACGCCATCGTGGTCCTGATGTGCATCGAGGTGATGCTGAACGCGGCCAACCTCAATTTCGTCGCCGGTGCTGCGCACTACGGCGACGTCAACGGCTGGGTGTTCACTGCCATCGCAATCGCAATCTCAGCAGCCGAGGTAGCAATCGGGCTCGCTATCCTGTTGTCCCTGTACAGCACGCAGGAGACGATATACCTCGACGAGGCGAACATACTGAAGAATTGAGGCGAGAGCATGAGCGAATCGAACAACGAGTGGCACCTCCTGCTACCGATACTGCCGTTCCTAGCGGTCGCACCGTACCTATATTCGACTGGCTGGGAGTCCGTCGAGGCCGCTTACCTGATAGTCGTGGTCCCGCTACTGACTTTCCCGCTGATCTTGATTCTGGGACAGATCTACAACGGCAACGAGACCTGGAAGCAGCGCTACAAGGAAGGAGGCGTCTTCGCCCTCGGCGCCCTCGCACTGTCCCTCAGCATAGCTATCTGGATAATCTACGACTATATCTCCGGATCAGCGCACTTCGAGGCCGCCTCGGTGGTCGACCCGTTCTCGTGGCTAACCTTCGACGTCCTACAGCATAACGGCTCGCAGTGGGAGCTCAGCACCGGCTTCGCCGACATCGGAGTCGGCGTCTGGATAGACTCGATCAGCCTGATGCTGCTTTTCGTCGCGACCTTCCTGTGCTTCCTGATCTGCTGGTTCAGCCTCGGCTACATGAACACGGACTCGATCAACGAGGACCGAAACCACCGCTTCTACGGGGAGTTCGTGCTCTTCGGCATCGGCATGTTCGGAATGGTGCTCGCTGACAACTTCCTGTGGCTGTTCATCTTCTGGGAGATAATGGGACTCTGCTCCTATCTCCTCATCGGCTTCTACTTCTGGAAGGAGAGTGCCGCTGCGGCTGCCAAGAAAGCCTTCCTGACTACTCGCGTGGGTGATGTTTTCCTGATGGTCGGCTTGCTGATTCTGTACAACATCTACGGATCGCTGGAGTTCGCTGTGATATTCGACGACCCCTCGACTGGCGTCGGCGGGGCGCTCGTCGACTCCGGAGAGCTGTTCTGGGCGTTGATGATGCTCTTCATCGGGGCCGTGGGCAAGTCGGCTCAGTTCCCGCTCCATGTCTGGCTGCCGGACGCGATGGAGGGCCCGACGCCGGTCTCCGCACTCATACACGCCGCGACGATGGTGAACGCCGGCCTCTACCTCGTCGCTAGGATGGTGCCTTTCGTGGACATCGGCCACGGCGGCGTCGCAGGACTCGAGGACATCGGCCTCATCATCGCCTGGATAGGCGGCATAACAGCGTTCATGGCCGCCGCCATCGCCCTCGTCCAGAATGACATCAAGAAGGTCCTCGCCTACTCGACGATGAGCCAACTAGCCTACATCTTCACCGGATTGGGTACAGCCCTCTTCCTCCTCAATATCGGGGAGAACCATGCCGGGTACTTCGTCCTCGGTGCTTCGATGTTCCACCTGTTCAACCACGCCATGGCCAAGGGGATGCTGTTCATGGCGAGCGGCTCGGTCATACACGAGATGCATCACGCCCACGACCATGTACGTGAGCTGAGCCTCAAGTACAGCAGCCATGAGGGAGAGGACCCCTCGGCCTTCGACCCGCAGGACATGCGGATCATGGGAGGATTGGCAGCCAAGATGCCGGTCACTGCCACAGCGATGATGTTCGGATCGATGTCCATCATCGGCATACCACTCATCGGCGGCTTCTGGTCCAAAGAAGGCATCATCGCCGAGACCTGGGCCACCTGCCTGCACGAAGAGCCGATGATGTTCGTACCCGCCCTCCTCGTCCTCGCGACCGCGGGCATGACGGGCTTCTACATGACGAGGATGTGGCTGATGACCTTCGCCGGGCCACCCAAGAGCGAGGTGGTCGGGCACGTCCACGAAGCCACCCCTTGGATTAAGGAGCCGTTGATCATACTCACACTAATCACGGCCATCGGCGGATTCGCTCTCGCATTACTGGGAGCAGCCAACTTCCTCGGTGGCGAGTCGGACCACTTGGCGATTCACGGCGAGGACCTCCTCTCAGCGATACTGAACGAGCTCGAGCACGCCTTCCTGCCTGATGACGCCAATCTGAGACTGGTCGGCTGGACTACAATCCTCATCGCTATGGTTCTGGGGCCTGTGATGGCCTCGCGCATCCACGGCGGGCGGCTCATCGACGGGGTCGAGTCCAGCCCCCTCGTCGCTTGGCTGGTCAACCTCTCCAGCCGCTTCGGCTCGCAGAATGTCGACGAGTTGGCTAACTCGCAACTCGCTGAGGCTCTGCAGAGGAGGTTGTACTTCGATGACCTCTACGAGATGGTGCTGGCAAAGACCGCTATCCCGCTCGCATCCTTCTCCGCCTGGTTCGACCAGAACGTCATCGACGGAGTCATCAAACAGATCGAGTCGAAATCAGCTTTCGGCTCGGTGCAGATCCGCAGAGTGACCACGGGCAGCGCCCGCGACTACATCCTGATGGCAGCGGTCGGAATGCTCTCCATCTTCGCACTGATATGGGGGGTGAGCGCGTGATTGACGACCCCTTGTCAGTGATCACCCTCCTCCCTCTGGCGGCAGGCCTGATTCTGCTGGTACTGCCTCAGATCCTCCCCGGAGACTCGGCTGACGGCCTCAGGCGGGTATCGCGCAACATCAGCATGGGCGTGGCCCTAGCCATTGCCACGATCACGACCATGCTGTTCGTGGGAGAGATAGGCAACATAGACTGGACCAACATCACTCAGGGAGGATACGTCCTGGAGAACGAGGCCGCCCCCCTGATCCCCTCCATAGGGGTGTCCTGGAAGGTAGGTGCTGACGCGCTCTCGTTCCCGATGATTTGGCTCACAGCGATTCTCATCCCAGTCTCGATGCTGGTCGAGTGGGACGCCAAGAGGGGGCACCTCTTCCACCCGCTTCTCCTGATTATGGAAAGCGCGCTCATCGGCGTCTTCGTCGCTCTCGACCTGTTCGTCTTCTACGTCTTCTGGGAGCTTACTCTGATTCCGATGTTCCTGCTCATCCTTGTGTGGGGCGGAGAGGATCGCCGCTACGCGGCGATGAAGTTCTTCATCTACACATTCACAGCGAGCGTCTTCATGCTCCTCGGCATCCTCGTGATGTACTTCCACACCGACCCGATATCCGGCCTCGGCGACCTGTCCGGGCACCACTTCGACCTGATTGCCATGACAGCCCAGGAAAATCTGATTCCCAGCGAGGGCCTCAGGCACTTCGTCTGGTTCCTCCTGCTCATCGGCTTCGCCACCAAGATGCCCAGCGTCCCGGTCCACACCTGGCTGCCGGACGCACACGTGCAGGCGCCCACGGCCGGCTCGATGCTGCTTGCTGGCGTGATGCTGAAGATGGGCGCCTACGGCTTCCTGCGAATCTCGGTCACAATCTTCCCCGAGTCAACGGTGGTGTTCATCCCGCTGCTGATAGTTCTGGGGATGGTGAGTTTGGTCTACGGAGCATGGGTCTGCATGGGCCAGACTAACCTCAAGCGCATGGTCGCCTACTCCTCAGTCTCGCATATGGGACTGATCTTCCTCGGTATCGCCACTATGCAGCCTCTGGGTATCGCTGGGGCGCTGTTCATGATGTTGGCCCACGGTATCATCAGCCCGCTTTTGTTCGCCGTGGCTGGGGCGTTCAAGCACCACTACCACACTCTCGAGATCGGCTCTATGAGGGGCATGGCGCACCACAGCCCGTGGCTTGCTGGTCACATGATGTTCGGCTGGATGGCCAGCCTCGGCCTGCCACTGCTCGCCGGCTTCGTCGCAGAGGTGACAATCTTGATCGCGTTCTGGATGTCTTACGGCTGGCTAGTGCTGCTACCCGCACTCACACTCATAGTCACGGCCGCGTATTATCTGAATTCGATGCAGCGCACCATCTTCGAGTCGAACGACCCGCATCGGGGAGACCTACCTGACTCCTTGCACGGCGAGGAGCCGAGCGACATAACCTGGCACGAGAACATCGGGATGTTCGTGCTGGCTGGCATGACCGTGCTGTTCGGCATCATGCCATTCATCTTCTGGGATATGATGTCGGACTGGAGTTCCGGCTTCGTACTCGATACGATGGTGGAAGCGATGCACTCACAGGGGTGGAGGCCATGAGTTCGATTTTCACCGACATAGACGCCGAGACGATGGGACTCATCCTGCCTGAGCTCATCATGCTGGCGGGCATGCTCGCGATGATCCTCATACCCAATCTCGGAGACGCTACGATGAGAATCCCCCTCACAAGGACGCGCGTCCCCATCCTGTTCGGAGGGACGAGGTTCGCATCGACGAACAACCCGAAGATCCCCAATCAGATCGCATTGACGACCTTCGGTCTCGCATTGGTCTCAGCCTTCCTGTTCATACACAACGAGGGCGATGTCGGCAACGCCCTGCATGTCGACGAGTTCAGCAGGCTGTTCACGATTATTTTCACAGCGGCCCTGTTGCTTGCTTCGATTGCTACGACTCACAGGCTGCCGGCGCGGCCCAAGGTGACTGCGCCTATCGAGACAGACTCGTTGGTTCGGGCCGATGCGAAAATCAACGCGCTGATAGACAATCGGAGGCAGGTCGACTTCCATATCCTTCTGGTCACGACCGGCCTCGGGATGAGCCTGATGGCGATGGCCACCAACCTGTTCATGCTCTTCGTCTGCCTTGAGCTCGCTTCGCTCTCGTTATACATCTTGGTCGCCTTCCACAAGGAGATTGATGTCGGCGGCGAGGCCGGGACGAAGTACTTCATCGTCGGCTCGGTGGTCTCAGCGGTAGGAATCTACGGAATGTCCCTTCTTTACCTCTGGAACGGCAACTTGGACATGGCCGACCTAGAGGCCTCTTGGGATGCAATGGAGACGATGGACCCATTCGCTGCTATCGGCGTCGGCCTGATGCTGGTCGCCTTCGCATTCAAGGTCGGAGCAGCCCCATTCCACCTCGCTGTTCCCGACGCCTACGCAGGCGCATCATCCCCTGTGGCTGGGGTCCTGGCAACGGCCTCCAAGGCGATGGGCTTCGTCGCACTGATGCGCCTCCTGCTCATCGTAACCATGCCAGCGGCTGGAGAGGCGTTCTGGTTCGTAGTGCTTGCCATAATCGCCGTGGTGACGATGACGTGGGGCAATCTGGCAGCACTGACCAGCGACAACCCGAAGCGCATTCTGGCGTACTCGAGCGTAGCCCACGCTGGCTACATGCTGGCCGCACTCACCGCCATCGGCAGCGGGCTGGCTGACACCGATGCAACGGCCCTGCTGATGACCGCGGTGTTGTTCCACCTCGTCGTCCTCTTGCTGTTCAAGTTCGGCGCCTTCCTCGTCCTCTCGATGCTCGAGACCGAGGGACGCAGCCATCGGCTCGAGGACCTCCACGGACTGGCTCGAAGGGATCCGATTGTAGCCGCCTCCATGTTCATCTTCATGCTCTCGCTGGCGGGTGTCCCGCCGCTCTCCGGGTTCCTGTCGAAACTCCTGATGATCAACGGTATAGTCAACGTCTCCGCCGGCACTGGAGCGCTGTCGTCTACATCGATCGCATCTTGGGCTCAGGGCGTCGATCCTATCTTCTGGCTGGCCGTCGCTATAGTCCTCAACAGTGCCCTGTCTCTGTTCTACTATCTCAGAATCGGACTGGTGATGTTCTTCGAGGCTCCCGAGAGTGAGAGGAGGCTCAAGCGCGCAGGATCCCTCAGGATGGCCATAGTGGGATGCGCGCTGCTCACCCTGCTCTTCGGGTTCGGTCCGATGAGCGAGTCACTGCTCGACTTGGTTAGCGTAGCAGTCGACTCTTTCACGGGCAACTGATTCTGCATGCTCAACTTCACATAGGGGACGCTCGACGGAGCCGCATGGCCCGTAGGGAAGAGAAGGTCGACACTGAGCTTCTGGCTAAGCTGGAATCAAGTGGGGACCGCATCCGCGTCCCCCTTCCCAAGCGGAAGGTGAACGAGATGTTCGCAATCGCCGATCAGATACTCGGCGGACGCAGGGTGCGCGCTGTGTGTGAGGACGGCGATAGCCGACTCGCGCGCATCCCTGGAAAGATGC
>Ga0105349_10001106_pt1 | contig 11216 bp, 9 predicted proteins | sample EN1Hudseemescosm_FD_83661 | JGI IMG/M metagenome (GOLD analysis project Ga0105349, IMG submission 83661) | Methane-oxidizing microbial communities from mesocosms in the Hudson Canyon - EN1B Hudson Canyon | ecosystem: Environmental > Aquatic > Marine > Cold seeps | place: Hudson Canyon...
AAACAGGCGGCTTAAGTTCATTCGTTTTTGTTTCATCATCTTCATCAGCATTGAACTGATAATTTAACGGTAGCTCATAAAAGCGCTTAAGCTTATTAGAGGGGTTAGCGCAATCACTTTCAGTAACTGCGCCATCGACAGTCACAACATAAATCAGTTCATCATGCAAAATAGTATGAGTCACATCACTATTACTATTTGTTGATGTTGTCTCTATAATTTCTACAGGAATAATTTCACAAATCTTATCAACAAAGTGATTAATTAATCGAATCGACCCGTTAAGGTGATCAACTTTATAAACGTTACCTTTATTAACCAAGATAGAAATTTCTGTGCGGGCTGCATTATCATCAATAGTATTTAGACTTGTTACATAATCACTACTGGTAGTAAAAATAGGGATCGATTCACCGGCTATTTCGCCATCTTCAGGCAAAGCAACACTAAAAAGAGATAGGCTCTTTTCATTTTCAGATTCGTCTGCGTCAGGATCATGCGCCCAGAAAGGTTCATTTATTTCAATAAAAACAGGTAATCCCTGAGGAAGTGGCCCGGTAAAAAAACCCTTAGCAACATCTAAAGGTTTCACCCCTTCATTAGACTGGCAAGCTGTAAGTATAAGACTTACGAAAATGATCACACTAAACCGAGCAAAAAGCCTTCTCATCACACTAAATTATCCTATTAACCAATTTCGTCCTACGTTTTTTTTGCGCTGCCCATTATATCTGGGATACTCTATGAAATAATCTGTTACCGCGTTGATTGGGAGCCGGTTCACATAATAAAAGTAACATTTTTCATGCAACGCGAGCTAATTCACGATCAAGCACCTATTTTTCTGTAGGTTGAGATAAAACGGGATCGATAGTAGGTATTAATAAGCATAATCATTACTTTTTGCAAGGCAAGCATTTTTGTTTGCTCACCGAACACGAGTTGATAACATGGATATTCCACAACACCCCAAACCAATAGCTGTCACGCCAAACCCTCAACCCAAACCTACTCAATCAGAAAACCACCCTACAACCCCTGTTTCAATCGAAGCACTAAATTTAGAGAAAAATAAAGTTTATCAAGCTATTGTGAGTAAGCTGGTCGCTTCTGCGAAAATGCCTCACTCTTCCAACGCCGAGACCTCCCCCCCCCTCAACAACACAGAATGGTTACTGAAACTCAATGGAAAACTTTTGTTAACAAGCTCTGAAAAGCCTCTTCAGTTAGGGCAAAAACTTTCAGTCATATTAAATTCGGACAGTAGCCTTACAGTACTCCCCACAAGGCCATTGAACCCAAACCCGCTAAACACAGACAAAACATTGACCAACAATACGACCATTTCTTTATTGTTAAACGCTATCAACCAGGCCATGCCTAGACAAGTTTCTTTAAACACAGGTCTTGAAGCTTTAGATATACTCAGTAAACAAAGCAACTCAACACAAGCATCCAACCAAGCAAAAGTAGTGCTTTCAATGCTAGCCAAACAAGCACCAAACCAGCATTTTTTCTCAGAAATTAATAAAGTAAATCCAAGTTCAACCAACAATACTCCCACCTCAACAGCCAAAGACATCTTTAGAGAGAGCGGTATTTTTTTTGAGTCTTTAATTAAACAAAGCCCTGGTACGCCAAGTAGTATAAAACATCAAATCACTCAACTTCAGCATACACTTTCAACAACACAAACAAACACCAAGACACTATCAAACACACTTCAAAAGCAAATAAACGACAACACAATCCCACAACAAAAGGAACAAGCCTCCCCTTCAGGCACTTTAAACACCACCCGTACGACGCCGCAAACATTACAAACAAGCCAACAACCCCAAACACCACAGCAGCACTCATTAAACCAATCAACTAACAACTCAAACTTATCAAGCCCTATACCTGCTACAGCGGCTGCTAAAGTCCCTGCGCACGCATCTACATCAGCATCTGCACCGACATCTACCTCGCCTATACCTGCATCTGTATCAGCACCTGTAGGCACAACGACACCTTTGACCATAGGCTCAAGCAGCAATTCAAGTATAAGCAATGACCTAAAAGGACTTCTGCTTGCAGTTACCTCTGCACTGAAAACAGGTCTACCAAACACTAATCAGACCAAACCCTCTTATGTTGAAGCTCTGGCTCAGTTAGATTTATTGAATTCACCATTTAATTTCCCTCATTTTTCAGGCTCTTCATCAGTTCAAAACACATCAAAAGCTGAGTCTCTTTTAGCAGAACAGCAGTTTACAACAGGTCAATTATTAAAATTAATTGCTGGAATGTTAAACCGAATTCAGTTCAACCAGCTAAACAGCCTTTATCAAAGTCAAAGCAATACAAGCGAAACAAGCAACATTCAATCGTGGTTTTTTGAACTACCTGTTACTAACCCCCACAACCAATTTACAACCTTTGATGTAAGAATTGACCAAGAAGAGGACACATCTAAGGAAGAACAAGAAAGCCTCGATACAAAAATCCAATGGCGCCTTGCACTTTCATTTAATTTCGAACAGCTGGGAGCGATTTACGTACAAGCCATACTCAACCCTCCAACTATTACATCAACTATTTGGGCTGACCGCCCTGAAACCTTGGACTTAATCAATCGTGAAAAATCACACTTCCAATCCAAGCTAACTGAACTGGGGTTAGAGGTCAGTGATATTTGCTGTCAAAAAGGCCACCCAAAACAAAACAAAACAAGACTCGATCGTAGTCTGGTGGATATTAAAGCATGAGCAAACAACCTAGAGCGATCGCCCTAAAATACGATGAGATCAATGCTCCAAAGTTAGTAGCAAAGGGCGAGTCAGAGATTGCAAGCGAGATAATAAAAATCGCTCAAGAATATGGCGTGCCACTTTATGAAAATAGCGAGTTAGTCGATATTCTGGCAAAATTAGAACTTGGCGATGAAATCCCCGAGGTACTTTATCGCGTCATTGCTGAAATCATTGCATTTGCTTACCACCTACAAGGTAAAACGCCTGAAGGCTTTACCCCCCCTGACAGCTGAATAAGTAAATGAAACCTGAAATTTGACGCTTTAAATCATGTCACTCCATTCTATAATGATCTATGCTAGACTCAAACTAACAATAATCCATCGCTAGAACCGTTATCTACACCTTAAACGGTCATATATATTTAGAGCTGCCATGTCACAGACAGACCACCAACTTCTGATCCAATCTAAACCTTACTTGTACGCAGCCACACTATCAGGACTATTAAGCCTGGTGACCTTAGTAAGTGGTCAGTATATTTTTGCGACCCAAATGGCGATTCTTTGCGTACTACTCTTCGTCAATCGTTTCAAAAGTAGCCATAGTCAAGACTCTAAACCAAGCCTTGTCTGGTTTAAAAGAACATCTGTTGCATTAGGGTTCATTACCATTGTCAGCTTATCGCTAGGTATTGACAGCGCAAAAATCTGGCTCTATTTTATTCCATTACTTGTCTTCTTTGTTTTTCCTTTTAAGGCAGCTTTATGGCTGGTCGGCGCTTTCTCACTCATTGCCATGATTGCATTGAGCAATACCTCCCAACCTCTTGAAAACATCCAGATCTCGCTTAATTATTTACTCTATTTAGGGATAAGTTGCAGCTTGGTGTATTTGAGAGAACTTCGCCGACGCCAGCTTAAACCCTTACGCAGAACAGACAACTTGACTAAAGCAGCCATACGAGAGCATTTGGATGATGATTTAGCCAAAGAAATTCAACGATGCGAACGTGAAGGAAGCGAGCTATCTACGATGGCCCTGGCAGTTGATACAATTTGTACATCAAAACTTTCATCAAAAGAACAAGACACCGTGACCATTAACATAGGTAAATTACTACATAACAATCTCCGTTTATTTGATAGCTATTATTTATGGGAACACCATGAATTCTTGATCGTGCTGCCACACACAAGCTCAGCACAAGCGGTTAAGATCGCTAACGGGTTACGTATTCAAATTCGAAAAAACACCACTGTTAACAATGAAACGATTACAGTCAGTGTTGGGGTGTCGGGCTTAAACATTGGTGATGATAGCAGCTCACTGACATTTAGAGCAGCTCAGGCTCTCAAGGAGACACTCGCCAAAAGCAGTAATAGAACAAACCTTTATCGTGAAGTAGAAACTAATGATAGCGCTTCAAACTCAAAGGGAGGCGCTAACAAATGATCGCAGACAAACAATTACAAACCAGACTCATTGCGACACTCTTTTTACTAAGTGCAAGTATTCTGTTTTTTTTGGCCATTCAGAACTACCGCTATGGATTATTTGAATTAGTCTATAGTGCCAGCTTTCTTTGCACGGTATTCTTGAGCGTCAGCGCCTATGCCCGTTTTACACCTGAAGCCAAATATTTATCCCGAGTGTGTTTATGGGCTATTGTGCTAGCACTTTTACTTATTGTAAGAGATAGCTTCACTTACCCGGAAAAAGTACAGCATTGGGTCTTCCCCTTAGGTTTATTAAGCTACATTGCACTATCTCATCGTCAGGCAACTCTATTAAATACCCTTTCTGCAATAATATTGAGCTTAATTTTATTTTGGAAGTCAGGATTTATCCAAGCACTTACCTTTGCAACGATTTATACCCTTCTTATTAGCCTTGCCAGCACTTATGCTCAACTGCACCAACGCCGTAGCCGTACACTTGTAGCCCTAGAAGTACGTGACCCTTTAACGGGTGCATATAACTATCGACACCTTGAAGACACTTTAAATAAAGAAATATGCAGAGCTGATAGAACAGGAAAGTCGCTTTCCCTCATATCTCTAACCATAGACTACTTCCCCCAAGTTCATGATTTACACGGCGTCAATACGACAAACACATTACTTATTCAATTTTCTGAAATACTTCGTGCGATGATTCGTGCTGGCGATAGTGACTACAGTGATAGCCAACATACATCATACTTGCTACTACCCTGTACTCCTGCCGACGGGGTTCTGGTTATTGCGGAGAGAATAAGACGCACAATAGAAGAAAATAACTGGCCAGTGGTTGACACAATTACAGTCAGCTTAGGCTGCACTTCCTATGTTTCCGGCAGCAAAGAAGTCAGTGCCAGCAAACTAATTAATGACGCGAACATTGCTTTAATTGAGGCTCAAAAAAATGGCCATAACCGAGTCTGCCATCATAGCTATTAATTTCACCCATCCATGAATGCTGCTGATTTTCAACCTATTATCGACTGGTTAAGCACCCACCCTAACTGGGTAATGCTTAGCATTGCCTTTATTGCATTTATTGAGTCACTAGCGCTCGCAGGTATTGTCGTTCCCGGCGTATTGTTATTATTTTTAGTTGCAGTATTAGCAGGTAATTTATCACTTCCCTTATGGGAGGTTTTAATCGCTGGATTTACAGGTGCAGCATTAGGGGATGGGCTCAGTTTTTATATTGGACACATTTTTAAGCAATCTCTCCGTCAGTACTGGCCCTTTTCACACTACCCCAAAGCACTAAAGTCAGGTGAAGATTTTTTTAGTAAGCACGGAGGAAAAAGCGTCATTATCGGGCGATTTATTGGTCCAATTCGCCCAGTTATGCCTTTAATTGCTGGCATGCTTGGAATGTCACAAATTCGCTTCATTTGCTTTAATTTATTCTCGGCTTTAGCGTGGTCACCTTTTTATTTACTTCCAGGTTATCTTACTGGCACAGCCGCTCATTCGTCATTATCTAAACAGGCCCTACCAGAGAACTTTTACCTTGTTTTGGGTATTTTTATTACTCTACTGACCATCACCGCTTTCATTTTTCGGTATCTAAATCTAGCTTTACAGCAAGAAAATTCATTCTACAAACTGATTGAGAAAAAAAAGCAAAATTCCATTATGACTCGCAAGCTCTGGATTTTTCTTACCCGTTACCACGCCTACCAAAGAGAATTCCCTCTTGCATCTTTTACTTTATTTATCATTAGCGCCTTATTATTTTTGGTCTGGTCACTGCTCACGCTACACACAGGTTTATTACAAGGGCTCGATCAGTTCATGCTAAATTTTGCAAGCAGTGCACGCTCACTACCTGTAGATTCAGTACTAATATCACTAACTTTATTAGGCGACGAACGCTTTCTATATTGCTCTTTTGCTATTTTCATAGGCGTGTTTATTTCACAAGGGCGACCCATTGCTGCAGTGCACCTAACAATAGCCGGTTTAAGTACTGCTGCTATTACTCATGCACTCAAATACGGTTTTGCAGTTCCTCGCCCTGAGTTAGTTCATTATATTCCCTCTTCATTTGCTTACCCTAGCGGGCATAGTAGTGGTGCTGCTATTTTATACGGGTTAGTCGCGAGCTTTATTGCGCAAGAACAGAGTCAATCTCAGCGCTGGAAAGTCTATCTGGCGCTGGGCTGCCCCATTGTCATGATTGCTTTAAGCCGTGTTCTTTTGGGCGTTCATTGGTTTTCAGACATTATTGGAGGCATGTTATTAGGATTTACCTTATGCGCAATCACGCGAATTTTCTATAGCCGATATTCAAATACCGAGCAGAGAAAAGTACAACTAAATACTAACAGAAATAAAGTAAAAGCAATCATTGGCTTTAGTATTTGGGGAGGAATGTGCGTGGGTTATCAGGTCAGTTACTTTTCAAAAACATTAGCTGAATTTCAAATTATCACCTCATAACGCGTAACACAAATCTTATAACATCATCGCTGCAAGCTGGTCTGACAGCTCTGCTAAACGCTGAATAGGATCCTTCAACTCAAATAGAAGTTGTTTTTGTCGATTATCAATAGGAAGCAATTCCGTTAAACGCCAGCCAACTTGCCGCCCATCCTGAAAATCAATATCCATATTTAATTCATGAACGAATGGATGCTGAACCAATGCTTCTAACACAGCCCTAAGCTCTTTATATCGTTCGGGTAATGGTACGAAGCTTTCTTCATTTGGCGTCGCGATGTCTGCTAACCATAAGCCATCCTCCTGCTGCACAGCTAAAGAAAGGTCCACCCGAGAGATACCTTCAATTGTGACACTTAAAAATCCCTCACTAGCGCCTTTTCCAAAATCGACAACTTTCACTAAAGTGCCCACGCGATAAAAATCTTCTTTGATATCATCAGTATCACGCAACATCACCGCGACAAAAGCTGACCCTGACCTTAAACAGTTGCTAACCATATCAAGATAACGAGGTTCAAAAATCTGTAAAGGAATACGCCCTCGGGGACAAATAATTGCATTCAATGGAAAAAGTGGTGTTTTCATTATGCCTCCTTCACCTCTATAAAACTGATCACGAAAAGTAGTCTTACAATAAGTCTTTAACCTCAAATACTAATCATAAGCGATGAATGCTATTTCGTCACTTTCATGATTTTGTTATGCTTTGATTTTCTGTTCCTTAAAAACGCTTATACAACCACGAAAGAGACTAATCATGCCGAATTATCGTTCTAAGACCTCGACTCATGGCCGAAATATGGCGGGCGCCCGTGCACTTTGGCGCGCAACCGGAATGCAAACCGAAGACTTCGGCAAACCCATTATTGCAATTGCAAACTCCTTCACTCAGTTTGTGCCTGGCCATGTCCATTTAAAAGACATGGGGCAACTTGTCGCACGCCAAATAGAAAAAGCAGGCGGTGTTGCAAAAGAATTCAATACCATCGCGGTTGATGATGGCATAGCAATGGGTCATGACGGCATGCTTTATAGCTTACCTTCTCGAGAATTGATTGCTGATTCAGTTGAATATATGGTCAATGCACACTGTGCAGATGCCATTGTTTGTATCTCTAATTGTGACAAAATCACCCCCGGCATGCTAATGGCATCGCTGCGTTTAAACATCCCGGTTATTTTTGTTTCCGGTGGTCCAATGGAAGCGGGTAAAACAAAGCTTTCAGAACATAAACTGGACTTGGTTGATGCGATGGTGATCGCCGTTGATGACTCAGCTGATGATGCAACCGTTGAAGAATACGAGCGTAGCGCTTGCCCAACCTGCGGCTCATGCTCAGGTATGTTTACTGCAAATTCAATGAATTGTCTTACGGAAGCAATTGGTCTATCACTACCCGGTAATGGCTCCATGCTGGCAACACATGCTGATCGAGAACAATTATTCTTAAACGCTGCGGATCAGATTGTTGAAATTACTCGACGCTATTACGAACAAGACGATGAATCTGTTTTACCAAGATCCATTGCAAACTATAAAGCATTTGAAAATGCGGTGATGCTCGATATCGCGATGGGCGGTTCTACGAACACAATACTACATTTACTTGCCGCAGCCCAAGAAGCAGAACTAGATTTCAGCCTGCAAGCAATTAATGATTTGAGTAAGCGTATCCCTCAACTATGCAAAGTTGCTCCAAACGCTCAGCAATACCATATGGAAGATGTTCATCGCGCTGGTGGCGTCATGGGTATTTTGGGCGAATTAGACCGAGCTGGTTTTTTACATTCCGACTTACCAACCGTACATAGTAAGTCAATGAAAGAAGCGCTCGAGAAATGGGATATTATGCAAACGAATAACTCAGACGTTGCCAAGTTTTATAAGGCTGGTCCAGCAGGAATTCCAACACAAACAGCATTTAGTCAATCTACTCGCTGGCCTACACTTGATGGCGACCGTGAAAACGGCTGCATACGCTCTCTTGAACATGCCTATTCATTAGAAGGCGGCTTAGCGGTTTTATATGGCAACATTGCCTTAGATGGTTGCGTTGTAAAAACAGCTGGCGTAGATGAGTCTATCCTAGTATTTACTGGAAAAGCCGTTATTTTTGAAAGCCAAGACTCTGCTGTGAAAGGTATTTTAAACGATGAAGTGGTTGCCGGAGATGTGGTCATTATTCGTTACGAAGGTCCAAAGGGCGGGCCAGGCATGCAAGAAATGCTTTATCCAACCAGTTACCTGAAATCAAAAGGCTTAGGGAAAGAGTGTGCACTATTAACTGACGGTCGTTTCTCCGGTGGTACGTCAGGTCTCTCAATTGGCCACGCATCTCCAGAAGCAGCTGCTGGTGGCGCCATTGGACTAATTGAGCAAGGCGATAGTATCAAAATTGATATACCGAATAGAAGCATCAATGTAGATATCAGCCCTGAAGAGCTTGATCAACGAAGAAAAGCCATGGACGTTAAAGGTAAGGATGCATGGAAGCCAACAGAGGTGCGCGCCCGTAAAGTATCCAGTGCCTTAAAAGCGTATGCTCTATTAGCAACTAGTGCAGATAAGGGTGGTGTTAGAAACTTGGACTTATTAGATTAACCTGATCTCCGAGAATACTGAAGCAATTCAGTATTCTCGGTATTCCACCTTTAATCAATAAATCCGATCAAGAACAATAAAACTATAATCATAAGGGTTCGACCCTTCTGCCTCAAAATCTTCACGCCCGACTTCTTTCCACTGAGCCCAATCTAATTCAGGAAAATAGGCATCTCCGTTAACCTCTGCATGCACTTTGGTTAAGTAGATTCGATCAATCTCAGCTAAAGTACTTTGATAAATTTGATCACCACCAATGACCATCATTTCATCTTTTCCGTCTATTTCTGAAATAGACTCAGCCAATTGAAAGGCTTGTTCTAACTCGTTAACTGCTTTCACACCTTCAGCTGACCAAGTTTTATCCCGAGTAAGCACGATATTAGTTCGTCCTGGCAATGGTTTACCTATAGATTCATAAGTCTTTCGCCCCATTAATATCGGCTTTCCCATCGTCACTTGTTTAAAATATTTTAAGTCATTCGGGAGATACCAAGGGAGATTATTATTGATACCAATAACCCGGTTTTCTGCCATAGCAACGATCATTGATTTTTTCATCTTGGGATCCTTAAAAGTCATATCGCAATCGGTGCTTTAATCCCTGATTGAGGCTCGTAATCTAACACTTGAAAATCCTCAAACTCATAATCAAAAATTGACTCAGGCTTTCTGGTAATTTCTAAGCGAGGTGATGAGGTAGGTGTTCTGGCTAGCTGTTTCAGCACAATATCATCAGTTAAATGGTTCTGGTACAAGTGACAGTCACCAAAGGTGTGGACAAACTCTCCTACACCTAAATCACATTGCTGCGCAATCATGTGCGTGAGCAAAGCATAGCTTGCTATATTAAAGGGAACCCCCAAGAATAAGTCGGCACTGCGCTGATATAACTGACAAGACAACTTCCCATCCAATACATAAAATTGAAACAAGCAATGGCATGGAGCCAAAGCCATTTTACCTTGCTCTACATTTTCTTGAGGCGAAATAGATTCATCAGGTAGCTCTGTTGGATTCCACGCAGAAACAATCAGCCGCCTAGAATCAGGTTTCGTTTTAATTTGTTGAATTAACTCTTCAATTTGATCAACAACACGTCCATCGGGCGCAACCCAGCTACGCCATTGCTTGCCGTATATTGGCCCTAAATCACCAGATTCTGCTGCCCACTCATCCCAAATTGAGACGCCACGATCTTTCAGCCAGTTATTATCTGTACTACCTTGAAGAAACCAAAGTAATTCATGAATAATACTTTTTAAGTGGACTTTTTTAGTGGTTAATAGCGGAAAACCTTTTGCCAGGTCAAAGCGCATTTGACGACCAAATACTGAACGTGTTCCAACGCCTGTTCGATCACCTTTGTCAGTGCCATTTTCCAAAACATCTTTCATTAAATCCAAATACACTTTCATTTAGTTCTTTTTCCTTTCGCTTGGCTAAGCTCAAGCAGATTCATGTTGTATTTATAGGCATAAAGAATAAATCCAATACCGATAAAAATCATTGGGAACGATAATAACTGGCCTTTCGTTAACCAGCCCCACGCAATAAAGCCGATATGGGCATCGGGCTCTCTAACAAATTCAACTAAGAAGCGGAAAATGCCATAAAAGATCATAAACATACCAGATACCGAAGCCGCAGGCCTTGGCTTTGAAGAGTAGAACCATAAAATGCAAAAGAACAACACCCCTTCTAACGCAACTTGATAAAGCTGTGAAGGATGACGCACCAACTGTAGAGGGTCCGTGGGAAATATCATTCCCCATGAAACATCTGTTGCTCGCCCCCATAGTTCGGCACCGATAAAATTACCAATACGCCCCAAACCCAAACCAATAGGGACCAAAGGTGCTATAAAGTCTAATAACTGAAAAAAAGTACAGCCTATTTTACGAGCATAAAGAACAATAGCCGCCATAACACCAATCA
>Ga0105349_10001113_pt1 | contig 11192 bp, 9 predicted proteins | sample EN1Hudseemescosm_FD_83661 | JGI IMG/M metagenome (GOLD analysis project Ga0105349, IMG submission 83661) | Methane-oxidizing microbial communities from mesocosms in the Hudson Canyon - EN1B Hudson Canyon | ecosystem: Environmental > Aquatic > Marine > Cold seeps | place: Hudson Canyon...
CAGTGGCGGTATGTGGGGGTGAGCTATTACTCAAAGGCGCTCGTTCGGACCACATGGAGATGTTGATTCGCAAACTCGAAGAGATGGGAATGAGTTTCGCGGCTGAGCCATCGGGACTGCGGGTTGAAGTTAGGAACCGGCTTAGAGCGGTTGATATTTCGACTCTCCCTTACCCGGGTTTGGCGACCGATTACAAGCCGTTTTTAGTGACGGCTCTATGTGTAGCTGAAGGTGCTGGAATGGTGACTGAAAACATTTTCGCCGGCCGATTTCGGTATATAGATGAGTTAGTGCGGATGGGCGCCGAGATTCGGGCTGAGGGTCGACATGCTGTGGTACGCGGTGTTGAGCGGCTTTCTGGGGCACCTGTGCGAGCTCATGACATCAGGGCCGGAGCTGCTTTAGTGGTCGCCGGGCTGGTGGCGGAAGGAGAAACCGTCATTTCGGATGCGCATCACGTCGATCGGGGATATGAAGATTTGGCCGGTAAACTCGCGTCGGTCGGTGCGCTAGTCACCAGGACCTGACCTATTGTCCGCGATCCGACCACCCCCGATGAACCGGCTGAGCACAGACCCCGTCGCCTTATTCGAGGCAGCACGCGATGGGCACCGCCTCGCTCTTGCCAGACTGATGTCGATCATTGAGCGCGGAAGCCAAGAAGCACGGACACTTGGGGCCCACACGTTCGCACGGACCGGCCGCGCTCACACGGTCGGAATGACGGGGGCTCCAGGTTCAGGGAAATCTACGTTGACTGCGGCGCTCACGACCGTTGCTCGGGCCATAGACGAGCGGATGGCGATCTTAGCTGTTGACCCTTCGTCACCATTTACCGGAGGCGCAATCCTGGGTGATCGAGTGCGGATGCAAGATCACGTAACTGACGAGGGTGTCTATATCCGTTCTATGGCCACTCGAGGTCACTTGGGAGGGTTAAGCCTCGCTACTCCCCAAGCAGTCCGAGTTCTTGATGCGCTTGGCTGGCCTTGGGTGCTTATCGAAACCGTCGGCGTTGGCCAGATAGAAGTAGACATAGCAGAAGCTGCTGACACGACTGTGGTTGTTGTGAATCCTGGCTGGGGTGACGCTGTTCAGGCGAATAAAGCTGGCCTAATGGAAATCGCCGATATTTTTGTGATCAACAAATCCGATCGCAAAGGCGTAGACGACACCCGTCGTGACATTCAACAGATGCTGGAGCTCTCTTCGTTGGCTGATTGGGAACCTCCGATTGTCATGACGGTGGGTACCGAGGGTGATGGTGCCCAAGAGCTATGGACCACAATTGGAGAACATCGCTCCTACCTTGAGCAGAGTGGCGAGCTTTCATCGCGCCGGCGTAACCGAATCAAGGCTGAGGTGTCAAAAATTCTGAACTGGAGCCTTGAAGCCCGCGTGCAAAGAGTTTTGGACAGTCCGAAAAGCGCAGAGCTGCACGAAAAACTGGAGAGCGGGGAGATTGATCCCTATGCAGCAGCGGAGCGTCTTCTCGAAACCGATGAGAGTGACTGAGCGCTAGTCAAGTTCATCGCGAGCCAGTGCAAACACTGCTTCTCTCTCGTGCGATGACAGATCGGCATTCAAGAGTCGAAGTTCAGCGGCCTCACGCACGCGAGGTAACACTTCGCTTGCTCCGAACTCCTTCAAGAAAATATTAGAAAATCGTTTTCTTAACGTTCCAATCAATAAGCGGACAAACCGCCCATCGCGCGACGTGCCGGTCCGAAGAATCACGTAAGTGACAGCAGCATCGAACGCTGAAGAGCCGCGAGCCGATCGGCTCCAGTTCAAGACCACTGGACCGCGCGAACTCATTTTGATATTCCCGGGGTGAAGATCAAGATGCACCACGGACTCCCCTTCGCTTACTCGTTCCCAGTGGGAAGGAGCAGCAACCGTTCCCAGTGCGCGATGCAGCCTCGCCAGGTTCTTTGCGTGTCTGCGCAGAGTCCAAGGCCTCGACGTGAGATCCTCGAGCATCGTGGGTCCATCTAGCCGTTCCATAACGATTGATGAAGGGTCCAGTTGCTGCACGAACACAGGAGATGGAAAGCCAGTGGAGTTGACAGCGACGAGCGCTTCTGCCTCTCGTGAAAGGTTCAACCCTTGAGTGCTGGTTCGAACTACGTGCTCGGGTCCGTAATGTCGAAGTTCCCATTCCGAACCGATACTTATTAAACCACCGGGCTCCAGACCGAGCCCAGCTTCTTGACGCTCAATAATTCGCCTTCGGAGTCCCCTCAGATTTCGTTTCCAGATACCGGTCAAAATGGGCTTGGCTACCCGCTCCCCTAATTTGCCGCCAAAGTGCCATGGCAATTGGATTGCTTCATCCCAGCAAAATCGAGTGCCCCCCGTGTTGGGGACAAGAGTAAATTGACCGAAACCGGTAACGATTCCCGAGTGTTGGACGCCCATCACATGACCGGGTTCCCACTCAAGAATTTTCATACGATCGCGGAGTCGAAATGGGCCCACAGTGGTAAGGCAGTCAAATGTGAGTCCCGGGCCTTCCAAAATTTTTGATGTGACTTCTACGCGTACTGCGTCAATCATCCATTCGCTGTGTTTGGTGACATCGGCTAGGTAGTTCCAGACCTCATTCGGAGTTGCCGGAAGATCGATTTCGACTCGAATTTCCATCTATGCCTGTCCCCCCTATCGGTAAAGTCACGCGCTAATCGGAGCGTAGACCGATACATGGCGGTCACTGTTATTCGTGAACGGGGTTCGGTGCCAATCTTCCCAACGTTCCAGCAATCTGAGGCCATGACGTCCTGCGGAATTGTCAAGCTCGCTTGGCGTCCGAACACGGATGCGCCAAGGACGAAGTGTGATTCCCTCCTCATTAATTTCCACACTCTGGCCTCGAATCAGTCTTGATGTCTGTTCTCGAATCGTTATGTTCATCACGGTTGTAGTGGCGGTGTGTCGGCACTCGATTCCTCTAGTCGGAAGATCAGGCGAGTTAGATGGCACAAAAGCTTCAAGTATGAATCGCCCGTTGGGCTCGAGTCGCTGTCCAACCAGTTTGAGGCAGCTTTCCTGAGCATTCGACCCCACCAGATTAAAAAAGGTGTTGTAAGCACAGAAAATCACTTGGAACGGACCTGTTGGGAGCCAGTGCGCCATATCCGCAAGGTGAGTTTCGACCAAACGGGCGCGGTCTCTTCTAGCTAGACGATCCAACATGGCAGAGGAAGAGTCAACACCGGATACTGGAGCGCCTGTCGACGCAATCGGTAGAGCAAGGCGACCGGTTCCGACGCCTAGCTCGAGGATCTTTTTTCCTTGGGCAAGACTCATGATGAACTCGACTGTGCCGTCGATGTCGGTCACATCTTGATACCAGTCATCATAGATATCAGCGAACCCATCCCCATAAGTTGAACTTTGATAGTTCGGTGTATTGGATAGCGCCACGCTGCCACCTCTATTTGGGGCCTAGCCTAAGTGGGATGGAGAGCACGAACTTAGACCAGCTGGCATATCTGGACTGCGCTGCTTCTACCCCTGTGAGGCCGGTTGTCCTTGACTCCATGATGCCTTACCTAACCAACCAATTTGGTAATCCATCAGGTGCTCATCGTTTGGCGCGCTCTTCGAGACGAGCGATTGACGATGCCAGAGAGGTGTGCGCCGACTTGCTTGGTTTCGACCCTCACGGAATTGTGTTTACCAGCGGCGGAACAGAATCTGACAACCTCGCAATTCATGGTGCCTGTGGTTCTTCGGGCATAGCTGCATGCCCCGCGACCGAACACCACGCAGTTCTATACCCAGTGGAGTCGCATAGAGGGCGGATTATCAAAGTCACTCCCGAGGGCGATGTGGACCTTGAACATCTTGAAGCGGTCCTTGACGACGAAGTGTCGGTTCTGTCGGTGATGCTCGTCAACAATGAGTCCGGGCGGATGATTGATCTCGAACCCATAGCGGAGGTTCGTGACCGGCAAGCGCCGCGAGCGCTTCTCCACACGGATGCCGTTCAAGCGGTCAATTGGATGGACATAGCTAAAGCCGCGGCGAGAGCAGACCTCATGTCGCTCAGTGGACACAAGTTTGGTGCCCCTAAAGGAGTCGGGGTGCTCGCGACTCGTCCCCACGTTGAGTTGAACGCGCAGTTACTAGGTGGAGGACAGGAAGCGGAACGTCGAAGCGGAACCCACAACACCGCAGGAATCGTGGCTCTAGGATGCGCTTTGCAGGCCCTCGACGAATCTCGAATCGATGAAATTCACCGACTTGGGTTGCTATGTAACCGTCTTGCCGAAGGCTTAGTTGCAGCGATACCTGGTTGTCATACGACCATCCCAAAGTCGCAAAGAGCTGCTGGTCTCCTTCAACTTCTTATTGAGGACGTTGAAAGCGAAGCCTTGCTCGTTCTGCTGGAGCGCTTTGATTTGATGGCCTCTGCGGCGGCGTCCTGCGCATCCGGTGCTATGGACCCATCACACGTACTCGCTGCCATGGGCGTTCACCGAACGGCTGCTGCTGGCTCACTACGGTTGTCGCTTGGTTGGTGCAGCCAAGAGTGGGAAATTGATCATGCGCTCGAAGTCGTGCCGCGGTGTGTTGAACAAGTGCGAGGTTCGACATGAGTCGAGTCTTAGTGGCAATGTCAGGAGGCGTGGATAGCGCCGTAACCGCTGCGCTCCTCAAGCAAGAAGGACACGAGGTAACCGGTGTGACGCTCAAGCTTTGGGGCGGTCCTCAAGACCAAGGCTGCTGCTCGGTTTCCGATGTGGATGATGCTCGCCGTGTCGCTCAACAACTAGACGTTGCCCATTTTGTTTTTAATTATGGCGATGAATTCGACGAACACGTCGTCCGGCCATACGTCGCCGCTCACGCGTCGGGACTCACGCCTAACCCATGTATCGAATGCAATCGACACATCAAATTTGATGCCCTTCTGGATCGAGCACGAAGGTTGGGTTTCGATGCCTTAGCTACCGGTCATCACGCAAGAATTGTCCAAACCGGTGGCGGACTAAGAATTGCTCGAGGAGTCGACGAAACAAAGGACCAGTCTTACGTCCTTTATATGATCTCCCAAGACGACTTGGAGATGCTCAAATTTCCGGTCGGTGAAATGACCAAGATGCAAGTTCGTGAGCTAGCTGGACGCATGGGCCTGCGTTCTGCCACTAAGCCGGACAGCCAAGATGTTTGTTTCATCACCGCGTCAGAGGGACGCGCCAGCTTCCTATCCGACCGTCTCGAGTTGCACCCGGCTGAGATTGTCGACACAGAAGGAAAAACTCTTGGCTCAGTCGACGCGGTTGAATTAGTCACCATCGGTCAAAGAAAAGGGCTTGATTTGGGAGGCAATGCGGAGCGCACATACGCGGTCAACGTCGATGTGCCTTCTCGGCGTGTAGTGGTAGGCGGCGCCCAGGACCTCCTCTCACAAACGGTGCGCCTTACTGATCACACGTGGGTAGGTCAACCCCATGTTGGGCTAATCGACGCTCAGATCAGTGCTCACGGCCAGCCGGCTGCAGCGCAACTCAACTCCGATGGTTCGCTGCGTTGGGCTGAAACCCGTAAAAAAGTTGCGCCCGGCCAAGCCGTGGTCTTCTATTTGAACGACGCTGTTGTTGGTGGTGCGACTGCCAGGTAAAACTCAACGCACCAGCCTCCTTAACCGAGCCTCTCGAAGCACCGCTCCGGGTCGGGTAGGTGAGAACAGGATGCTTTTCACTACCCTCACCTCGCTAATGCCGCGAGTGCGCGGCACGACTTCCACTTCTCCGTGTAGCGCGACTTGGAGCACAGGACCTGGTGCTAGCTGACTGACGTCAATCAAGTCAGCGGTGTCGATGTCGAGGTCAGCCGTGGCGGGACCGAGCGAGGATAGATCCTGACTTCGAAGCAAGAAGGGTTCCCTCGCCGCTAGGTAGTCGTGAATGACGAAGCCATTAGGGACAAACACGACCCACCGGCGCGCCAGTTGGTGCAGCGACCGGAAGCCAAGTGCCGCTACTGGCCACCCCACTCCCGTCAAAATGATTCCTATCAGCCATTTGTCGGACGCTAGTAACAAGGGACCTGAGGTGGCCCCGAGAACAACTAGGGCCCAGACAAGAGGAAGCGGACCAACCAGAATTGCTCCGGGTGCACGAAGTAAGAAACGGCGTTCATTGCCGTAGCTCAGACCATCAACTATGACATTTCCAGTTTCGGGCAGTAACGCCAGTACACAAGCCGCCGCAGCATGTCCGATCGCCAACGTAAGAGAGGCGATCGAAATATTTCCACCTGAGGTCGCAAACAACAACGCGGGCATCACCGATGGAACGACAATTCGCATAACCGTTAATCCCCAAGGTCGGCGAATCATCGAAGACCCGAGCACTAAAACCCATAGGATCCACACACCGATCGACACGCAGACCCTAAATAGGTTGGGCTGATTGCTCAACGCAGTGTCGATAACAGCACCCACCGTGAACGGTAGTAACGCCCATAGACCGACAAAGATTCTGAGCGGTGTTCGAACGTCCACACCTCAATCGTGGCTTATTTGGAGTCCCTGGTCCTAACTATTGATGTATCAGAACCGCAAACCCTGCGCCTTTGGCTAGCTAGAGTCGGGTTTGTCATGAGTGAATTCGATTCAGACCATGATCGGGCGGCTGAACTACGAGCTCAGGTAGCGGCCCATAACGAGGCGTATCACAGACGTGATCGGCCCAGCGTGCCTGATTCCACCTACGACGAATTGCTCCGCGAGTTACAAGAAATTGAGGCTCGCCGTCCTGATCTTGTGACTGTCGACTCACCAACTCTTGCGGTAGGAGCCACACCTAACGAGCTTTTCTCAGCAGTCGAACATCGGGTCCCGATGATGTCGCTCGATAACGCTATGGACTTTGGCGAACTGAGCGCATGGCACGACAGGATCATCAAGAGTTTGGGTGAAACGGAGACTCATGACTTCGTGTGTGAGCTGAAGTTTGACGGTCTAGCCGTATCGGTTCGCTATGAAAATGGAGACTTGGTCCAAGCGGCGACACGGGGAAACGGTCGAACCGGAGAAGATGTAACTCTGAATGTTAAGACTATTAACGACATCCCTCATCGCATCGAAAACGCCCCCACGGTCCTAGAAGTTCGAGGAGAGGTATATCTACCAATCTCTCGGTTCGAAGAACTCAATAACGAACAACTCGAAAAAGGTGACGCGCCCTACGCGAATCCAAGAAACACCGCCGCCGGCAGCCTTCGTCAAAAAGATCCGTCAGTAACAGCGTCACGAAAACTGGCCTTTTGGAGCTACCAACTCGGCGAAGTCGTCGGTGGCCCGAAGATGGAATCGTCTGAGCAAACATTTGATTTACTTGAACGGCTTGGGCTGCCGGTAAACCCTGAACTTAAACAATTCTCGGACTTCGCAGAGGTTCGCCAATTCTGCGAAGCGTGGATGGCGAACCGGCATAGCCCTGATTACGAAATCGACGGAGTGGTGATCAAGATTGGTGACTTAGCTCAGCGAGAAATCCTGGGATCGACGAGTCGGGCGCCTCGTTGGGCCATAGCTTTCAAATTCCCGCCTGAAGAAAAAACCACGCGACTAACGACGATCAAAGTTTCGATTGGGCGCACTGGTCGAGCTACGCCCTTCGCCGTTCTAGAACCAGTTTTTGTCGGCGGGTCCACGGTAGGAATGGCAACGTTACATAACGAAGATCAGGTCTCAGCGAAAGACGTGCGACCAGGCGACACCGTTATTGTCCGCAAAGCGGGTGACGTGATTCCAGAGGTTGTCGGTCCGGTCCGCGCCGATCGACTGGCTGCGTCAACGCCCTGGGAATTTCCGAAGGTTTGCCCGAGTTGTGAGGAGAGCCTCGAACGATCTGAAGGTGACGCAAACACCTACTGCGTTAACCGGCGGTGCCCGGCGCGAATAGAAACAGGCATCAGTCATTTCGCCAGCAGAAACGCGTTAGATATCGAAGGTTTAGGGGAACGAACCGTGCGGCTTCTCGTCGAAGAGGGGCTTGTCGCGGACGTAGGTGACCTATTCGCTTTGACGAAACAGCAGCTTCTAGAGGTTTTGGTTAGCGACTCCAGCAATGAGACCCTTGTCAGAAATCTCTTGACCGCCATCGATCAAGCGCGCGAGTGCCCTTTGGCGAATCTTCTCATCGGGCTAGGTGTTGAACATCTGGGTCCGAGCACCGCTGAACTGCTGGCTCATCGGTTTGGCGATATTGACGCGATCTCACTCGCCGAGGTCGACGACATCGCTGCGATCGACGGGATCGGACCGGTCATAGCAAAAAGCATCACAAACTTTTTCGCGGATGATCATCACAGAGCTGTAGTCGAAAAGCTTCGAATTAATGGAGTTCGTCTCGATCTGGTCGAGGGCGAAGTCGATGTCCCACAGATTCTGGTCGGTCGCTCCATCGTTGTTACCGGCTCCTTAGAGGGATGGTTTATTACGCGAGAAGAAGCGAAACAGGCGATTGTTTCTCGAGGCGGGAAATCCCCGGGCAGCGTTTCTAAAAGCACGTACGCATTGGTCGTAGGGGCAGAGGCGGGCGAGACCAAACTCAACAAAGCCAGCGATCTCGGGGTGCCTATCCTCGGTGAGCCAGAATTCCGTCAACTCCTCGAAACCGGACAGGTGCTTTAGGCTCCGCGTTTTAAAACGATGCCCAACACCACCGGTAATCGATGTTGTCAACCTCAATGTCCATCAGTGGCACCGCAACTACATGGGCACATACCTGGCCGGTGCGCATCTCAACGATGGCTAAGCCCTCACCGGGCGAGAAGAAAAATTCCCCAAGCTGGCGAGTGCCCGCGCTCAATTGATTATCGGGAATTGACACCCCGTCGATTGTTAGCGTGGGCTGCCACCCCGGGCTCAGCGAAACACCCACTAGTCCTTGCCGAGGAGCTTGATCTGCTTCTTGTGGGATCACTGCCAGGAGACCGGTAGGAAAAGTTGAGACCTGTGGAGCCCCTCTAGTTGTTGACGCGACCCAAATGATGGTGGCTAGCAGTAAAACGACGACGGCTGTCACAGCTGATGCGATGCCTCTTCGTAGAGTCCAGTTGACTGTGACGGGGTCCGAAAAATAGTCGCCGCTTTGAGAGTCATTCACCGGAACATCATGGCCGAATTCCGCGGCTGGTGGAATTTAGCGCCATGAGCGCTTGCATTTGTGGCAGTACTGTCGAGATGTGGAGCTAGGTCAGGCAAACGAGTGGACGGGGCGAGTATTAGACGACCGTTATCAGATTCTTTCCTACAGCACTCGTGGACGGGCTTGGGTTGAATACCACGCGCGCGATCTGGACACTAACGGTCAAGTCCTAATCAAAATTTTGAGCGCCTCGATTTCTGAAGATGTCGAGTTCCTTCGCCGGCTGACATCAGATATAGCGACAGCAAATTTCATCGTTCACCCGCATGTCCAACGCGTATTTGACTGGGGTCGGTCGGGTGAAGTTGTCTACTTGGTTACTGAAACCTTTCGAAGCGTTAGCTTGCAGTTGCTTTTGGATCGAGGTGACCCGTTAACCGCCGCTCAAGCAACAAAGCTTGGCTTCGAAATTGCATCGGCATTAGACGCCGTTCACCAATCAGGCCTTTGTCACGGCGACATTTCGCCCTCCAATCTGCTTATAGGTACTGACGGATCAAGCAAACTCGCTGGTTTTTTTCTAGCGGACGCGTTTAGTGCTGCTGAGGCCGGTCGACTTTCCGTGGTTGGAACTGGTCTTACGGAACCATCGGTGAAATTTGGTGCGCCCGAAACGTTGTCAGGAGGTGGTGGGCCGAAATCCGACGTGTATTCGTTAGTCGCTAGCCTTGTTGCCTCAATCAGCGACGAAACTGGTGAATCTGAAACGACGTGGAGGAACCTTTCGAATAGAGAACGAGATCAAGACTTAAGGATTCCAGCCGAATTTGAACGAGCTAGGGAGATCTTGAGCGAAGGTGGCCGGTTTGAACCGAAGGTTCGCTGTGACGCCATCTTGTTGACCGAGGGTTTAATTGAAGCGACGAAAGGTTTCACGAAGCCGGCGAACATCGCTATCCCCAATTTTCTTTTAATCGGATTTGACGACGACCCGGGCGGCTCTAACGCTGACCGTTCCAACGAATTTTTGACACCGAAATGGCGCCCGGTTAAAAAGCTCACAGCCATTGTCGCGCTTGTGTTTGCATTGCTATCCGCGGGGACTGCATGGGCCGTGAGCAGCGTTCAACCTCAAGGACTCCCTGCTCATCTTGTTCAGCAATACACAGGCCGTACGGTCGGCGAAGTGCGCGCTATCGCGGATTCGCGTTCATGGGTTCTCGATGAAGATCAGGTGCGAACAGACGATTTACCAACTGGGATTGTCTTGGCTCAAAGACCCGCGCCTGGGCGCCGGTTAGTTGAGGGAGAGATGCTTGTCGTCGAAGTCGCGAGCGGTCCACGCCTTCGAATGACCCCGTTGGTTTTGGGGTTACCGACAGCTGCAGCTGTAGCTCGGCTTGAAACCAAGGGCTTTGAGGTTGACCTTGTTCAACCGCTGTACGACGAAAAGATCGCTGCGGGTGAAGTCATCAAAGTGTTGATTGATGGCGAGCTGGCATTGGGTGGTGGCCTAAGGGAGCCGGGCACGAGAGCCGTGCTCGTAGTTTCCGGAGGGCCTGTCCCTAGGACAGTTCCACTATTGGTTGGGCTTGAGTTTGGTAACGCCGAACAAGTATTGAACGCGCTTCAACTACGGGTTGCTCGACCAGTCGAGTTGGAACCCAGCGAGACTGTCGGTGAAGGAACCGTCCTGAGTCAAGGTTTGACGCCGGGGCTACTCGTGGATCGAGAGTCCGAGGTTTCCTTGACCATTTCCTCAGGCCCAGATTTACAGGAAGTTCCTGATATGCGTGGATTGACTGTGTTTGATGCGGAGCGTCGATTGGCCGAAGTAGGGCTCCAAGTTGGCGAGATCAGAGGCGATGGTCTCAAAGTTCAGGGCACCGAACCAGCGGCTGGGACGTTCTTGCGGCCGGGTACCGCAATTCTTCTTTGGGCGCCTCTGCAAGACTGATTCCCCCGACTTTTCGCCCCGCCAATTGGCTATGTCATGCCTATAGGCAAAACATTGACCAAATTCATCCCTTCAGTAAAGCCTTCCCAAAGTGACTGAATACGAACGATCAGATCACCGGCTCGACC
>Ga0105349_10001116_pt1 | contig 11171 bp, 7 predicted proteins | sample EN1Hudseemescosm_FD_83661 | JGI IMG/M metagenome (GOLD analysis project Ga0105349, IMG submission 83661) | Methane-oxidizing microbial communities from mesocosms in the Hudson Canyon - EN1B Hudson Canyon | ecosystem: Environmental > Aquatic > Marine > Cold seeps | place: Hudson Canyon...
AAATTTGAAAATTTAACATACCATTCTACCGTAAAACCAAATGGCCCCGCTTCTAATTCAATCAAGAAAATAGATTGTGAAAATGGGATTTTAACCATTTTACACAACAGTGAGAAAAATAGCATTTCACAAAGTTCTGATTTAATAGATTGGAAAATAATAAATACAATCCAAAATATTAATTGTTCTCAATCAAAAGGAAATGACACTTATTATGGCAGCTCTACAAATGGTTTGTCTAAAATTGATAAGAGTGAAAATCTAACAAAATACAATCTACAAAACACAAATAATATAATAGATACTTCTGATAATATTGTTGGATTGATTACCGATCAATCTGGTAATATTTGGGGGACGAAATCTCATTCATCTCATCCTTTATTTTGTAAAACAAATAATAATTGGCACTCTTTTAACATGCCATTTGTAGCAAATTCCTCTACAGAAATTGGTGAAATTATTATTGATGATTATGGTCAAAAATGGGGAATACGTACTGGAAATGGTCTCTTTGTTTACAATGATAATAATACAATTGAGGACATCTCTGATGATCAGTTTGTAAAAATAACTGAAGCGGAAGGAAATGGGAATTTGCCGGATAATGATGTCTATACATTGGTAAATGATTTGGATGGAAATATTTGGATAGGTACCAAAACGGGGGTTTGTGTATTTTACTCTCCATCTTCAGTGTTTAGCGGATATAATTTTGACGCACAACAAATTATTATTCAAGAAGGTGACTTTGGTCAATATTTACTTGAATCGGAAGTGGTGTATACAATAGCTGTTGATGGAGGAAACAGGAAATGGATTGGGACTTTAGGCTCTGGTCTCTACTTACTTTCAGAAGATGGAACAGAAGAAATTTATCACTTTACAACTGAAAACAGCCCATTACTTTCCAACACTATTTTGGATATTGAAATAAATGAAAAAACTGCAGAAGTATTTATTGCAACAGACAAAGGGTTAATGAGTTTTAGAAATGATGCAACTTTTGGAGAAAGTGTACAAAATAAAATTACTATTTTCCCTAACCCAGTAAAAGAAAACTATGGAGGATATATTTCAATTGATGGTTTGGCTGAAAACGCTAATATAAAGATAACTGATGTTAGTGGAAACTTGGTTTTTGATACTTATGCTAACGGAGGAATGGCGGTTTGGAATGGAAAGAATAAAAATGGACAAAGAGTAGGGACTGGGGTTTATCTTGTTTTGAGCTCTGATAAATATGGGAAAGAGAAAATATCGGGTAAAATTCTTTTCATTAAGTAATGATAGAGTCTACAAAAGGAATTACTCTTCATTATTACAAATATTCTGAAAGTTCAGTTATTGCTAAAATATTTACAGAAAAATTTGGACTACAATCTTACATAATAAAAGGGATTAGAAATAAAAATTCGAAACAAAAACTTTCAATCTTACAACCTTTAACCCTCCTACAATTAGAAGTTTCCAACAATCAAAAACGTAGCATACAATACATAAAAGAATTTAAAAACTTTTCCCCTTTAACATCTATTATAAATTCTATGAATAAGAGATTTAATACAATGTTTATGGCAGAAGTACTGTTAAAGGTTTTAATAGAAAAAGAGGAAGAAAAAAATATATTTAACTTTGTATGGACAAAAGTAAATAGTCTTGACTCTGAAAAAGAAGTAAGTAATAATTATCCCATTATTTTTCTTTTAGATCTATCAAAATATTTAGGATTCTATCCATCAAAAGAAAATATAAATTCTACTTATTTTAACTTAGAAAGTGGTGAGTTTTCTGAAAATGAAGAGTTCCATTCAATTAATGGTGAACTAAAAAATTACTTTTCTTCCTTAATTTTAAATACCAATATTAACATTCCTTATAGTGCTCGTTCTGGTATTTTGAAAACACTAATTTTATATTATAATTTACATCATTATAATTTAAATAATTTAAAATCTCATGAAATTATTGAATCATTAAGAAGATGAAGAATTTACTTTTAATTCTACTAATATTATTTTCAAATCTCATTTATTCTCAAGTTTTTAAAGTTGAAAATATAAATGGAGAAAAGGTAATAAATGCTAGGTTTTATTCTGAAAAATATAATTTATTTTCAGATAATGATGGTAAAATTGACTTATCTAAATTTGAGAGAAAAGAAATAATTACAGCAGAGCATTTGTCTTATAAAACACTAAAGTTTATAAAATCTGATTTTGAAAATGGCAAAATTATATTGTATCCAAGAAATTTCATTATTGAAGAAATATCTATTCATTCTAATTTGAATGTTGAAACAAATAAAACACAGATTATTAAACTTAAACAAAAAGAAATTCTTGAAAGTTTAAGTAGTAACACATCCGAAATATTAGAAAAATCAGCAAATATTACAATTCAGAAAAGTCAATCGGGAGGAGGCAGTCCAAACATAAGAGGCTTTGAAGCAAACCGAATTCTTTTGGTAGTAGATGGAATAAAACTAAACAATACGATTTACAGAAGTGGACACTTGCAAAATATACTAAGTATTGACCCTTACATTATTGAAAATATTTCTGTGCTTCATGGCCCATCTTCTATATTTTATGGTAGCGGAGCACTTGGAGGAGCTATTGTAATCAATACTATTCATCCAGAAAAATATTCTGAAAATAAAAGCCTGTTCGTACAGCAGTTTGAAAGTGCCTCAAATAGTGTATTAGGACATTTTCATTCTATTTATAAACTCAAAAATCTTTCATTTTTAAGTTCTATTTCTTTAAAAAAATATGGAAATATTCGAATGGGAGGGAATAGATTTCATTCTTATGAGAATTGGGGGAAGGATGTAGTTACAAATAATGGAAATGAACAATTGTATGGAGAGTACAATCAAATTGATTTAAATCAGAAAATACATGTTCGATTACAAAAAAATGAGATCTCATTTAACTCTCAGTTTTCCACAACAAATAATATAAATCGATATGATAAATTAAATGATATTAGTAATGGAATGCCAAAATATTCTGATTGGTATTATGGCCCACAAAATAGATTTTTACAAAGTTTTGAATTTCAAAATAACAATGCAACAACTACTTTGTACGATAATTATTTATTAACGATTTCATATCAAAATATTGAAGAGTCCCGACATAAAAAAAAGTTCTCGGAAACATTTTTCACAAGGAGATATGAAAAACTAAATATTTTAGATTTGAAATTAAATTTTAGTAAAAAAACAAATCATATTACTTTTAATTACGGATTAGAAAGTAGGTATCAGAAGTTAAATTCTGAAGGTTTTACACAAATTGGAAATATTGGAGAAAAAACAGCCGCTTCTAGTAGATATCCTGATGGAGGAAGTAGCGTTTCTGATTATTCTGTTTTTACGCAAATAGAATACAATTTAAGTAGTAAAAGTAAACTTTACAGCGGAATCCGATATGACATTAACAACTTAAAATATATATTTTCAGACAATAGTTTGTTTGAATCTATTCCAAGAAATAATCAACTTACAAATCATAATATTTCTTTTAGTTCCAATTATACATACAATATTAACGAACGAAATTTTATTGGATTTTCTGTTTTTAGCGGTTTCCGAAACCCTAATATTGATGATGTAGGAAAAGTCTTTTCCAAGAATGATAATTATGTTGTAGTTCCAAATATAAACTTGCAATCTGAAAAAATATTATCTGGGGAAATAATTGTTAGAACATCATTGTTTGAGAAAACTGATTTTGAAATCTCAGGATATTATAGTTATTTAAGCAATGCAATTGAAAAAAGAAAATTTATCTTAAATCATTCTGACTCTATTATGTATGATGGGGAAATGATGATGACAATTGCAAATGTCAACATTAAAAATGCTTGTTTAAGTGGTTTTAACTTTTTACTTAATCAACAAATTTCTAACCGAATTCATCTATCTCTGCAAAGTAGTTTTGTAAAATCTCTCTGTGCCGATTCTTTACCTTTAGCTCATATCCCTCCTCTTTCGGTTAAATCACAAATAAAATATAAATTCTCTGAAACATCTACTTTTAAATTGTATTCCTATTACAATAGTTGGAAAAATTCTAACGATTTTGATATAAATGGAGTAGATAATTTAGAAGAAGCTACAATAGATGGAACTCCAATGTGGTTTACCTTAAATATCAGTTTTTATCACAAAATAAACAAAAACTTAAAGATGTCTATTGCATTAGAAAACATACTAGATTCTCATTATAAAACATTTGCTTCAGGAATTAGCGCAAAAGGAAGAAATTTAATTATAAATTTGCAGACTGTCTTTTAATTAAAACAAAAATGAAAAAAATAATTTTACTGTGTCTATCTATTATTATTTCAGAACTTTCTATAGGTCAAGTTTGGGAAGATAAAATAACCGATAATACTAAGGATGCTACCTATTTTGATTTGGTAGAATCTTTTAATCAATACAGAAAAGATATTCCTTACACAAAAGGAAATGGATACAAACCTTATGCCAGAACAATTGATTTTCTAGATTCAAGGATGCCCGAAAATGGTGTTTTTCCTTCAACTACTTTGTGGGACGAATGGATAAAGTTTCAAACTAAAAAAGGGTCCTCAAATTCAGTTTCAAATTGGAATCCTTTAGGGCCTTTTGATGTTCCAATTATTCAATCCAATGGTAAAAAAAGAGGAAATGGAAGAGTAAATTGTATTGCTTTCCATCCTACAAATGTTGATATATTTTGGATAGGATCTCCAGGAGGAGGACTTTGGAAAACAATTGATGGGGGAGATAATTGGGCAACAAATACCGATAATTTACCTGTTTTAGGTGTTTCGGATGTAATTATAGACCCAACAAATACAGATATAATGTATTTGGCTACTGGAGATGATAATGGGGGAGACACTTACTCTATTGGGATTTTAAAAAGTATTGATGGAGGCATGAGTTGGGATACAACTGGTTTAAGTTATAATGTAAATCAATCAATTAAAATCAGTAAATTGGAAATGAACCCAAACTATACCGATAGTATTTTTGCAGTAACTGACAATAATATTTTTGTAAGCGCAAACGGTGGAGACAATTGGAATATAGTAGGTCCGAATGGGAGATGGAGAGACATTCATTATAAACCAGGAAATACTAATGTATTATATGCTGCAAAACAAACAAGTGGAACTTCAAATATTTACAGATCAATTGATGGCGGGGCCACATGGCAAGTTAGTAGTAATGGCGTTTTAACTGGAAATAAACGCAGACCATTAATAGCTATTACTCCTGCAAATCCGGAAGTTGTTTATGCTCTTTTTGCAGATAATGGATATGGTTATCACGGATTATACAAATCAGTTGATGCGGGAGATAGTTGGACTCTTCAATCAAATTCACCAAATATTTTAGGTAGAGAAACTGATGGAACAGGAACGGGAGGTCAGTCTTGGTACGATTTAAGCTTAGCGATTTCTACTGAAGATGAAAATCATATTTATGTTGGAGGAATTAACTTATGGGAATCTACTAATGGTGGAGTAACATGGAATATTGAAGCGAGTAGCGGAAGTGGTTCAAATTATGCATATATGCATGTTGATCAGCATGCAGCAGAATTTAATCCTTTAAATAATACTGCCTATGCCGGAAATGATGGTGGTTTATATAAGTATTTCAATCAATTAAACACATGGATAGATATAAGTGATGGACTAGAAATATCTCAATTTTACAAGTTAGGACTTTCAACTTTAAGTGAAGAGACTTTAGTTGTAGGGGCTCAGGATAACGGTACTGAACGATTATCAAATGGAATATGGGATGCAATTAGAGGTTCTGATGGGATGGAGTGTATTATTGACCATTATGATGATGATATTATTTACTCTACATCTCAATATGGAGGATTAAGAATTACTTATAATGGTGGAGACGATTGGGATAATATAAAACCTGTTAACTATGAAGGGTCTTGGGTTACTCCCTATAAAATGCATCCTCAAGACAATAATATTATTGTAATAGGATATAAAGCAGTTTACAGAACAACAAATGCTGCTGCAACTTGGGATTCAATTTCTCCTTTATATGGGGATTTGAAAACTATTGCACTTGCTCCATCAAATACAGATTATATTTATGCGGCAACTTATTCTGGATTATGGCTTACTAAAGATGAGGGGGCAAATTGGGATTATATAAAAACAGGATTGCCTTCTGGAACAATATCAGATGTTACAGTTTCTACAAATAATGAGGATTGGGTTTTTGTAACAATGTCATCTTTTAATGATGGACAAAAAGTATACGAAAGTACAGATGCTGGTGCAACATGGATAAATATCTCTGGAACAAATTTACCAAATTTACCTGTAAACTGTATTGTATTTCAATCCTACACAAATGATGATTTATACATTGGAACTGATATTGGAGTTTTCCACAAAGATAATAGCATGACTGAATGGCAATCGTTTAACACTGGTTTACCTTCTGTTTCTGTAAGGGAATTGGAGATCCAGTATTCTTCAGGGAAATTAAAAGCAGCTACTTTTGGAAGAGGTGTTTGGGAGAGCGATTTAAATACCGCTCCTTCTGCAATTTCTTCTTTTGAAAGAGAAATGTTTAATGTATACCCAATTCCTGTAGAAGATGATTTAGTAGTAACAATTCCGTTTGGACAAAAAAATTACACATTAAAAATATATAGCCTTACGGGTCAATTAATTTTAAGTGAAAAACTGATTAATAATACACAAACTATAAATTGTAGTTCATTAATTAATGGTTGTTATATTTATAAAATTGAAAATGATAAAGGCGAATTTATCTCTGATAAATTAATTGTCTATTAAAGTAAAGCTTCAAATGTTTTTATAAAGTTTCTTTTGTTTTTATTTGCGGCAAATACAAATCCAATTGAAATTACTATTTTATCTTTTTTATATCTTACTTTCATTAAAAATGGGCCTCCCATAAATCCGTTTTCTAACTTCCATAACCCCCTATATATTCCATCTTTTTCTTCAACAGGAATCCTTTTGTCAATTTGAACAAAAGAATTCTCTTTACCTCCTTTAATGTATTGCTGTAAAATAGAATCTGTTTTAAAAAAAATCTCAGATTGAATATTATCTGATTGCGAAACATATTGGAAAATTACTATGTATTTCAATAAATCTTCTTGCTCGGAAAATTTATGAAAATCCGAAATAAATAAATTATTTTCCTTTGCCGAAACAGTATATTCTGTAGGAATATAAATGTCCAAATCAAATTCGGAATTAATAAATTCGGAAGCAGAAGTATGGTGTGTTTGTAATTGGTTTTGAAAAATATTTTCTATTTCATTTTTATAAAATTCGTCTTTTGCTATTATGCAATTCTTCTTAAATTCTTTAACATCTCCATTCCAATTAAGATAAAAAACCAATTGTTCTTTTGACCACTTATCTCTAACAAAAGTATTTTTCAAATTTTGGGCGACAAATATTATATTCTTATTTGTTTCAAAAAACCTTGTAAATTCCGAACTATTAATCTGAATTAATTTGAATAATTTTTCAGATTGAGGAAGCCCTGTTAACTCTTTGGAAAAGGTTCCCCTTAATATATTTCCAACTTCTGACTCCCATAAATCATCAGCAATTACCACAATAATTTCTTCATCTGATCCCGTGTTTTCTCGTAATATTTTTTCGCTATTACATGATAGGAAAATGACAAAGGGCAAAAGGTAAAAATATTTCATATTTAATTATGTTTTAGGTACATATAAAATTAATATATCTCCAATTGATAAATTATCTGAATATAATTTGTTCCACTCCTTTATATCAGGAACGGAAATATTATATGTCTTTGCAATTTTACCTAAATAATCTCCCTTTTCTACAGAATAAACTACTCTTTCTTCATTTATTAAGATTTCCCTATTGTAAACCCTTTCCAAAAAAACATAAAAATATTCTTCATTTCTCACAATATCCATTATCACCTCTTCAGGTAAACAAATCACTTCCCCTTTCAGAAGTAATTCCTTTTTAAAAGATGGATTTAAGTAGTTTAGGGTTTCGGTACTAACACAAAACATCTCTGAAAATAAATTATACGGAACTTGTTTTTGAAAAGAAATAGTATCTCTATTTATAAAATTAATATTTGGATTGTAAATCTCAATATAATGTTCTTTGTAAAAATTCATTACATAACTTACCGCAATAAAAGAGGGAACATATCCTTGGGTTTCTTTCCTTAAGTGAGGTCGCAAATCCCAATAATCAGTAAGTTCTGTTTTAGCCATCACCCTTTTTAAATATCCCGGTCCGCCATTATACGCTGCCAAAACCAAATTCCAATCTCCAAACATTTCGTATAGTTTCACAAAATAAACACAAGCCGCTTCAGTTGATTTTAAAGGGTCTTGTCTTTCATCAATATAAGAGCTCACCTCAAGTCCATATTCCTTTCCTGTAGGATACATAAACTGCCATAGTCCCGTTGCTCCGGAATAACTTCTCGCTTTTGGATTAAGCGCCGACTCTACAATTGCTAAGTATTTTAATTCTAAAGGAATCTGAAATCTATCTAATTGTTGTTCCATCATTGGAAAATAGTAAGGAGAAACTCCCAACATTCTACTTATAAGTTTAATATCTCTACCTAAATATTTCTGTATGTATTTGTAATTTATTTCATTAAAAGCAAAATCCATAGGAGAGGATTTGTCCAAAAGTTGCATCCTTTTTAAAATCAGTTCTTTTTCCGGAGAGGGAACAATATCTATTATTTTCTCTTCATTACTCTTGAATAAAACTTCCTCATTGCTCTCAATTTTAATAGTAGTGTTATATTCTACCAAAGCAGAATCTAAAATAGTTTCAATAATAATTGAATCGCTTTGAGCCGAAAGTTCTGTAAAACTAAAAGCAAAAATCAGTAAAAATATATTTGTTTTCATTGGATACAAAATTGGAAAATCAAATTAATAAAATCCTCTAATTAAACATTTTTTATTAACCACTTATTGTTTAAGCTGTCAATAGGAGATTTAAAGTTCCATTAAATAATTGGAAAAAGACAATAATTTCTGTTCTTCAAAGTTTTTTGCAAGCAATTGCAAAGCAAATGGCATTCCATTAGAATGTTTAAATAAAGGCAAAGAAATTGCGGGATGACCAGAAAGATTTGCTTGTACAGTAAAAATATCTTCCAAATACATTACAGTTGGATCTTTGTGTTTTTGTCCTAAATCAAAGGATGTGTGAGGTGTTGTAGGAGTAAGTATAAAATCAAAATCTTTCAAAATTTCATTTGTAGCGTCCTGAATAACTCTTCTTATTTGTTGTGCTTTTGTAAAATATGCGTCATGATATCCAGCGCTCAAAACAAAAGTTCCTAGCATTATTCTTCTTTGTACTTCTTTCCCAAAACCTTCTGTACGGGATTTGGTATACGTTTCTTCTAAATTAGATGTTTCCTTGCTTCTGTATCCGTAATGAACTCCATCAAATCTAGCCAAATTAGATGAGGCCTCTGCGGTTGTTAACACATAATAAGTTGGTACTAATTGGTCTAAAAATGGAAAAGATACCATCTCAACTGTATGACCATTCTTTTTTAGTTTCTCTATTGTTTCTTCAATTGAGAATCTTATTTCGGAATCTAATTTTTCATTTTCCAAACACTCTGTGACAACAGCAATTTTTTTACTCTTTGTCTCAGAATTTAATAAAGAATAATTTTCTACTTCTTTGGATGATGAAGTACTATCCATTTTATCTTTTCCGGCAATTACTTCTAATATTAAAGATGTATCTTCAACATTATTTGTGATAGGTCCTATTTGATCGAAAGAAGAAGAATATGCAATTAAACCATATCTGGAAACCCGGGAATAGGTTGGTTTTAATCCAACTACACCGCAAAATGCGGCCGGTTGTCTAATAGATCCACCAGTATCACTACCAAGTGCTGCTAAGCAAAAATTTGACGCAACTGCAGCAGCTGATCCTCCAGAAGAACCTCCTGGCACTTTTGATAAATTATGTGGATTTTTCACACTACCATATACCGAATTTTCATTTGCACTCCCCATTGCAAATTCATCACAATTTAACCTTCCAATAATTATCACATCTTCTGCAAGGAGTTTTTCAATAACAGTTGCATTAAATAAAGATTCGAATCCATCTAAAATTTTAGATGAAGCTGTTAATTTATGATTTTTAATACAGATATTATCTTTCACCCCAATCACCATCCCCGCTAATTTCCCAGCCGTTCCATCCGAAATTTTCTGGTCAATAATTTTGGCTTTCTCTAAAGCTTCTTCTACAAAAACTTCTACAAAAGCATTAATCTCCGCATTCTTTTCGGAAATAGTTGCAAGATAATTTTCTACAATATTAACGCATGTAGTTTCTGTCTTATTTAAAGCAGCGGATATTTGTTTAAAAGAAGTGTAGTATTTCAATTTGGAAATATTTAAAGAATATTAATCTTCTTTATCGTCAATTTCTTTACTAATGTCTTTTTTTGCATCTTTAAATTCTTTAATGCCTTTTCCAAGTCCTTTCATAAGTCCTGGGATTTTCTTCCCTCCAAAAAGCAATAAAACGATTAAAAGAATAATTCCCCACTCTGCTGGACCTCCCCATAACAATATTGGTTTCATAGTTTTTAAATTTTTAGCAAATTTATGATAAATTTATTTTAATACGCCTTGTAAAGCCATTTAACTGGATTTTGAGTGTCTTTTCCTTTCCAAATTTCAAAATGAAGCTCTGAAATATCTCCTGTTTCAGAAGTAACTATCATTCCTAACTTTTGTTTCGAATAAACTTTCTCTCCTATTTTTACAACAACTTCTTTCAATCCGGAATAGACAGTAAAATAACTCCCATGATTTATTAAAATTGCTTTCCCTTCACCTTTAATAAAGAATATTCTGGATACTTTTCCATCAAAAACAGAGCGGACAATTTGATTGGGATCAGTTGCAATATCAATTCCATTATTTATGGTTTCTACACCCGCAAATACAGAATGCTTTTGCTTTCCGAACCCTTGAACAATCACTCCTTTTTCCAGAGGCCAAGGTAATTTCCCTTTGTTACTTTCAAAATTAGTTGAAAGTTCTAAAGCTTCAGGTGTTAGTGGAGATCCATTATTGTTTTTTTCA
>Ga0105349_10001118_pt1 | contig 11170 bp, 9 predicted proteins | sample EN1Hudseemescosm_FD_83661 | JGI IMG/M metagenome (GOLD analysis project Ga0105349, IMG submission 83661) | Methane-oxidizing microbial communities from mesocosms in the Hudson Canyon - EN1B Hudson Canyon | ecosystem: Environmental > Aquatic > Marine > Cold seeps | place: Hudson Canyon...
ACTGATAAAGTTAAAATCGATGGTAGGAAAATCGACCTTGAACGTTATAGTGAAGAGGAAACCAAAGTTCTGATTCTTAATAAGCAAGCGGGTGTTATTTGCTCAAATAAAGATGAAGAAGGGCGTAAGAGTGTTTACGATCTTTTACCTAAAGAATCTCGTTGGGTTATGGTCGGTCGGTTAGACCTTAACACTTCAGGTTTGTTGTTATTTACTAATAATGGGGATTTGGCTAATAAACTCATGCACCCATCTTCTGAAATTGATCGTGAATATGCAGTACGAGTGCTTGGCCAGGTAGAGCAAGAAGATTTACAAAAACTCACTGAGGGGGTTGAACTAGACGATGGCTTTGCTAAGTTTAATCGTGTAAGTATTGGTGGTGGACAGGGTGCTAACCGTTGGTATAAAGTAGTACTTAAGGAAGGTCGAAAACGTGAAGTAAGACGCTTATGGGAAGCTCTAGGTTTTAAAGTATCACGGTTGATTCGTGTACGTTTTGGTGAGATTCGCCTACCTGAAAATCTCAAAGCCAATCAGTTTGATTATCTTAAGCCAGGACAAGTTGATTTATTGCTTCGATCTGTTAAGTTGAAATAGCCATTTTTAGATACTCAAATAGCCGTTGTGCTCAAGTATAATTGCGTTTTTAATGAATGACTTTTAAGTATTAATGCCTGATTATAAATCTAGCTTAAATCTGCCAGCAACCAAGTTTGCTATGAAAGCAAATCTTGCGAATCGAGAGGGTGGTTTTCTACAAAAATGGCAAGACGATGATCTTTATGCACGCATTCGTGAGCATAATCAAGGTAAGCCAAAATTTATCCTACATGACGGCCCTCCTTATGCGAATGGTGACATTCATATTGGCCATGCGGTTAACAAAGTACTTAAAGATATTATTGTTAAATCAAAATCTTTGTCAGGTTTTGATGCACCGTATGTGCCTGGTTGGGATTGCCACGGTTTACCAATTGAGCTAAATGTTGAAAAGAAAAAAGGCAAAGTTGGACAAAAGATCAGCGCCAATGATTTTAGAGCAGAGTGTCGTAAGTATGCAGACACACAGGTGGCCAAACAAAGGCAAGACTTCCAACGCTTGGGTATTTTGGGTGATTGGGATAATCCTTACTTAACTAAAGACTTTAAATACGAAGCAGACATTGTTCGAGCACTGGGTGAAATTGTTGAAAATGGCCATGTTTCTAAAGGCTACAAGCCCGTTCATTGGTGTACAGAGTGTGGTTCGGCATTGGCTGAGGCTGAAGTAGAATATAAAGATAAAAAATCTGATGCGATTGATGTTAAATTTAAATTCGTTGATGATTCAATTTTTGCGGTTGATAAGCCAGTATCACTGGTTATTTGGACAACAACCCCTTGGACGTTACCTGCCAATGAGGCGGTCGCCCTGCATCCTGATTTAGACTATGTTTTGGTTGATATTGGTGATGAATATTATTTATTAGCACAAGCCTTAGTTGAAAATGCAATCTCACGTTATGGTGTTAAAGATGCCACCATTGGAGAGCAGACTTTCTCAGGTAGTGAGATTGAAGGCCTTAAGGCTCAACATCCATTTTATGATAAACAAGTACCTGTTATTTTGGGTGATCACGTTACCATTGAAGCGGGTACTGGTGCGGTTCACACGGCGCCAGCGCATGGCCAGGAAGACTATGCCGTTGGTTTAAAATACGATCTACCTGTCGAGTGTCCAGTTGATGGACGAGGCGTATTTTTTGAAGATACTAAACTTTTAGGTGGGCAGTTTATTTTTAAAGCGAACGCTTCTGTGGTCGATATCCTTAAGAATACTAATACACTCGTTAAGCACGAGCCGTTAGAGCACTCATACCCGCATTGTTGGCGCCATAAAGCCCCAGTTATTTTTAGAGCAACCCCGCAGTGGTTTGTTTCTATGCAACAAAATGGTCTGAGAGATAAGGTTAATAGTGAAATTCCTCAAGTAGAGTGGATTCCAGATTGGGGTAAAAAACGTATTGAGCTAATGGTAGGAAATCGCCCAGATTGGTGTATTTCTCGTCAGCGATTTTGGGGTGTACCGATTACGCTGTTTGTGCATAAACAAACGGGTGAATTACACCCAAATACTAAAGAACTTTTTACAACCATCTCGTCTAAGATTGAGCAAGGTGGCATAGAGGCTTGGTTTGAATCTGATATTACAGATTTCTTAGGGGATGATGCCGATGATTACGATAAAACCACTGACACACTTGATGTGTGGTTTGATTCAGGCGTTTCTCATTATGCAGTATTAAAAGCCAGAGAAGGTCTGTCTGATGTGGCAGATTTATATTTAGAAGGCTCTGATCAACACCGTGGCTGGTTCCAGTCCTCGTTAATTTCATCTTGCGCTATTACAGGTAAAGCGCCTTACAAACAAGTATTGACGCACGGCTTTACTGTTGATAAAGACGGCAAGAAAATGAGCAAGTCAGTGGGTAATGTGATGTCGCCACAAAAAGTAGTGAATAACTTAGGTGCAGATATCCTACGCCTTTGGATTGCCAGTACAGACTACACCGGTGAGATGACTGTGTCTGATGAAATTTTAAAACGCAGTGCTGATTCATACCGTCGTATCCGCAATACCATTCGTTTTATGTTGGCAAATATGCAAGGTTTTGATGTTAATCAGCATCTAGTAGATCACAATGATATGCTAGATTTAGATAAGTGGATTGTGTCTAAAGCAGCTGATTTGCAAACGCAAGTTCTGCAAGGCTATGATGAGTACAATTTTCACCATGTGATGCAGTTAATCCTGAACTTCTGTACCAATGATTTGGGTGGATTTTACTTAGATATTATTAAAGACCGTCAATACACTAGGTGAAGATTCACTATCAAGACGTAGCGCTCAAAGTACACTCTATCATATTGCACAGGCGATGGTTCGTTGGTTAGCACCGGTATTATCATTCACTGCAGAAGAGATTTGGCAAACGCTGGAAGAAGAAGTTAAAGAGAGTATTTTCTTGCAAGATTGGTATCAAGGCCTGAACGCAGGCTATGAAAATGATTCAATAGATACTGCGCGTCAAATCAACCCAGCTATTCGTAAACAAATGGAAGGTATGCGTAGTGATAAAGTCATTGGATCTTCACTAGATGCTGAAATTGATGTTTATTGTTCAGATGAAATTTACCAGTCATTATCCAAGTTGGGCGATGAACTACGTTTTGTCTTTATTACTTCTTATGCTAGAATTCACCCTATCAGCGAACAAACAGATGGCTGTGTTGAGGCGGGAGAAGGTGTAATGATTAAAGTTTCAAAGAGCGAACATGAGAAATGTGTACGTTGTTGGCATCATCGAGTAGATGTAGCTAGTCATGACGAGCATCCTGAATTGTGCGGTCGTTGTGTTGAAAATGTTACTGGCGACGGCGAAAGCAGAGAATTTGCCTAATGAGACAACTTAATCTTGATTTAGGTGAAAAATCTTACCCTATTTATATTGGGCAAGATTTACTGTCTCAATCTGAATTTTTAACTAAATATATTAGCGGCAAGCAGGTAATGATTGTCACTAATACAACGATTGCACCACTTTATTTAGACAAGGTTAAATCTTTGCTGGGTGATTACCAAGTTTCAGAAATAATTTTGCCTGATGGTGAAGAGTACAAAACCCTAGATACTGTTAATTTAATTTTTAGTGCTTTATTGGAGGCGCGTTTTGACCGCTCTTGCACATTGGTTGCTTTGGGTGGTGGTGTAGTAGGTGACATGACAGGCTTCGCTGCAGCGAGTTATCAGCGTGGCGTGAACTTTATTCAAATCCCTACTACTTTACTTTCTCAAGTAGACTCAAGTGTGGGTGGTAAAACTGGCGTTAACCATGCGCTTGGTAAGAATATGATTGGTGCTTTTCATCAGCCAAAATGCGTGGTGATTGATGTTGACACGCTTGACACGCTAGAGGATCGTGAATATTCAGCTGGTATGGCTGAAGTGATTAAATATGGCTTATTAGGTAATGCTGATTTCTTAGATTATTTACAAAATAATATTGGCGGCTTGATGGCTAGAGACAAGGCTTTAATTATTGAAGCGGTGTATCAATCTTGTGAAGATAAGGCTGATATTGTGGCGCAGGATGAGTTGGAAGCAGGCAAGCGTGCATTGTTAAACTTAGGCCATACCTTTGGACATGCAATTGAAAACACACTGGGTTATGGTAACTATCTGCATGGAGAGGCAATTTCAGTCGGTATGCTGATGGCAGTAAAACTTTCACAGCTTGAAGGTTTCGTATCGGTTGGTGCGGTTGATCAGACCCAGGATTTATTAGAAAAAGCTAATTTACCAATCTCTATTAGCGGTAAAATTACGGCTTCTGATTTTATGGCAGCGATGTCAGTTGATAAGAAAGTGATTGATGGTAATATTCGTTTGATTTTGTTAAAAAGAATAGGCGATGCATTTATTTGTGACAACTATCAAGAGCAGCTTTTAAATCAAGTAATCAATGACTTTTGCCAATAGGATAGCATGACAGATACCAATAAAGATTCAAAAAAAGTTGATGATGATGAGGTGATGATCACCTCAAGTATTAGTGATTTAGAGAAGATGCTTGAAGAGGTTGAAAAAAACACAAACTCTAAGTTTGAGCGTTTCTTCTTGCCAGCTTTGGCTGTTTTTAGTGCTATTATTATTGGCATGTTTACCATTATTTATTCTATTACTACTGATATGAGTCGTCTTGCGGATTCGATGGACCCCAACATGGGCGGTAACATGACTTCAATGGTAAGTAGCGTTGAGAAACTATCTGATAGCGTATCGAAAATGACAAATTCAGTTGCGTACATGCAAAAGAACTTTAATCAAGTCAATGAAAACATGACGGTGATTGCTTCCAAATTAGACAATCTAGATTCTATTTCTACTGATTTAACCCATGTTAGCGCTAAGATGGACGCCTTGGAGCCGATGTTAATCAATATGGAAGAAATGAACAAAAACATGACAACCATGCAAGACTCTATGTCTATTATGCAGAATGATATGTCTATGTTGCGCTATTCGTTCTCTAAGCCGATGAGAATCATTAACAAAATGCCATTCCCGTTCTAACATGTCTTTAAGTGAGGAGCAAGTTGTTCAAATTGCTTATCTGGCACGCTTATCATTAAGCGACGAAGAACTTCAAAGCAATACTAAAGATTTAAATTCTATTCTAGATTTAGCTGAGCAGTTGGCTGAAATTGATACTGACGATATTACACCAATGGCCCACCCTTTACACATGACTCAACGTCTACGTGAAGACAAAGTCACCGAAGAAGATCAGTCAGAGTCTTTTCAAGCTATTGCACCAAAGACAGGTAAGGGGCATTACTTAGTACCAACGGTGATTGAGTAATATGAGCTTACACACTAAGACCATTGCACAATTATCGCAAGGCCTAAGTTCAGGAGAATTTTCTTCTGTTGAATTAACACAGTATTATCTTGATCGTATTAACGCATCAGATCTCAATGCATTCATTACAGTTACTGATGAGCTGGCCATGAATCAAGCACAAGCGGCTGACGATAAAATTGCCAAGGGTGATGGGAATATTTTGACTGGTATTCCTTATGCACACAAAGACATTTTTTGTACTAATGGGGTAAAAACTTCTGCAGGCTCTAAGATACTCGATAACTTTATTTCACCTTATGATGCAACCGTGAGCCATAAGCTTAATCAGGCTGATTTAGTAATGTTAGGTAAGGCTAATATGGATGAATTTGCTATGGGCTCGTCAAATGAAAATTCTTATTATGGCGATGTTAAGAACCCTTGGAATATCAATAAAATTCCGGGCGGCTCTTCAGGTGGTTCAGCAGCAGCAGTAGCTGGACGTTTAGCACCCTTTGCCACAGGTACAGATACCGGTGGCTCGATTCGACAACCTTCAAGCTTATGTGGCATCACTGGACTAAAACCTACCTATGGTCGTGTATCTCGTTATGGCATGATTGCTTACGCTTCAAGCCTTGATCAAGCTGGACCAATGACACAAACGGCTGAGGATGCAGCGTTGGTATTAAATGTGATGGCTGGTTTCGATGAAAAGGACTCAACCAGCACCGAGCGTGATGTAGAAGATTACACTGCATCGTTGAATGACTCTATTAAAGGATTAACCATTGGCTTGCCAAAAGAGTTTTTCTCAGAGGGTTTAGATGATGAGGTCGCCTCTCAAGTCATGGCTGCTGTGAAAGAGTTTGAAGCTATGGGTGCAACCGTTAAAGAGGTATCGTTACCAAATTCAGCTTACGCAATCCCGACTTATTATATTGTTGCCCCTTGTGAATGTTCATCAAATCTATCGCGTTTAGATGGTGTGCGCTACGGTTACCGTTGTGAAGATCCAAAAGATTTAGAAGATTTATACTTGCGTTCACGTACAGAAGGTTTTGGTGAAGAGGTTAAGCGTCGTATTATGATTGGCGCCTATGCATTATCAGCAGGTTATTATGATGCTTATTATCTTAAAGCACAAAAAACTAGGCACCTTATCAGTGAAGACTTTAAAAAAGCCTTTAAAGATGTTGATGTGATTATGGGCCCTGTCTCACCAACAACAGCGTTTGATTTAGGATCGGTAAAAGACCCTGTGTCAATGTATTTAGCTGATATTTACACACTCAGTGCAAATCTGGCTGGCTTGCCTGGTATGAGTATTCCAGCAGGATTTGCACAGAATTTACCAGTAGGATTACAACTAATTGGTAATTATTGGTCTGAGGCCAAGCTACTCAATATCGCTCACCAATTCCAACAACAAACTGATTGGCACACAAAAGCGCCACAGGAGTTATAGTATGGAATGGGAGACAGTTATCGGCCTTGAAATTCATGCTCAGTTAAATACAAAATCTAAGATTTTTTCAGCAGCAGCGACTCGATTTGGCGCAGAGCCAAATTCACAGGCTTGTGCAGTGGATTTAGGCTTACCAGGTGTATTACCTGTTTTGAACAGAGAAGTTGTTAGTAAGGCTATTAAATTTGGCTTAGCGGTAGATGCACACATCAACCAACGTAACGTATTTGATCGTAAAAATTATTTTTATCCTGATTTACCGAAAGGTTATCAAATCTCCCAACTTGATTGGCCGATTGTTGGTGAAGGTAAAATTGAAATTACGCTAGGCGATAAAACCAAAGTTATTGGCGTTACTCGCGCACATTTAGAAGAGGATGCAGGTAAATCAATTCATGATTTGTATGATGATTTTACTGCGGTTGATCTTAATCGTGCCGGCACACCTTTGCTTGAAATCGTGTCAGATCCTGATATGCGTAGTGCCAAAGAGGCAGTAGCCTATGCTAAAAAGATTCATGCATTGGTACAGTATTTAGAAATTTGTGATGGTAATATGCAAGAAGGCTCTTTCCGCTGTGATGCTAACGTCTCTATTCGCCCCATGGGTCAAGAAAAATTAGGCACACGCGCTGAGCTTAAAAACATCAATTCATTCAAGTTTCTAGAGCGCGCTATTAATTTAGAAGTGGAGCGCCAACAAGATATCCTTGAAGAGGGTGGCAAAGTAGCACAAGAAACGCGACTTTATGATGCAGTTAAACACGAAACACGCTCTATGCGTTCAAAGGAAGAGGCGAATGATTATCGTTATTTTCCTGATCCAGATTTACTTCCTGTAGAAATTTCTGATGAATTAATGACGAAAATTAGGCAAGAGTTACCTGAATTACCGCAAGAGAAAAAAGCCAGATTTATCTCTGAATTTGGTTTGAGTAAATATGATGCCGATGTACTGACCTCACAAAAGCCTATGGCAGACTATTTTGAGAAAATGATTACTAATAATAGTAATCACGCTAAATTATGCGCTAATTGGATTATGGGTGAACTGAGTGCGTCTCTTAATAAGTATCAACTTGAATTAATGGATGCACCTATCATTGCTGATGATTTATCTTTATTAGTGAGTCGTATTGGTGATGATACCATTTCTGGAAAAATTGCCAAAGATGTGTTTAAAGCCATGTGGGATGGCGAAGGTAGTGCAGATGAAATCATCGAAGCCAAAGGTCTAAAACAAATGACGGATACCAGCGCAATTGAGGCGATTGTTGATGAAATTATTGCTAACAATACCCCACAAGTTGAGCAGTTTAAATCAGGCAATGAAAAAATCTTAGGCTTCTTTGTGGGTCAGGCAATGAAGGCAACACAGGGTAAGGCTAACCCTAAATTATTAAACGAAATGCTAAGAGCTAAACTTGGTTAAGCACAGTGCTTGATTTTTCTAATTTGGGTGAAGAGTTTTTCTTACCGATTGAAACACAGCCTTTAAGTAACCCCTTTCTAATTCACAAAAATCAAGCGCCCAGCTGGGCACAAGGGCTTGAAGTCAGCCGTTCTTCTTAGATAAGTCCAGCCAAGCCAAACATAAAGGTTTGGATTAGTTTTACAATTGGAAAGACAATCGATTGAAACACACCTAAGAACAATAAACCTAACAAGATATACAAGCCATATGGCTCTAACTGATCGTATTGATAAGCCAGCCTATCCGGTAGTAGTGAACTAACCACCCGACCGCCATCAAGTGGCGGCAGGGGTAGCAAGTTTAAAACGGCTAATACTAGATTAATCTGAACACCAACTTGCGCCATGTCTATCAAAAATTGAGAATTAATACTAAAGGCTAACAAGATAGTAGACAGCCATAAACCAGCCATGATAAAGTTAGAGACAGGGCCTGCGATAGCTACCCAAAGCATATCTTGTTTAGGTGATCTGAGTGCGCTAAAGTTAACTGGCACAGGCTTGGCCCAGCCAAAAACAAAGCCTGAGGTAAAGTATAAGAATGTGGGCACCAAGATTGTACCGACTGGGTCGATATGTTTTGTTGGGTTAAGTGTTAGACGCCCCATCATCCTTGCAGTATGGTCTCCAAGTTTGCTTGCTACCCAGCCATGTGCAGCTTCATGCACGGTAATGGCAAAGAGCACTGGAATCGCCCAAATTAATAAAGTTTGAATATCAATCATAATCGTTATTTATATAAGGGTCTCGGGTAAAATCAGAATAATTATTTAAAAACCTACCTTCATTTTATATGAAAACCACCCAGCTTTTAATTCCGACTCAAAAAGAAGCACCGAATGATGCACAAGTAATTTCTCATCAGTTGATGATTCGTGCAGGGCTAATTTCTAAACTAGCTTCCGGCCTATATTCATATTTACCAATGGGTGTTAGGGTGCTCAAGAAAGTTGAGGCGGTTATTCGTGAAGAGATGGATAAAGCAGGCGCACAAGAAGTGTTAATGCCTGCTGCACAGCCAGCAGAACTTTGGCAAGAGTCTGGTCGTTGGGATGAGTACGGCCCTGAGTTGTTACGTTTTAATGACAGACATAACCGTGAATTTTGCTTAGGTCCGACACATGAAGAGGTAATTACTAATTTGGCTGCTCAGTATTTACGTAGTTATAAGCAATTACCCATGAATTTTTATCAAATTCAAACCAAATTTCGCGATGAAATACGCCCTCGTTTTGGGGTAATGCGTTCTCGCGAGTTTATCATGAAGGATTCTTATTCGTTCCATTTAGATCAAGATTCTTTGCAACAGACTTATGAATTAATGCACCAAACTTACTGTAATATTTTTGATCGTCTAGGTTTGGATTATCGTCCTGTATTGGCAGATTCTGGCTCGATTGGTGGCGACAGCTCACATGAGTTTCATGTATTGGCAGATAGTGGCGAGGATGCGATTTGTTTTTCAGATGAATCAGATTATGCAGCCAATATTGAAAAGGTGGCTTTTCCTAAGCAAGATAGCACTTGTCAGGCGCAAGCGGATGAGGCGCAAGTACTCACCAAGAAAAAAACCAGTATTGAAGCGGTGGCTGAATTCTTAAATATTAATCAATCTCAATGCGTTAAAACTTTGATTATTAAAACTGAGAATGGTTTTAAGGCATTGGCCCTTCGTGGTGATCATGAATTAAACGAAATTAAAGTGCATAATTTATTTGGTGAATTTGAATTAGCAAGTGATGATGAAATTAAATCTCTTGATTTAAAGAAAGGTTTTATTGGCATTAAAGAGCTGAGTATTGATTTAATTGTGGATTATTCTGCCGTTATACTGTGTGATTTTGTTTGTGGTGCTAATGAGTGGGATCACCATTTAACTGGAGTGAATTGGCAAGGTGTTAAGTTTAGTGAAGCTGATCTACGTAATGCGATAGAAGGAGATGTATCGCCAGATGGCAAAGGAAAATTGGTGATTAAACGTGGTATTGAAGTTGGACATATTTTCCAGCTTGGTACTAAGTACTCTGAGGCGATGAAAGCTAACGTGATTGGAAAGTTTGGCAAGGCAGTAACAACTACGATGGGTTGTTATGGTATTGGTGTGACACGCGTGATTGCCGCTGCGATTGAGCAAAACTATGATGATAGAGGTATCATCTTTCCAGCAAGTATTGCACCTTTTCAAATGGTAATTGTGCCTATTAATTACAACAAATCTACTCGTGTTAAAGAACTGGCAGATGCACTATATCAACAGTGTTTAGAAGCTGGCATTGAAGTGCTGCTTGATGATCGTAAAGAGCGTGCTGGTATTATGTTTGCCGATAGTGAGTTATTAGGTATTCCACATCGAATGGTACTGAGTGATACACATGCTGATAATGGCAATGTTGAGTATAAAGCTAGAAATAATACTGAAAAGATTGAAGTGAAGTTTGTTGATGCCCTTACTTTTATTCAGAGCAAACTTAATTAATAATGGTTTGGTTGCAATATCTTTTGCCACAACATTGGGCATCGAAGCTCATGTTCCGTTTTGCCAGAATTGAGAATACCTGGCTAAAAAATAGGTTTACTCATTGGTTTGTTAAAGCCTATCAAGTTAATTTATTTGAGGCAAATCGAGAGCATGTAGAAGACTATACGCACTTTAATGATTTCTTTACACGCTCACTTAAACCCAATGCGAGGCCAATTGCCAACAGCACTATTATTTGCCCGGTGGACGGCGCTGTTTCTCAAGTAGGAAAAATCAACAACACGAAAATCCTACAAGCAAAAGGCCGTGATTACAGTGTTGATCAATTACTAGGCAACAACTTAAGATCAGCTGAATTTATCA
>Ga0105349_10001119_pt1 | contig 11170 bp, 8 predicted proteins | sample EN1Hudseemescosm_FD_83661 | JGI IMG/M metagenome (GOLD analysis project Ga0105349, IMG submission 83661) | Methane-oxidizing microbial communities from mesocosms in the Hudson Canyon - EN1B Hudson Canyon | ecosystem: Environmental > Aquatic > Marine > Cold seeps | place: Hudson Canyon...
AAAAAGAGCAGCTTAATTTTAAGCTGCTCTTTTTTTTTAATTTAATTTTACCATTACATTTGCACACATTTTAACGTTATGAGCAATATAATAGCAATAGTAGGAAGACCTAATGTAGGGAAATCAACATTGTTTAACAGAATTGTTAAGCAAAGAGAGGCTATTGTTGATTCAGTTAGTGGAGTTACTAGAGATAGACACTATGGAAAAGGAGATTGGAATGGCAAGGAATTTTCATTAATTGATACTGGAGGCTATGTTTTAGGTAGTGATGATATATTTGAGTTAGAAATAGATAAGCAAGTAGAACTAGCAATTGATGAGGCTGACATTATCATATTTATGGTTGATGTGGAGACTGGATTAACTTCTATGGATACAGATATAGCAAATATGCTTAGAAAGATTGATAAGCCAGTTTATTTAGTTATCAATAAAGTAGATAATTCTAGTAGGGTTAATGAGGCAAGTGAATTTTTTGAGTTAGGCATTGACAAATACTATCCTATTGCTAGTATTAATGGTTTTGGCACAGGAGACTTGCTTGATGCAGTTGTTAAAGATTTTTCAGAAGATATTGATCTTTCAGATAATTCGCCAAAATTTGCTGTTGTTGGAAGGCCTAATGCAGGAAAATCGTCATTTATTAATGCTTTAATAGGAGAAAACAGAAATATTGTAACTGAAATTCCTGGAACAACTAGAGACTCTATTCACACAAGGTATAATAGGTTTGGATTTGAATTTAATTTAATAGATACAGCAGGTATCAGAAGAAAATCCAAAGTCAAAGAAAATCTTGAGTTTTATTCTGTAATGCGAAGTGTCAGGGCTATTGAATATTCTGATGTGTGTCTACTAATTTATGATGTCAGTAGAGGATTTGATTCACAAGTAAAAAATATTTTTTGGCTTTGTGAAAGAAATAAAAAAGGAATTATAATTATCGCTAATAAATGGGATTTAATTGAAAAGGATAATAAATCAACAAAGAAATATGAAGCTCAAATAAAGAAGGAAATTGAACCATTTGTAGATGTACCAATTATTTTTACTTCAATAATAAGTAAACAAAGAATTTATAAGGCAATTGAATCTGCGGTTGAGGTATTTAACAATAGATCAAAAAAAATTAAAACAAAAGAATTAAATAATGTTTTATTACCAATAATTGCAAAGTATCCTCCACCATCAATAAAGGGAAAGTATGTTAAGATAAAATATATTACACAACTTCCTACTTCACATCCCCAATTTGCTTTCTTTTGTAATTTGCCTCAGTATATAAAGGATCCTTATAAGAGATTTCTTGAAAATAAAATTAGAGAAAATTTTGACTTATCTGGAGCTCAGATTGATATATATATGAGAAAGAAATAGGTTAAAGCTGTTCTTTTATCTTAATTAATCTAGACCTGATTTCTTTTAATTTATTTATTATTCCTAGTGTATTTAAAGATTTCTTTTTATGTTCTTTTATATATGTTTTTGCACCATCAATAGTATATCCTCGCTCCTTTACTAAGAAGTATACGTGTCTCAAATTTTCAATGTCTTGCGTTGTAAATTTCCTATTACCCTTTGCGTTTTTTTTAGGATTTAAAATTGAAAATTCAGTTTCCCAGAATCTAATTAGCGATGGATTAACTTCAAAGGCATCAGCTACTTCACCAATTGAATAATATCTTTTTTCAGGCAGTTCAATATCCATTAGTCAAGTGATTCATTTACAACAGAAGTTTTCTTTAGTAATTCATCAAATTCTTTAGCAGTTAAATTACCATAATAGAAATTAACAGGATTAACTTTAATATTATCTTTAAATATTTCATAGTGAAGATGTGGTGCATTAGACCTTCCAGAACTTCCAACATAGCCAATTAGGTCACCTCTTTTTACTTTTTGATACTTTTTTACATTGTATTTGTAGAGATGAGCATATAAACTTGTATATCCATATCCATGATCAATTCTAATATGTTTCCCAAATCCAGAGGACCTACTATCTGCTCTCCTAACAATACCATCACCAGATGCATATACAGGTGTTCCTCTAGGAGCTGTAAAGTCCATGCCATAATGAAATTTCATAACTTTTGTAAATGGGTCTGATCTATAACCAAAACCTGAAGCTATTCTAGTTAAATCATTATTATTTATCGGTTGAATTGCAGGAATTGATTTTAATAATTTTTCTTTTTTAGAGGCAAGGCTTGTTATTTCATCAAGAGACTTGGACTGGACAATCATTCTTTTTTGTAAAACATCAATTTTTTTAGCACTCTCTTTAATTAAGTTTGAGTAATCATATCCATCATATTTTTTATAACGATTTACACCACCTATACCAGCTTTTCTTTTGTCTTCACTTATTGGATTAGCCTCAAAGTATATTCTATATATTGCATTATCTCTTTCCTCAATATTTGATAATACAATTTCTGCATTATCTATTTTTTTATTTAGAACTTCAAATTGTATTTGTAAGTTTTGTAGTTCTCGTGTTAGAGATTTTTCTTTAGGGGATTCAAAATATTTGCTTGCAACTAGAATAAATAAAAATCCAAACAATGCAGAACCCAAAAGGTATACTGAAACGTATTTTAAAACAGTTCTTTTAGTTGTTTTAATTTTTTTATACGAAAGTGTATCAGAATCGTAATAATATTTTACTTTAGGCATAATTTAAAATTGTATTTTTGTATATTCTTATGATTGTAAAAATAATAATGCAAATATAACAATAGTTTTACATTATGTATAATTTAGTCTAATGCTAATCTAAAAAATGAATTCTCAAACAATAAGAAATAAATTTTTGGATTTTTTTGTTAGTAAAAATCATCAAATACATTCTTCTGCACCCATTGTTTCCAAAAATGATCCTAGTTTAATGTTTGTTAACTCAGGAATGGCGCCATTTAAGGAGTTTTTTCTAGGAGAATCTAACCCTAAAAGTAAGAGAATTGCTAATAGTCAAAAATGTCTTCGGGTATCAGGGAAACATAATGATTTAGAAGAAGTTGGAATAGATACTTACCATCACACGTTTTTTGAGATGCTTGGTAATTGGAGCTTTGGAGATTATTTTAAGAAAGAAGCTATTGAATGGTCTTGGGAATTATTAACAAAAGTTTATAAAATTAACCCAGATGATCTATATATAACAATATTTTCTGGATCTAACAAAGACAATATTCCTTTAGATACAGAAGCATATGATATATGGAAAAAAATACTTCCTAAAGAAAGAATATTAAATTTCGGAAAGAAGGATAATTTCTGGGAAATGGGAGATCAAGGTCCTTGCGGTCCATGTAGTGAAATTCATATTGATTTAAGGAGTGAAAAAGAGAAGAAAAGTGCGCCTGGAAGAGATTTGGTAAATAAAGATCATCCAAAGGTTGTTGAATTGTGGAATTTGGTATTTATTCAGTACAATAGGAAGGCAAATGGTAAATTAGTCAATTTACCTAAAAAACACATTGATACTGGAATGGGGTTTGAGAGATTATGCATGGCTATTCAGGGAGTAGATTCTAATTATTCAACAGATATTTTTACACCTATCATTAGAGAAATTGAAGCTATTACTGCATTGGATTATGGTAGAGAAAATGATACAGATGTAGCCATGCGCGTTATATCTGATCATTTAAGAGCAGTTTCTTTCTCAATATCTGACGGTCAACTTCCCGGCAATACTGGAGCCGGATATGTTATAAGACGTATTTTAAGGAGAGCTATTAGATATGCTTTTACTTTTTTAAACAAAAAGGAGCCTTTTATATATAGATTAGTTGGTGTTCTAGTTAAAAATATGGGAAGGGCATATCCAGAAATAAAATCACAAAGAAAACTAATAGAAAATGTAATAAAAGAAGAGGAGAGTTCTTTTTTAAAGACCTTAGATCAAGGACTGGTACTTTTAGATCAAATAATCACTTCAAGTAAGAAAAAGATAATTTCTGGAAAAAAAGCTTTTGAACTCTATGACACATTTGGATTTCCTGTTGATTTAACTTGTTTAATATTAAATGAAAAAGGGTTTAAACTTGATATAAAAGGATTTGAAAAGGAATTGGAGAATCAAAAAAATAGATCAAGAGCTGCAAGTCAAAAATCAGTTGATGATTGGGTAGTTTTGATTAATGATCCAGTACAAGAATTTATAGGATATGATTCTCTAGAATCTAAGGTGAAATTAGTTAAATATAGAAAAGTAATTTCTTCTAAAGATGGAGAATTGTATCAGTTAGTATTTAATTTAACACCTTTTTATGCTGAATCAGGAGGTCAAGTTGGAGACAAAGGCTATTTAGAGTCTCCCAATGGAGATATTATATATATAACTGACACCATTAGAGAGGGGAATCTATCTGTTCATATAACAAAAAACTTACCAAAAAATATATCAGAGACATTTAATGCAGTAGTAGATAAAAAGCAAAGGTTTAGAACCCAGTGTAATCATACTGGAACGCATCTTCTTCATCAAGCTTTAAGAGAAGTTTTAGGAGATCATGTTCAGCAAAAGGGTAGTAGAGTAAGTTCTGATCATTTGCGTTTTGATTTTTCACATTTCTCTAAAGTAAATATGGACCAGTTAACTGAAATAGAGAATTTTGTTAATGCAAGAATTGAAGGAAAATTAGATTTGGAAGAAAATAGAAATGTTCCAATTGATAAAGCTATTTCTGATGGTGCAATTGCTTTATTTGATGAAAAATATGGAGATACAGTAAGGACGATTAAATTTGGAAGCTCATATGAGCTTTGTGGAGGAACTCATGTAAAAAATACTTCTGATATATGGCAGTTTAAGATAAAATCTGAGGGGGCTATAGCTTCAGGAATAAGAAGAATTGAAGCCATTACATTTGATTCAGTAAAAGAATATTTCACAGATAAAGAAAGTGAGTATAATAAAACAAAAAAATTATTAAATAATTCGGGAGATATTGTCAAATCTATTGCTGAGTTAATGAATGAAAATAGTAGACTAAAGAAAGAAAGAGATCAATTTATTAAAGAAAAAACTAATTCAATAAGTGATTTGATTAAATCTGAAATAAAAGAAAAGAAAGGAATTAGGTTTATTTCAAAAAACGTTTCTTTAAGTCCATCAGCAATGAAAGATTTAATTTTTAGTCTTGGAAATGAATTAGATAATTTATTTATTATTCTAATTTCTGAATTTAATTCTAAAGTATATATAAGCTGCTATATTTCAAAAGATCTTGCAAGTAGCAAAAAGTATGATGCACGTAAAGTAATTAGTGAATTATCAAAACATGTTAAGGCTAATGGAGGCGGACAGCCATTCTATGCAACTGCAGGTGGAGATTATTTAAAAGGAATTAAAAAACTTTCTGATGCATCTTTAAATTATCTTAAAAAAAATCAATAATAAATTTCATGGAATTTTCTAAAGATTTATTATTAGAAATTCACAAGCATATTAAGCCGTTTATAAATAGAACACCTGTTTTGCAATTTGATTTTATTAATAATTTATGCAACTGTAACGTTTATTTTAAATGTGAGAATTTTCAGAAAACAGGCTCTTTTAAAATAAGAGCAGCTTCAAATGCACTTAAATCTCTTTCGAAAAAATCTAAAGAAAAAGGGGTTATAACACATTCCTCAGGAAATTTTGCTCAGGGTCTAGCATGTGCATCCAATTTGCAAAACATAAATGCTTATATAGTTATGCCAGAAAATGCTCCAAGAATTAAGAAAAACTCTGTTTTGAAATATGACATCAATTTGATTGAATGCAAATCAACTCTTGAGGCTAGAGAAAAAACAACTTCTAACATTTTATTAAAAAATGATTTACATTTTATTCATCCATCTAATGATATTGATGTAATATTGGGGAATTCAACTATTGGAACAGAACTATTAGAAGAACATCCAGATTTAGATTACATTTTAGCACCTATTGGAGGAGGAGGATTAATTTCAGGGATTGCTATAGCTTCAGATATTTTATCAAATAAATGTGAGGTAATAGGAGTAGAGCCCAAACAAGTAGATGATGCCTATAGGTCATTAAAGAGTGGAAAGATTGAATATAATGCTAGCACAAACACAATTGCTGATGGACTAAGGACAAATCTGGGTGATATTAATTTTCCAATAATTAAAAAATTAATAAGTAAAATTATTTGTGTAAAGGAAGATGAGATTATAAATGCTATGAAAATTTTTATTGAAAAATTAAATGTTGTGATTGAACCATCTAGCGCTGTAGCATTAGCTGGATTGATTGCTAAAAAAGAACTTTACAAAAATAAAAAAGTAGGAGTGGTTATTTCTGGAGGTAATGTGGATTTAGACAACCTACCTATTTAAGAAATTAGAAAGAGCTCTTTTCCATCTATGTTTTCTAATAAATTTACCTTGTTCTTTTGTAACAATTCTTTCTTTTCTTTTAATAAACGCAATGAAATATCCAAAAAATGCAAAAAATATCATTGAAAATTTACTAATATTAATTGAAGTTTTTATAACAGAAATAAAACTTAATATAATTCCGAATCTCATCTTATACAAAGCCTCTCCTTGAAGAAATTTAGAATTATAAGTATAATTTTCACCTGTTGGTTTTAAATGTTTAACTAATAGAGTTTTATCTGTTTTTATTATCCAACCATAAAATTCTGAAATTAAAACATCTACAGTATCCCAGCCTATTGATGGCCTCAATCCTTGAATTTCTTCGAAACATTTTTTTCTATATGATTTAATAGGTCCTCTTACATGATTTTTTGAAGATATCTTTTCATATATCCAATTGCTATTCTTCTTCACATAGAGGTTTCCTCCGGCTACTCCCACTTTGGGATTATTTAAAAATATTTTTTCTATCGATTCAAGATAATTCTTAGGCAAGATAATGTCAGAATCAAATTTGCATATTATATCATAATTTGAATCAAGTTTTTCTAACCCTTTATTAAAGGCATTGATTACCTTTTCTCCAGGTATATGAACTTGTTTTGATTTTATGTTTATATATTTAATCCACGAAAATTCATTAGAATATTTTTTTAGGATTTTTTCTGAATTATCAGTTGAACTATCATTTACAAGTAAAAGTATTTTTGGAAGCAATGTCTGTTTTACTATGGAGTCTATAGATTCCTGCAGATACTTTTCTTCATTAAATACAGGTATTATAATATAAATATTCATATAATGTATTATATTTTTTCTGCATATACTAAATAATATCTTGGAGCAAACAATCTAAGGAATGGCCTAACACCTATTTTTTTTACAGGATTTGTAAATTTTTTGGAATCTATAATTTTCCATCCTGTTTTATTAAGGAGCCAATTAAATTGCCAATCTTCAAATTCGTGAAAATGCCTATCTCTTTCATCATTATTGTTTTTATATGCACTTGCAAACCATAACCTTAATGGAATACTTGCTACTAGTTGTTTTGCTTTAATATCTTTAAGAACATTGTAGGGGTTAAGTAAATGCTCAAAAATTTCAAAAGCAGTTATTACTTCAGCATTTGAATTTATAATGCTAGACCTATCGATGTCAAGGTCTTCCCCAGAAGTATTATTTACTTTATAGCCACTATCTCTAATTAATAATGAAAAGGGGTTTTCTACACCTAGATCTAGAATTAATTTATTTTTTTCTATATGTTTTTGTAAGAAATCAAGTGTTATATTAAATCTTTTATATGGGAAATTGTCATTATACATTTATCAATTTTAATATTGATAAACCATTGCATTAATATGCATGCCAGCCCCTACACTAGCAAAAATTATAATATCACCAGAATTAAAAACATGGTTGTCTAATTTTTTTCTTCGGATTAAATCAAACATTGTAGGAATAGTTGCAACAGAACTATTGCCAAAATATTTAACAGTTAAAGGCATAATATCTTCGTCAAATTCCATGTCATATAGTTTATATAACCCTTTGCCCATAGCAGTATCCATTTTTGCATTAGCCTGATGGAGTAATATTTTTTTTACATCAGATATTTTAATTCCAGCTTCTTCAATACACATTTTAATTGCATTTGGAACAGTTTTTAGAGCAAATTCATAAACTTTTCTGCCATTCATCTTTATATATCTGGTATTATTATTTAAATTTTTATTGTTTGATTTCCCATAAAACAGATAATATAGCTCATCAACTGTATATGACTCAGTTTTATGAGATAAAATTCCGCCTTCCTCATCGGAATCTTCTATAATAGTTGCTCCAGCACCATCTGCAAAGATCATTGTATCTCGATCGTATTCATCAACTACTCTTGATAAAGTATCAGCTCCTATAGCTAGACAACGCTTTGCCATACCCGATTTTATAAAACTTTTTGCTTGAATAACTGCCTCAAGCCATCCTGGACATCCAAACAAAATATCATAGGCTACACATTGAGGATTTTTAATTTTTAATAAATTTTTAATTCTTACTGCTAATCCAGGGAAAACATCTATTTCATCTGACTTATATTTTACATCTCCAAAGTTGTGAGCAAGGATAATATAATCGATAGTCTCAGGGTCAATATTGGCATTCTCAATAGCATTTTTTGCAGCAATAAATCCAAGATCAGATGCATTTAAATCTTTATTTGCATATCTTCTTTCATTGATTCCAGTAATTTTTTTAAATTTCTCAATGATCTCGGAGTTAGGTAAATCAACTTTAGTGCCATCTGAATTATAAAATGAACTTTTTATAAATTTAGAATTGTCTTGAACAATTTCTGGGACACAACTCCCACTACCTATTATTTTTAGTCCCATTTTTTAATTGTCAATTAGTTTCTATGTTAAACTTATTAAATATTAATAATTAATTAAAATATTAACTGCTATATTCTTCTATTGAAATGCAATTACATATTAAATTTCTATCTCCGTGTGCATCGTCTACTCTTCTAACTGATGGCCAGAATTTATTTTCTTTTAAATATTTAATTGGGAATGCAGCTTGTTCTCTTGAATACTTATAATTCCAATTATCTGATGTAACCATTGAAAGTGTATGAGGCGCATTTTTTAGAATATTATTTTCATCATTTTCTGAACAATTAGAGATTTCTTCTCTAATTAATAACATAGCATCACAGAATCTGTCCAATTCATTCTTGCTTTCACTTTCTGTTGGTTCAATCATCAATGTTCCGACAACAGGGAATGAGACGGTTGGAGCATGAAATCCATAGTCAATTAATCTTTTAGCAATATCACTAATATCTATGCCATATTCTTTAAATGGTCTGCAATCAATTATCATTTCATGTGCAGCTCTTCCAAATTCTCCAGAATATAGAATTTCATATTTTTTTGATAATCGCTCCTTTATATAATTTGCATTCAAAATTGCAACTTTTGTAGCCTTAGTGAGCCCTTTTGCTCCTAGCATTGATATATATCCATATGATATTAGGCATGCTAATGCTGAACCATAAGGAGCAGCTGAAATAGAACTAATGGCATTTGACCCCCCTACATTAATAATAGGGTTAGAAGGGAGGAATTGAGCTAGATGCTCAGCCACACATATAGGCCCAACACCAGGACCACCACCTCCGTGTGGAATTGCAAAAGTCTTATGCAGATTAAGATGACAAACATCTGCTCCAATTATTTTTGGATTTGTTATACCAACTTGAGCATTCATATTCGCTCCATCCATATATACTTGACCTCCATTATCATGAATAATATTTGTTATTTCAATTATGTTTGATTCAAAAACTCCATGGGTTGAAGGATAAGTAATCATCAAGGCAGCTAAATTTTCTTTATTCTCAATAGCTTTTGCATTTAAATCGTCTATATCGATATTTCCTTTTTCATCTGATTTAACCACTATTACTTTCATTCCTGCCATTACTGCACTTGCTGGATTGGTTCCATGTGCTGATGAAGGTATTAAACATATATTTCTATTATTATTTCCTTTGCTTTTATGAAATGCTTTAATTACCATTAATCCTGCATACTCACCTTGAGCACCAGAATTAGGCTGTAATGATGCTGCAGAAAATCCTGTAATTTCTTTAAGCTGATTTTCAAGCTTTTTTAATACATAATTAAATCCTTCTGTTTGAGATTTTGGCGCAAATGGATGAATATTTCCCCAACGATTCCAACTTAGTGGAAGCATTTCAGCGGCTGCATTTAATTTCATGGTACACGATCCTAATGATATCATAGATCTAGTAAGGGATAAATCCTTATTTTCTAGTGATTTTATGTATCTCATTAACTCAGTTTCTGAATGATATGAATTAAATACAGAATTTGTTAAAAATTTAGTTTTTCTAATAAATGATTTACTAATATTATTCTCTTGTTTAATTTTATCTAATTTGGTAATTGTTTTTGTTGTAATCTTTGAAAAAACTGAAATTATATCATTTAGATCATCTTCAGTAGTTGTTTCATTTATAGTTATTGAAACTATATTTTCAGTTGGAAAATAGAAATTTATCTCTTTTTCTTCAGCTTCTTTTTCTATATCATTCCTATTAGCTTTAATTCTTATAGTATCAAAAAACGATGAATTAAGCTGATTTAATCCTAAGGACTCTAGTTTTTTTGCTAGTGTCACAGCATTAAAATGAACTTTATTAGCAATTTCTTTAAGTCCTTCAGGCCCGTGATATACTGCATACATGCCAGCCATAACTGCTAGAAGAACTTGAGCAGTACATATGTTTGATGTGGCCTTATCTCTTTTTATATGCTGTTCTCTTGTCTGTAGTGCCATTCTAAGAGCTTTGTCTCCGTCAGCATCAATTGAAACACCAATAATCCTTCCAGGTATATTTCTTTTATAAGCTTCCTTAGTTGCAAAATATCCTGCATGTGGTCCGCCATATCCCAGGGGTATTCCAAATCTTTGAGTTGTTCCAATTACAACATCTGCTCCAATTTTTCCAGGTGATTCCAGAAGGACAAGACTTAATATATCTGCTGCAACTGCAGTTTTGATATTATTTGAAATACATTTAGAAATAAATGAATTAATGTTTTTTATTTCTCCAGATGCTCCAGGATATTGAATTAATGCACCAAAAAATGTAGAATCAAAATCAAAATCTTCAGCATTACCAACAACTAATTCAATTCCAATTGGCTTTGACCTTGTCTTTAATACGGAA
>Ga0105349_10001125_pt1 | contig 11143 bp, 10 predicted proteins | sample EN1Hudseemescosm_FD_83661 | JGI IMG/M metagenome (GOLD analysis project Ga0105349, IMG submission 83661) | Methane-oxidizing microbial communities from mesocosms in the Hudson Canyon - EN1B Hudson Canyon | ecosystem: Environmental > Aquatic > Marine > Cold seeps | place: Hudson Canyon...
ATAAAATTTGCAGCATAGTGGCAGGGATCAAAACAGCGGTGGCTAAAATGATCGCTGGTAAGTCTGTGAGATATTGAATTTGATCAGCATTTAATAGCGGGCTAATGGCTTCAATGCACTGCGGCGCCATTTTATAAACGATGAAAAAGATGACGATGGGTAGAAAATCAATAAGTAACTTCATTTGTGGAACAATATCCTAGGGCATACAATGGAGGTGTATTATTGAGGAATTTTTATGGCTTCGCAAATCGACCTTCATTGTCACACTACAGCATCCGACGGAGCCTTGGCTCCAAAGGTGCTAATTGACCGTGCAATTGAACGCAATATCGAAACGTTAGCGATCACTGATCACGATACAATGGCGGGTTATCGACAAGTAAAAGACTATGCCAAAGAGCAGGGGTTGAGCTTAATTCCAGGTATTGAGTTATCGTCTCAGTGGCGTGGCATTGGTATTCATGTGGTGGGGTTGAATATGGATCCAGCGCATCCTGTGATAGTTGAGGCTGAACGTTCACAAACGGTTGTTCGTCGTGAGCGAGCTAAGACGATTGCTCAGCGTTTAGAAAAAAAGCTGCAAAAAGAAATCGATTTCTCTGCAGTTGAGGCTTTAGCGGGTGGCGAAGTAGGACGTCCACACTTTGCTCAGTATTTGGTCGAGCAGGGCATGGTTTCGGATCGTCAAACGGCATTTAAGAAGTATTTGGGTGCTGGCAAGATCGGCGATGTAAAGTCTGGCTGGCCAGAAATGGAAGAAGTTGTTAGGTGGATTGTGGAAAGTGGCGGCCAAGCGGTGTTAGCCCATCCGCATCATTACAAGTTAACGCGGACGAAATTGTTAGATTGTGTGGCGGCGTTTCAGCATGCTGGCGGCCAAGCAATGGAGATTTGTTGTGGCTTGATGGATAGAAATCAATCAGGTCAGCTGAAGAAGATTGCTCAAGACGAAGGGTTGTTGGGTTCTTGTGGCAGCGACTTTCATGGGCCAAATAAATTTGGTTTAGACTTAGGGGTGATGCCTCCTTTCCCTAAGGCTGATGAAGTTATGGGTGTTTGGACTAGGTTTTGAGTCTGGTATTTTTCAAACGCCGAGGGGGAGTGTGTTTGATGCGCTGCATCTGTTAATTCATTTCAGGGTACGCCGTGAATACGTCGCTGCGCTCTCCCTGTAGGCTCGACCCCCGCTTCCCTGCGGCGTGAACGCCCCCAAAATAAATCAACAGATACATCACTCATTATGGCAATCAAAATTGATAGGCTTATATCAATTAAGATTTGACGGCTAATCATTAACCCAAAGCCGTTACCATTTAATGAATTATTTTAAAATTTAAATCACTGCGAGTTAGTTGCGGTGAGGTATGGGGTTTATTTTTGTAGGCCATCCGATTGCATGGAGCGAAGCGGCGTGAAAACCTGCAACGACTAGCAATCGCTGAGCTTACAGGGAGAGCGAAGCGGCGTATTTACAGCGTGCCGAACAAAGATAAACTCCATGCCGAGCGCAAGCAAATAGCGACTAAAGAACCAATACTGTGCCAAACTAAAATTACGGCGTTAGTCAGAAAACTGAATACCAATAAATAAGTAATTAAGGATCAATCGTGAGTCAATTTTTTCAGATACATGCAGAAAACCCGCAAGCGCGTTTGGTAAAGCAAGCGGTTGAGATTATCCAGAAGGGCGGTTTGGTTGTTTTACCAACCGACTGCGCTTATGTGTTGGTTTGTCATATCGGTGATAAATCGGCCATGGAGCGTATGCGGGCTTTGCGTCAATTGGATGATAAACATAATTACACCCTGATTTGCCGCGACTTATCAGAGCTATCTAATTATGCCAAGGTTGATAATGCGACGTATCGCCAATTGAAACAGCATACACCCGGTGCCTTCACCTTCATTTTGAATGCTACCAAAGAAGTACCGAAGCGTTTGATTCAGCCGAAGAAAAAAACCATAGGTATGCGCGTGCCTGATAATGCGATTTTACAGGCGATTCTCGAAGAGTTGAATGAGCCTTTAATGTCTACGTCTTTGATTATGCCAGGGGAAGATACTCCGCTATCAGATCCGTATGACATTCGTCAAAGCCTCGAGCATAGCCTTGACCTGGTTATCGATGGTGGCTACTGCGGCTATGAAGCGACTACCGTATTGGATTTAACCGACGAAGAAGCGGTATTGCTACGCCAAGGTGTGGGGGATGCGTCAGCTTTTCTTGACTAGGGTGAATCAATAGCTCACTGCAACACTTTTCCACTGAATATAGAATGGGAAAGGTCGAATTTGGTGCTTTATTTAGGTATGATGACGGGTTTTAGCGCCGCGTCTTTTATTTCTTTCTAAATAATATCTAAATTAGATTCAAATTCGGCGATCAGCATTCGTGTATAAGTGAGCATTTGATGAGTAAGCAGCGAGTTTTAACCGGAATTACCACCACAGGTACTCCGCATCTTGGTAATTATGTTGGTGCAATCCGCCCTGCGATTGAAGCCAGTCAAAATAGTGAAATAGATTCTTTCTTCTTCTTGGCTGATTACCATGCCTTGATCAAATGCCAAGATCCTAAGCTTGTTCACCAATCTACCACGGAAATTGCGGCAACTTGGCTAGCGCTGGGTTTAGATACCGACAATACCATGTTCTATCGCCAGTCTGATATTCGCGAAATTCCTGAACTAACGTGGATGCTCAACTGTGTTTGTGGCAAAGGCATGATGAATCGTGCTCATGCTTACAAAGGCGCGGTTGACGCTAATGTTGCAAATAACGAAGACGCCGATAAAGCCGTTACTATGGGCCTATTCAGCTACCCAGTATTGATGGCTGCTGATATCGTGATGTTTGGCGCGAACAAAGTGCCAGTCGGTAAAGATCAGATCCAGCATGTCGAAATGGCTCGTGATATTGCGCAGCGTTTTAACCATATTTATGCCAGTAAAAAACAGCCTATTTTCACCTTGCCAGAATACGAAGTAGGGGATGACGTTGCTATTCTACAGGGCCTTGATGGTCGTAAAATGAGCAAAAGCTACGGCAATACAATTCCACTTTTCTTGACAGAAAAGAAATTGCAAAAGCACATCAACAAGATTCAAACCAATCTGCTTGAGCCAGGTGAAGCAAAAGATCCTGATGATTCTACTGTTTTCCAAATTTGGAATGCCTTTGCTAATGAAGAGCAAACCGCAGAGATGCGTCAGGCATTTGCCGAAGGTATTGGTTGGGGTGATGCGAAGAAGCGCTTATTTACTTTGATCAACGAAGAAGTTGGCGAAGCTCGTGAACGTTATAACGATTTGCTAACCCGCCCGCAAGATATCGAAGAAGAATTGCAAAAGGGTGCTGCTAAAGCCCGCATTCAAAGTCAGCGCATGATGGATGATGTTCGTCAGGCGGTTGGCATCTTCGGTCTTAAGTAGACAGGCCTAAATAGACAATGACTAAAGCAGCAGATTCTCAGACAACTGAAGAAACAGTGAATACTGAAACTAGTAACGTTGATGCTAGCAAGGTAGGTGTATCTGTTCCTGTGGATAAAGAGGCGACTGAGAAAAAAGAACCTGCTGCTCGTCAACAAGAAATGCCCTTTGCTCTGATTCAAGGGCAGCCGATGACGCAATTACCGATGGATTTATACATTCCACCCGATGCGTTAGAAGTTATTTTAGAGCAGTTTGAGGGCCCACTGGATCTGCTGTTATACCTTATTCGTAAACAGAATCTTGATATTCTAGAAGTTAATGTCACCGAAATTACGGCCCAATATATGGGTTATATCGACATGATGGGCACATTGCAGCTTGAGATGGCGGGTGAGTATTTGGTGATGGCCGCGATGTTGGCAGAGATTAAAAGCCGCATGTTATTACCGCGCAGTAAAGATGGCGAAGAGGAAGAAGAAGGTGATCCTCGTGCTGAGCTGATTCGTCGTTTACAAGAATACGAGCGTTTTAAAAAAGCAGCAGAAGATATGGAAGAGCTGCCGCGTATGGGGCGAGATAATTTTGTTGCGCAAGTGGATGCGCCAGAAAAAATCCAGCAGCGTGCTCATCCTGATGTGGATATAAAAGAGTTAATGCTTGCGATGGGCTCGATCATTCGTCGTGCTCAGATGTTTGAAAAACACGAAGTAGCGAAAGAAGTGTTATCAACTCGAGAGCGAATGTCACATATTTTAGCGACATTGAAAAGCGGTCACTTTGTGAACTTTAGTGATCTGTTCACGCCCGAAGAAGGTCGCTTAGGAGTAGTGGTTACTTTCTTGGCGATGTTAGAACTGATTAAAGAATCCCTGTTAGACATAGTGCAGCATGAATTATTGGGCCCGATTCATGTGAAGGCACGAGTTGATGGGCCAGGGCATATCGAATCCAGCTTATTGGATGTCGATTATACCTCTGAATTTGATGCTTCTGAAAATAATAGAGAAGAACTTTAATCATGGATTTGAAAAAATTAAAACAGATCATTGAAGCAGCGTTGATGGCCAGTGGTGAAGTTCTTTCAATCGAGAGTCTGCAACTATTATTTGATGATTACGAGAAACCAAAAAGCCCAGCGATTAAACAAGCCTTAGAAAGTTTGATGGATGACTTTTCCGATCGTGGTATTGAGCTGGTGGAAGTCGCTTCTGGTTATCGCTTGCAGGTGCGCAAAGAAGTTGCCCCTTGGGTAACTCGCTTGTGGGACGAAAAACCTCAGCGTTATTCTCGCGCCTTGCTCGAGACTATGTCATTGATCGCGTATCGTCAGCCGATTACTCGAGGTGATATTGAAGATGTGCGTGGTGTTGCGGTAAGCAGTCAAATTATCCGTACCTTGTTGGATCGTGAGTGGGTACGAGTTGTTGGTCATAGAGATGTGCCAGGTCGTCCTGCTATGTATGCAACGACTAAAGAGTTTTTGGATTATTTCAGCCTGAAAAGCTTGGATGAGTTACCAAGCTTGGATGAGATTCGCGAGATGGATGATGCCAATCAGAATCTTGATCTGATTAACGCCGAGAAAAAAGCCTCTGCAACTCGAGAATATGATTTTGATAGTGAAGAAGACGTTGCGATGCGTGGGGAAGAAGTCCTTGCGGAAACGGAATTGGAATTAGAAGAAGCGCAAAAATTAATTGATCAGGTTGAAGACAATGTCTTCAATAAGCCGAGCGAAGAAGAGTTAGCGGCAGAAAGGGAAGCAGAGAGAGAGGCTGTGCGTCAGAAGGCTGAAGAAGAAAGGCTGGCTGAAGAAAATAGATTGGCCGAGATGGCGAATAAAACTCAGCAAAGGTTATCGCCTGACGTAAATGATAGTGATGGCCCTTCGACTGTCGATCTAGCGGATAAAATTGCTGATCATCAAGCGCGTTTATCTGGAATTAATCTTGAAGCTGAAAGTAAAGAGACTGTTGTTGAAGAGCTAACACTAGTACAGCAGCAAGAAAGGCTGATGCAGCAACTGATGCAAGAAGAAGCACAGCGTCAGAGCTCGGATAAAAGTTCGGATCACAATTTAGTTCAGAATCAGCCAGAAGCGGTTGAGCCTTTAGTTGAGGCAAGCATTGAGACTGATGTTGAGACTGAAATGGAAGCTGAAGCTAAGGCAGAGCAAGAATTGTTAGAGCAGGAAGCGGCTGCTGAGCGTGAGTTGATGGAGCAAGAAGCGCTTGAGCAAGAACAATTAGAAGAAGAGCTGCTTGAAGAAGAGCAGTTAGAAAAAGAGCTACTTGAAAAAGAAAGGCTGGCAGAAGAAGCCTTGGAAAATGAACTAGGCTTAGATACAAAGAAAAACTCCTTGTTTGACGACTGATGGTAATTATTCGTTAAATATAACTATTGAAAAGATTGAAGGTTACATAAGCACTATGAATGAGAATGAGCGCTTACAAAAATTATTAGCCGTTGCTGGCTTGGGTTCACGTCGTGAGATTGAACGTTGGATTGCCGATGGCCGTATTAAAGTTAATGGTGAGATTGCTGAGTTAGGTCAGCGTGCTAGTCACCTTGATAAAATTCAAGTAGACGGTAAAGACGTTAAGTTAGAAAACACGGGTAAAACCCGTCGTATTCTTGCGTATAACAAGCCTGAAGGTGAAGTCTGTACGCAGCATGACCCTGAAGGTCGTCCAACAGTATTCGATAAATTGCCTAAGTTAAAAGGCGAGCGTTGGGTAAATGTTGGTCGTTTGGATATTAATACCAGTGGGCTGTTATTGTTCACAACAGATGGCGAATTAGCGAATAAGCTAATGCATCCTTCTTCAGGTATTGACCGTGAATACGCAGTGCGTGTTCGTGGTGAAGTGACTGAAACAATGATTAGCAACTTGAAGACGGGCGTTATGCTAGAAGATGGCATGGCGAAATTTACTGATGTTCAATACTTTGATGGCGATGGTTCAAACCAGTGGTATCACGTTGTATTGATGGAAGGTAAAAAGCGCGAAGTGCGTCGTCTTTGGGATTCTCAAGGTGTAACGGTAAGCCGTCTTAAACGTGTTCGTTATGGCTGTATTTTCATGCCTAAGCAAGTTCCAGTAGGGACTTGGATCGAACTTAAGCAAAAAGAAGCTGATGATTTATGTACTCTTGCCGGCGTTGAGCTTAAGCCAGTTAAGCACTTAGATGGTCAAGAGAAAGAAAAATATGATCGTCAGGCGCGTAAGCAGAAAGTTCGTCAGAAGACGACGTTTAAAAAGCGTCACTAGTTTTTTAAAAAAGCTAAAGGGCAGTTTACCACCGAGGCACAGAGCCGCTGCGCTACACGGAGAAGGGCAAAGAATTATTTACAGGGTCAATCTGAGCGCTTAACTTTAAGCGCCCATGCTTCTAATTACTTTCATTTCTTAGCTCTTCTCTGTGAACTCTGTGCCTCGGTGGTGAAGTCTTTTAATTAGTGGCAAGTAGAGGTTCTTCGCGATCACTGATGACGCGATTACGGCCACTATTTTTTGCCTTGTATAAAGCGCTATCAGCCCGTTCGCATATGCTATGCATTGAATCGGTGGCATACAGTGTAGCGCTGCCAATGCTACTGGTAATACTTAAGCTGCCTTTTTCGTGAGTAAATACTGCGTCTTCAATTGAGCTGCGAATTCGTTCGGCAATACGATACGCGCCTTCGGTATCGGCACTGGCGAGCATGATAAGAAATTCTTCACCACCATAGCGGAAGCACATGTCTGTTTGTCGAATACAGGCGGTGATGGAGTTAACTACTTGCTTCAATACTTCGTCACCCATTGCGTGGCCATAGGTATCGTTGACGTTTTTAAAGTGATCGATATCGAGCATTAAAACGGATAGGGGTTGGCTATGGCGTTTGGCCAGCTCAACTTCACGCTCAAGAGTTTTATCAAGGGCGATGCGATTGCCTGCGCCAGTTAATGGATCTCTAAAGGCAGCGGCAAGTGCTTCGGTATAGCGCACTGCATTACGCAGTGGATAAACCAGTGTGCTGATTAAACCTTCGATATTGGCCAGCTCGTGTTCGCGAAAACGCGTACTGCGGCTGAAGGTTATTTCGCCCATGTAGTCTTTGTGGGTGGTTAAACGATAGGTGCAGCTGTGTATGCTTTCTTTGCCAAAGGTCGTCAGTAAATTCTGATTACTGTTGCTATAGCACATGCTGTCAACGAGCACGGTGTGCTTCATTTCGTTGAAAAATATGTCGAGCAGTTGTTCAAGCTCTAACGTTGTTTGTAAGCGGCTACTCAATTTTAGCAAAAGCTCAGGTTTGATATCTGGCTTGGGCATTAAGTCTGAGAATGACGTGATTTGTTTATCTTCATTCAATGCTGCTCTACCGCTGCTCTGCAAACGCGTAACCATATGCAACCTCTTCCACAAAATGTTTATTCGATTATTGATTCATTGTTGAAGTAGAAGCTAAAACTGTGCCAGTCTTTTGTAATGTTTTATTACGATATAAATCAATAGCTTGCCTGCTTTGTATGGTTGGAAGGAGGATTTGATTGAAGTTTGACGGATATGAAAAAATGTCGTTGTCGGATTTATGGCTCGAATTTTCAGAAAAGTGTTGGGTTAATTGACGTATTTGTTATTGGATAAGAGTCGTAGGAAGCTGAAACTAATCACTTAATGCTTTGCTGCGGACAGTATTCCTAGCTCGAAGGTGATAAGTCTTAAGTGGATTTGGTGTTAGATGATTGGAGTCTGAGGTGGTGTGAGATTCACGGATCGATATTGAGTGCTTCGTTCTAGGCCGTTAGACCCCAGGGATGGGGTCTTCGAGCCTACAGGGAGAGCGAAGCGACGTATTCACGGCGTGCCGTAGAAGGAAATACTCAATGTCGATCTTCGAGTGAATCGTTTATTAGAGATAATTTTTTAAATATAGCTCGGTAACTTATTTCTTCGGCTGAGCATCCAGTGCCTGGCCATTGATATGCTTGGATTCATCGCTCATTAAATAAACGTGAATATCCATGATCTGGTCAGGAGTTGTAAGGTGTGCTGGATTCTCGGCAGGGTAGGCTTCAGCGCGCATGCTGGTGCGGGTACCACCTGGGTTTAAGCTGTTTACGCGGATATTGCGGCTATCGTATAGCTCTTCAGCCAAAATCTGCATCATGCCTTCGATAGCGAACTTAGATACCGAATAAGCACCCCAGTAAGCACGGCCTTCACGGCCAACGCTGGAAGAGGTTAATACCAAAGAAGCACCGTGTTCTGACTTTTCTAATAGTGGTGTGATGGCTTTGGCTAATAAAAACTGGCCATTCACATTGATATCCATTACTTGCTTCCATGCGGCCCACTTATAGCTTTCTAGTGGTGCTTTTTGGCCTAGAACCCCAGCATTTAACAAGGCACCGTCTAAGCGACCGAATTCACGGGCGATTAAATCGGCGAGTTCAATGAATTTTTCTTCATCGTTACAACCAAGATCAAAAGGAAGAACAGCAGCTTGTGGCAAACCTTCTTCTTCGATGCGGTCATAAACAGCTTCAAGCATGTCTTGAGTGCGACCTAATAGAATTACTGTTGCGCCTTCGCGGGCATAAGCCAAAGCAGCGTGAGCGCCGATGCCATAGCTTGCCCCTGTCACTAAAATGACGCGATCTTTTAACTTTTGTTTATTTTCAGCGACTGCTTGGCTCATTTTCATCTCTGCTTATGTCTAAATTCGGGTTGTTCTGTTTCGTTAGCGGCAACTTAATTCCGCTAGCGGTAATTTTGTCCAGCGGCTGCCGCTTATGTGCAGCTTGCTATTAGAAGGCGGGTTATATCTTCCACGCTATCAACCATAATATCTGCTTGCCAGCTTTCGGGTTTATCCTGCGGTTCTATATAGCCGTATAAAGTGGCAATAGTGAGCATGCTTGCCGCATTACCTGCTTCAATGTCTCTTATGTGATCGCCAAGGTACCAGCAATCTGTCGGATCTATTTTTAACTGTTTGGCGGCTAAGAATAGCGGTTCTGGATCGGGTTTTGTTTTTTCTACATCGTCAGGGCACACAACAACAGCGCACTGGGATAATACTGGGATTCGGTTTGCCAAGCGCTCAAGTAATCGCTCGGTATATAATCGAGGCTTATTGGTAACGATTCCCCAGGCCAGAGAATTTTTTTCGCAAGTTTCTAATAGCTCTGTCATGCCAGTGAATAAGTTACTCTTGCTGGCGATGTGTTCGATATACAGATCTAGTAGTCTTTGTTTCTTGCTTTCAAATTCTTCGTCACCAGCGATATTTCCAATCACCTGCGGTATATCTAGCGCTAATCTGGTTAGTGCGCGACCACCATTAGAAACTTGCTGGCGAATAATATCATCCGCCAAGGGTGGCAAACCGTGTTCTTTCCTTAAGGTATTAACCGTAGGAAAAAAATCAGGCGCGGTATCCATTAGCGTGCCATCAAGATCAAATAGCAGAGCTTTAGGTGCTGTTAAATCTTCTGGATTATATGAGCTTGCCATCAAAGCGTTTTTTCGCAGGCTATGAGGTAATTCACATCAACGTCATTATCAACCAGTTTATAGTTTTTGCTAATTGGATTGTAAGTCATGCCAGTCATGCTGATTTGCTTTAGATCGACTGGGCGACACCAGCGAGCAAGCTCAGCAGGTTTGATGAACTTGTTGTAATCGTGGGTACCAGTAGGTACTAACTTCAGAATATATTCTGCACCGATTACCGCCATCAAATAACTTTTAGGATTGCGGTTAATGGTAGAGAAAAATACGTGGCCGCCAGGTTTTACTAGCTTGGCACAAGCGCGCACGATAGATTCTGGATCAGGTACGTGCTCAAGCATTTCTAAGCAGGTAACAATATCGAAAGATTCAGGGTTTTCTTCAGCAAAGTCTTCAACAGGGCGGCACTGGTAATCTACTTCTACACCTGACTCTAAAGCATGCAACTTTGCCGTAGTTAAATTGGCTTCACCCAAGTCTAGGCCTGTCACTGTAGCGCCACGAAGGGCCATGCCTTCGCTTAAAATACCGCCGCCACAGCCGACATCTAATACTTTTTTACCCGCAAGCGGTGCATATTCTTCAATGTAGTTGGTGCGCAATGGATTGATTTCATGCAGTGGTTTGAATTCACTTTCCATATCCCACCAACGAGTTGCTATCGACTCGAACTTGGCAATTTCTGCGCTATCAACGTTTACATTTTTTAAATCGGTCATGATTGATCCTTCTCTCTTTGGCGCTGTATTCAATCAAATAATAATTGCGGCTATTCTAACCGCATTCATTTTTACTTAATAGATGTTAGTTGGCAGATGTTTGGATTCTATTTGCCCACTGTTGAGCTTGGTTTAGAAGTTTTTCTTCATCTAGGGTAGTGAGCTGGCTGTCTTTTAATAAGCATTTCCCATTAACCCATACATGACTGACTTGAGTCGATTTGGCGCAATAAACTATATGAGAGATGGGGTCGAATACTGGCTGGCTTGAAAGTGAATTCAAATTGATTGCTTGAATGTCGGCGGCTTTACCAACCTTTAAAGATCCAGTGACCTCTTCAAGGCCTAAGGCACGAGCACCACCCAAGGTTGCCATAGTTAAAGCTTCGATTGCAGGGATCGAGCTGGCACCTTGGCTCACTCCTTTCGCAAGTAATGCAGCCATTTTAGTTTCGCTGAACATATCTAAATCATTATTGCTGGC
>Ga0105349_10001126_pt1 | contig 11136 bp, 10 predicted proteins | sample EN1Hudseemescosm_FD_83661 | JGI IMG/M metagenome (GOLD analysis project Ga0105349, IMG submission 83661) | Methane-oxidizing microbial communities from mesocosms in the Hudson Canyon - EN1B Hudson Canyon | ecosystem: Environmental > Aquatic > Marine > Cold seeps | place: Hudson Canyon...
TATCTCATAGGCTGCCTCTTAGGCGTTATAGTATTGTTTGTACAAATTCAGTACTTTCTAGGCTATGCACTGACCCAAAACACCACTACGCGCCCCTACCTGATCTCCTTAAGTCAACTCACTCAACAAACACTGCCCCGCTACCAAAACACCGATGAATTTTCCGTAATTGGTACCGCGTTTACCCCCTTAAGTAACCAACACTACCGATTACAAGTCAGCCTTATTAATCATGCCGACTTTCCTCAAGCCTACCCCGAACTACAATTGAATTTGAAAAACTTACAAGGGGGACGTCTCAGCCAGCGGCGATTTTCACCTGAGCACTATCTTAATCAAAAACAAACAGACTTTCTGCTTACCCCTAATGAAACACTGACTATTAATTTAGAAATCACGGTGCCTAACTTAGCGGTGGGTGGCTATAGTATTGCACTAAAATAATCATTCGATACACACGCACTACTTTAGTGCATTTCAATAAAAATTCCCTTTTTAAAAAGCGGAAATAGTTACAAATATAAACCTTAGCTTTATTTATTAATAACTTAAATAACCCTGGCTTATATATTGCTTTTATTTCTAATTACCAATTAAGAATAAGAACTCACTATGGTTAAGCATTCAATTCAATCACTACTCAACACACTTGTAGCCTACAAATTAATATTGCTGCCTCTTGCCTTTGCTCTCAGCTTAGATATATTTCTAGTCACTGCTAATTACTACCTATCTAATCAATTAGAAAAAAGTTCAATCAATATTAACATTGCGGGGCGTCAACGCATGTTAAACCAAAGAATAACCAAAGCCTTTGTATCCAGCCATTACCATGCTTTACAAGGCAAAGATATTAGTGCAGATATTAATGAAGCCAATAATGCAATACAGTTATTTAACCAAACACTAAGCGCTTTCAATACAGGCGCTATGGTTGTCAATACCAATGATAAAAGTATTCATATTGACAAACTTAAACCTATAGACATCAAACACAGCCTAAAAGAAATTAATACACTATGGCAGCCTATTTACCAAAAAATAGGCACAACACCTTATACAGATACCATTACAAATGATGAACTGACATCAACCATTGAACTGTTGCTCAAAAATAATAACCAGCTACTGACACTGGTCAATAAACTCACCAACCAGTTAGAATCAGAAGCGCATGGTATTGCTTATATTCTCAAGAGCCTACAGGCCTGCATTGTCACACTTATTCTATTTGCATTTGTAATATCCAGCATTCGTTTATACCGTAGAGAGCATTACTATAATAGCCTCATGGAAAGAAGCACAGATATTATTCTGAGCATCAACACCTATACAGGTGACATACAATTTGTGAGTAATTCTATTTATTATGTACTCGGCTATACAGCAGAGCAAATGCAAGGTAAATCAGCTAGCCTACTCTTTAAAATAGAGTCTAAAGCACTACTTGCTAAAATAATGGACTACATTGAACAAACTGGTGAACTAGAGCATGAACGCTATGAAGTTGAGCTAATGAAACGTAATGGCCATGCTTTTATAGCCGATATGGTTTTACAATTGACCCAAAGTGAAGATGGTAAATCAATAGAGTTAAGTGCTAGCCTAAGAGATATTAGCCCATTAAAACAGCAACAAAATCTCATTCAAGCCGCACAAAAAGAAGCAGAAAAAGCCAACCTTGCTAAATCAGAGTTTCTTTCTTCTATGAGTCATGAATTAAGAACTCCGCTTAATGCCATTATCGGTTTCTCTCAATTACTTGCCTGTGATAGCGAAGAGCCCTTAAACAGCAGTAACCTTGAACAAGTTAATTTCATCCATAGCAGTGGGCAGCACCTATTAACACTAATTAATGAAGTACTTGATCTATCCAGCATAGAAGCCGGAAAAGTCCAATTAGACTTACAACCGGTTTCACTGTTAAGCCTCACTAATGAATCTATAGTACTGGTTAGTACAAGAGCCAAACAAGATAATATTCAACTACACATGGCCATTGAAGATGATCTCCTTGTTTACGCAGATAGCACTAAAGTCACCCAAGTCATACTGAATCTGATTAATAATGCCATAAAATATAATAAAAAAAATGGTTCAGTGACCATAAAATCTGCAAGAGATAAAAATAACAGCTTAAAAATAAGTATCACCGATACAGGTATTGGTATTCCTAAAAATCAGCAGGCCAATGTATTTACTGCTTTTAATCGTTTAGGGCAAGAAAGTAGCACTATCGAAGGCACAGGAATGGGCTTGGTTGTGACTAAGAAACTGATTGAATTAATGGGCGGCGAGATCGGATTTAATAGTCTCGCTGGAGAAGGCACTACATTTTGGTCTACACTGCCCTTATCCGACAAAAAACAGCTAGAGCAACACGAAACACCCACTCAAGAGATTATCACTGCCTCTAAACAAGAAAAAACATACCACAAGCGAATACTGTATGTAGAAGATAACCAAGCCAGCATTCGCTTAATGCAACTCTTCTTCAAAGAACACCCGCATTTTGAATTCCATATTGCAACCACAGCAGAAGAAGGGCTGGAGCTTTTATCCTACTATACTTTCGATATCATTCTATTAGATATCCACCTACCTGATATGAATGGCAAAGAGCTTATTAAACAACTTAGAAAAAATCCTGAATATCAAGATACGCCTATTTTTGCCATCACAGCCTCAGCGATGCGACAAGATATTATTGAAGGTAAAAAACTCTTTGATGGCTACTTTACAAAACCAGTCGATTTCTCAGAACTCCATACAATGCTTGAATCTGAGTGATTAATTATCTATAAAAAACAGGAGTTAGTTATAATAATGACTAATCTAACTATATAAGCACACACACCTATGGCTCATCCTGAACTGATTCTTAAAAAAAATGAAGATAAACGCCTACGCCAAGGACATCTTTGGGTTTTTAGTAATGAAGTGGATACACAACGCACCCCACTAACGCAATTCCAAGCAGGTGACATAGTACAAGTGCTTGCGAGTAATGGTCAAGTCATGGGAGCCGCTTATATCAACCCCAATACCCTGATTTGTACACGCCTATTATCCCGAAAAGCAGGGGCTAAATTAGGCGCTAAACTGTTTAGTTCACGCATAGCGAAAGCCTTAGCCTTACGCGAACGCTTTTATGATAAACCCTTTTATCGCCTTATTTTTGGTGAAAGCGATGGCTTATCTGGCTTAGTCATTGACCGTTTAGGCGATGTACTCTCAGTACAAATCACCACAGCGGGGGTAGAACGTCAAAAAGAACCATTAATCGAAGTTTTAGTTGAATTACTCCAACCTAAAGCCATTTTACTTAAAAATGATAACCCACAACGGGAACTAGAAGGGCTAAGCACTGAATCTGAAGTGATTTATGGTGAATTGCCTGAAGAAATTATTATCGAAGAAAATCAGGCTAAATATAAAGTCGATGCTTTAAATGGTCAAAAAACAGGCTGGTTTTACGATCACCGCAGCAGCCGTGCTGAATTAGCCAAACTAGCCTCAGGAAAAACGGTGTTAGATTTATTTTCTTACACAGGTGCATGGGGTATTCCAGCTGCGATGAATGGCGCTGAACACGTAACTTGTGTCGATGTATCAGCGAGTGCAACCGCTATCGGAGCAGAAAATGCGCAACTTAACCATGTCGAAGATAAAATGGATTTTATCAAAAGTGATGTCTTTGAATTTTTAAAACAGGCGCGTTTAGAGAAAAAACACTTTGATATTATCATCTTAGATCCACCTGCACTGATTAAACGTAAAAAAGACTTTAAAGCAGGCTATGAAGCTTACCGCCGCTTAAACCACCTTGCGCTACAAGTATTAGCCAAAGATGGTATTTTAGTTTCTGCCTCTTGTTCATACCATTTAAGCCGCGCTAATTTACACTATATTTTACGCACCTCGGCACGTCATATTGATCGTCACCTTACTATCGTCGCATCAGGCGGACAAGCGCCTGACCACCCAGTTCACCCTTCTATTCCAGAAACAGAATACCTGAAAACCTTTGTTTGTTCGGTAACTGAAAGCCTCTAAAGTGATAATAATACCTAGCGTATAGCGCTTGCTATACGCTAGGTATTTTTTATTGCCTCCCGCAATAATTAAACTATGTTATATACCCTACTTTTTATCTTTATATCCCCTACTTTTACTGTCGATTTATAAAAAAATAAATATATAAGACCTTAAAATCAATTACTTATAATATGGCACGGTTATCGCTTATATCCTTATCAATACGACTTTATCGAGGAAGACATATGAGCAATTCACAGCCAGCAAAACAAAATACTCAAATATCTAACGGCGCATTATTAATTGGTGCAGGTCTTGCCGTTGCCTCGTTTATTGTTTTACCGGCCGTTGCTGCACGTATAGGCGTTGGCTCGAGTCTAACGGGTGCTATGCGCATTGTGCTAATGAAAGCCTCCACGCGCATTTGTAATAATACCAATAATACGCTAGAAAATAACAACCAAAACCTGAAAGAATCCTGCCCTGACGAGGCTGAATGCCAACAACCTGCCATCAATAGCTAAACACTTCCCAAACATCAAAACTGCGCGTAAAATGTAAGACGGTTCTATTTAAAGGAGCGGAATCAATGAGGCTTAGGCACTAACACAAGCTATCTCTGCTCAAAATCCTTCCACCTCTTCTTATTATTACTATGGCTGACGAAAAAAAATCATGCGATTTATGCGGACTCCCTGTTGAAGTTCAAGGTTTCACCCTTTTAACCAAAGAAGGAAAAAAAGAATTTTGTTGTGAAGGTTGTCAAGGCATCTTTCAAATGCTCAATGAAGACAGCCTACTACCTGAAGACGCTTCTAAATAATTCTTTCATTTTAGCTATTGGCTTAATTATCATGTCTCAGCAACATAAAAAACACGCTAAAAATATTGGCCATGCGATTGGTCAACATGAAATCCCCTCTACATTAATTAAAGGTGCCGTAATGTCTGCCGGCGCGCAAACTGGAAAATCCATCATGAGTAAAATTGTAAAACACCCTCTATTATTATTAGGCATCGGCATCGCTACTGGCTACTACGCGCATAAATACCGTAAAGAAATCATTTCTTCTGTTAGCTCAGCGGGCGAAAAAGGTAAAGATTTTGTACTACAACAAAAAGAAAATCTTGAAGACATTGTTGCAGAAACAAAAGAAGCGGAAGATTAAAAACACTTCATTACATCGTACCAGTAATAATCTAGCTTTTTACTAAAAGCTAGATTAGCCTTTTTATTCTGCCCCACCCCAGACTGTCCATGTCAATACAACAAGAAATCACCTTACGCTATAATGCGCCTGGCCATATTAGGCTACAAATTCCGCGTGACCTGTGTCATGAAGCAGCCGCTAATTTCCTCAATGAAGCCATACACAACATTGAAGGCGTTTACCGCGTAAATCTATTTAAAAATAAACAAAAACTCTCTATTCGTTATATCGATGAATCATTAAGTTTTCAGCAACTTATGCAGCAGTTACTCGACTTAATTATCGATGCCGAAGCGAAAGGTACTTTTAAAGAACAAAATATCCCTAGTAAAGCCGGCTCTTTACTAAAAAACACCCTCTCCAATTGGAGAGGTACGAGCTGGGCAAAAGAGAAGTACACTGAAACCAAAGAAACGGCACAAGCGGTTGGTGTTCTCGCTAAATTTGGCTTAAAAAAAAAGGATATTTTAGAACACCCTGATAAATACCTGATTCCTTTCTTTAATGATATTTTGCTGCTTTTCCTAATAAAAACCCACTGGAAACTCATCACTAAAAAATGGCTCCTTGCCCCCTTAAAATATCGCTATAACTGGATGGCTGTTTTTTATCTTATGTACTTATTTATTCGTGCTAAATCCGTTAAAAGCAAATAGGACGACGTATTATGACTTCCGACTTTCAGCCCAAGCATTTTACCCTCGTTCACCAGATTAAAAATCGGCTGCGCATTAATGTGCCTATCTTAAAAAAAGATCCCGAACGCAGCTATATTTTTGAGATTATTTTAAAGAAACGTCCCGAAATCACTTCGATAAAATCTGTTCCCGAGATTGGTTCAGTGACGCTCTATTTTAACCAATCAAAGCTACCGGATAATAACCTACTCACCATCCTTGATATGGTATTAGGCAATGTCGGCAAAAAGAAAATCAGTATTCCTAACCAAGGTTTAGCAGAAGATTTAAGCGTAGCAATGCAAGATATTAGCCTTGCAATTGAAGGCATGAGCTGTGCCTCTTGTGCTTTACTACTAGAAATGTCGCTTAAACGGGATCCTCGTATTCACAGCGCTGCCGTTAATTTTGCATCTGCTATTGCAACCGTTCAAGGGCGTTTATCACGCGCTGAAATGGCAGCAATCATTAGCAAAGTAGGCTATCAAGCCAACTTAATGGATACCTTAACCCAACGTCAGGAATTAATTGCAAAGGAGCAATTGCGCCTGGCCAGCGCTAAAAAAAGATTTATTTGGGCCAGCATCCTGAGCGCACCTGTCATTGCCATTGGCATGGCAATGCCTGCAGGACGTTTTTACCATTGGTTTCAATTTGCACTAACCACACCCGTGGTCTTTGTTTCAGGTGGCACCTTTTTTCGCAAAGCGTTTCGCCTCGCAAAAATGGGCAAAGCTAATATGGATAGCTTAATCGCTATCGGTGTCGGATCAGCTTACGGCTATAGCCTTCCTGCTCTGATTCGTGGACGAGGACATCTGTATTTTGAAGCGGCTGCCAGTATTATTTCCTTTGTCTTACTTGGCCGTTACATGGAAGAGAATGCCAAAGGAAAAGCAGGCGAAGCGATTCGTAAACTGGTCGATCTACAACCCCAAACAGCGACCCTGTTACGCGATGGCAAAGAATTAACCATTGCTATCGATGATATTGAACTTGATGATATTTTACTGATTCGTCCAGGTGAAAAAGTACCCACTGATGGCGTGGTTATCTCAGGACTTTCCACTGTTGATGAAGCCATGGTCACAGGTGAAAGCCTACCTGCAATTAAAGAGGTAGGCCACACAGTGATTGGTGGCTGCGTTAATGGTACTGGATTACTGACCATCAAAGCAACAGCGGTGGGTATGGATACCGTACTTGCAGGCATTATCAGTATGGTCGACCAAGCACAAGCGGCTAAATTACCGGTACAAAAATTAGTCGACCAAATTTCCTCCGTGTTTGTGCCTAGCGTAATGGGTATTTCAGTCCTCACCTTTGCCTCATGGACACTCGCTGGTGCGCCTTTTAGCTTTGCATTTAGTAATGCCATTACTGTATTACTCATTGCTTGCCCTTGCGCCTTAGGTTTAGCCACCCCCACCGCGATTATGGTCGGTACGGGCGAATCTGCAAAACGAGGGGTATATATCCGTAATGGTGAGAGTTTAGAAACGGCGACGCATTTAACTACCGTTATCTTTGATAAAACCGGCACCATTACTGAAGGTAAACCCCAAGTCACCGACTTTATTAATATTAGCCAACACAGTGATGCACTGTTACTAGAGCATATTGCCTCGGCTGAACATAATTCTGAGCATTTCTTAGCACAAGCGATTGTCAACTTTGCCCAAAATGAACAAGACTTTGACTTTAAAGCCGTCAAAAACTTTCAAGCCACGGCGGGTCGAGGGTTAGCAGCTAAAGTGGGACGCTATGAACTACTTATCGGTAATCAAGCCTGGCTAGAAGAACAACAAATTGATATTTCTGAACTGATGCCTGATGTACAGCGCTTAGGTCTATCGGGTAAAACGCCTGTGTTTGCTGCCTTTAATGGTAAAGCAACGGCCTTATTTGGTATAGCTGACCAACCACGCGAGTCGGCGAAACAAGCCATTGCCGCACTGCACGCGCTGAATATTGAAACGCTAATGGTAACTGGCGATACCATAGAAACGGCGCAGCATATTGCTGGGCTAGTTGGTATCAAGCATATTGTTGCCCATGCAACCCCAGAACAAAAACTGCAAGAAATTCATCGCATTCAAGAAGCGGGTGGTTCAGTGGGTATGATTGGTGATGGCATTAACGATGCGCCTGCGCTCGCTGCTGCCAATGTAGGTTTTGCCATTGGACATGGTACCGATATAGCGATTGAATCTGCTGATTTGACCTTAGTTAATGGGGATATTGCCAAAGTGGCAGAAACCATTGAGCTTAGTACCGTGACTATGAAAATCATTAAACAAAACCTATTTTGGGCGTTTGGTTATAACACCATTGCTATTCCTATTGCCGCAGTCGGGCGACTTAATCCTATGATTGCTTCTGCAGCGATGGCATTAAGCTCGGTTTCCGTCATCGTCAACTCTTTACGCATTAACGGAAAATAATAACGTGAGTGAATTTTTAATGAATTTGGATTACACCGTCTATAGTCTTGCTTTTATGACAGGGCTATTAGGCAGTGGACATTGTGCGGGGATGTGTGGCGCATTAGTCGCGGGCTTCTTTATGAAAACCGAGAAAAAAAGTGCTTGGCCATACCTAAGCTATCACTTTGCGCGGATTACCATGTATACCTTAGTCGGTATCACTGCCGCACTACTGGGTATTGCACTGATATCCACTGGCTTATTAGGGCGTATCCAAGGTTTTTTACAAGTGGGTATTGGCTTCTTTGTCATCATCCTCGCGATGGGTATTGTCGGTATTTCTCCGTGGCAATTTTCCATGAAATTCATGCCCACTAAAATTCTCAACAAAGTGTTTATGGCGGCTGCAAAACGCGGTTCCGTATTAGGTGCAAGCATGGGCGGCTTACTCAATGGACTCATGCCCTGCCCGCTTACTTTCGCTATGGCAGTGAATGCAACCTCAGCCCCTTCACCCGCTGAAGGCGGATTAATGATGCTAGCCCTTGGCTTAGGTACTTTACCGACCATGCTCGTGGTTACCTTTGCCTTTGGTAAGCTAGGTACTAAAGCCCGTGGACTGATGCTAAAAGGCGCGGCCGTTATTATGTTAATAATGGGCGGTTTAACCATGTACAACGGGGTAAAATTTCTTGCGGCGGATGAAGGCTTTAAAAATATGGTGCATGATATGCCCGGTATGAGCATGATGGGCATGGATCACTCAAATCACAAGATGTAATCTAGCATGCAACGTAAAATAATTGGCTATCATTTGGATGAAGAACAAGACTGGGTTGCTGAATTAGACTGCTATCACGGACAACATGTTCGCCATAAACCGCCCTTTTTCAATCGCCCTTGGGTAATCACTGAATCAGGGCGGAATAGCCAATTAGCCAGCCTGTTAAATTGTGTGCGTTGCGATGCCCTTGAATTTCCCGAGGGACTCAGTGCTTACAAAAAAACACCAGAATTTAGCCAAGACTCAATTCCAAAAGGCTTGCTTAAGCAGCATTCAACCAAAGAAGGCGTATGGGCTATTATTCATGTGCTATCAGGTACGCTACTTTATTATCCCCATGATACCAATGCCCAGTGCATACCTTTATCTAAAGACGATAAAGGCATCATTCCACCCAATAAATATCATTCCGTCGCAGCGAAGTCTGATGTCATTTTTTATGTCGAATTTTATCGAAAATAGTGCTAACTGTTGATTCTTAACGAGAGAGTATTCAGAATAAGCACACTCATCCTAGCCACTCATATATTTCTGTCATTGCCGCATCACATTTACAACAAGTCGTGCCACAAGCAGCCCCCATATCCACTTGCTTTACTTTACCTTTTGCGATCCATTTAGCGAGCATGCCGCGCAAGGCATCGGCTTCAATATCAAAATGATTCGCCAATTCTTGCAACGAAATACGCTGTTGTTGCTTTAGATAATCACGTACATCCGACAAAATCATACCGACTCCTTACGTCCCGTCCACCATAAGCCCAATATCACCAGAGCAAAAGCTGACAATAAACCGAAAACCCAATACAAGGTCATCGTTGGATGCTGGCTATAAGTATTCAACTGATAAAAAACCGTGGCAGTCATATAAGCAATACCTGTCGTCCAAGCGCCTACGAATACTGCCCACTGCGTGCCCACTTCACGTTGAATTGCTGCGGTTGCTGCCACACAGGGCGCATAGAGTAAGATAAATAACAAATAAGCAAACGCGCCAGCTTGCCCATCAAACCGCGCCTGCATTTGCGCAAAAGTTCGACTAGAAACATCTTGCTCATCCGCCGCAAGCGCTAATTCAGATACATCACCAATACTCAACCCGAGTGGATCAAGTAAGTTATCCGCCACACCCATTAAATTATCCGGAATAGTCATTACAGCATCCAATAGCACCTGCTGAAAATCAAAAGGCGCTTCCTCTACCTCTTGACCTACTAAAGCCAATTGCGTGTACAAAGCATCTAACGTACCAACTACCGCTTCCTTGGCTAAAATACCCGTAAAGATACCCACCGTCGCCGGCCAATTATCTTCTTGAATACCCATAGGGGTAAATGCAGGCACTAAACTGCGTCCAATTTCACTGAGTACTGATTGTTGCTTATTTTCCTGTCCGAAACTCCCGTCCGTACCTAAAGAATTTAGAAAATTAAGCACCAAGACCATCGGCACAATTACTTTTCCTGCATTCACTAGAAAACTCTTTAAACGGTCTGCCGTGCGAATCACAATACTTTGCAAAGTGGGTAAGTGATAATTAGGCAATTCCATAATAAAAGGCGTGGAATCGCCTTTAAACAAGGTATGGCGCATAATTAAGCCGGTTAATACCGCAACAGCAATACCGATTAAATACAAAGAGAAAACAATATTCTGTCCGCCTACGGGAAAAAAAGCCGCTGCAAATAAAGCATACACAGGCAATCTTGCACCACAAGACATAAACGGATTCATAATATTGGTCAAGATTCTATCGCGCCGACTTTCTAACGTACGTGTTGCCATAATCGCAGGCACATTACATCCAAAGCCAACAATCATGGGTACAAAAGATTTACCTGGTAAGCCAATCATGCGCATAAAACGATCAACCACAAAGGCAGCACGCGCCATATAGCCCGAATCTTCCAAAATAGATAACACTAAAAATAAAAATCCAATAATCGGTATAAAGGTTGCAACCACTTGTACGCCACCGCCTGCGCCTTGGGCTAATAACA
>Ga0105349_10001136_pt1 | contig 11118 bp, 9 predicted proteins | sample EN1Hudseemescosm_FD_83661 | JGI IMG/M metagenome (GOLD analysis project Ga0105349, IMG submission 83661) | Methane-oxidizing microbial communities from mesocosms in the Hudson Canyon - EN1B Hudson Canyon | ecosystem: Environmental > Aquatic > Marine > Cold seeps | place: Hudson Canyon...
CATCCTTTCCCAGATGGATCAGTCTTTAGATCACGTGATTTATTTTGAGTGTGCGGAATCTGAATTGGTACGCAGACTGAGTGGCAGGAGAACCTGTCGTGCATGTGGAGATACGTTCCACGTCGAGTTTGCACCCGTCTCTGAAAACAATTCATGCAAGGCTGGCGGAACCTGTGATATCTACCAGAGAAGCGATGATCAGGAAGATGCGATTCTGAATCGTCTCAAAGTTTATCAGCGCGAAACGGGACCTCTTGTGGAGCACTATCGTGAAAAGGGACATTTGATTGTCCTCGATGGATCCGCTCCGATAGAGATGGTGGGCTCCGCTCTCAGGGATGCCCTAGATCAGACCGGATAAAGATTTGATTCATTACAAATCCTCTCGTGAAATTGATTTAATGGCTTCGGCGGGGGAGATGGTCGCCCGAACATTTCAGCGTATCGCTCCCATGATTCAGCCTGGAACTCGCACCCAAGATATCGATGATGCCGTCCGAGACAGTATCGTGGATCTGGGGGGCAAAGCTCTTTTCCTCGGATACCACGGATTTCCCGCTCACAGTTGCATCTCCGTCAATGAGGAAGTGGTTCATGGAATTCCTGGGGAACGGATCCTTCTGGATGGAGATCTCGTTTCCATCGATATTGGAATTGAAGCCCAGGGTTTTTGTGGAGATTCGGCTCGATCTTTTCTCGTCGGTTCGCCCAGTTCGGAGACCCAGAACGTTTTAGATGTATGTCGGGCGGCCTTGGCAAAAGGCATCGAAGGTGCTTATCCCGGAAATACGCTATGTGGTCTGATATCCGGCATTGAAGCGGTAATTCAGGCCTCAGAATTGGGACTCGTGAAGGAATTTGTCGGGCATGGCATCGGCCGGACCATGCATGAGGAGCCCCAAGTCCCCAATTTCGTCTCTGTGGATCTCAAAAAACGTGATTTTGAACTTCGAGAGGGGCTCGTCCTTGCGATTGAGCCTATGGTCAATGGAGGCACAGGGGGCGTGAAGACGCTCAAGGACGGTTGGACAGTGGTGACTCGGGATCGTCAAGTCTCGGCCCATTGTGAGCATACTGTGGCGATCACAGGGGACGGTCCACGGGTATTGACCCTCGGGCCGGGGGAGTCCTGGCCGCCTCTTAAAGATGCCGTCGGTCAATAGGGAATATTCCCATATGTTGGTCATTTTCCTTTAATTGTAGGAAATATCGTGGAATTCAGGTGATGCGGCTTGACGATGACGGCCCATACTCTGTATATTCCTCGCTTCCCATCGTGTCATCCGGAGTGCAAATCGCCCCTCGGATTTCCCTCGTTTGCGGCTCTTTTTCTGAGCAATGACAAGGGTTGATCTGGGTGAGAAGCGCGCACCCGCGGGAATCCTGCGGGTGGTGTCAGTCATGTTGCCCGTGGATTTTTTCGACGTGCGAGACTTGATGCGCGAAGGCGTGTGCCTTCATGGGAACTGGAACTGAATGAAAGTTTCAACAACTCGTACGGCGAATGGTCGCCAAGGTCGTTGAAAAATTCTTCGGTTGTGAGCTGTTGTAACCGTGACCGGATCTTAAGTCGTCATTGTGCGTCTGGATCAAGAGACCGTTGGGTCGTTTGGAGTAAGGGACAAAATGAAAGTCCGTGCATCCGTTCGTAGGATATGTGAGAACTGTAAACTCATCCGCCGTCGCGGAGTTCTTCGTATCATCTGCACCAACCCTCGTCACAAGCAACGTCAAGGTAAGTGATTCATTCCGCAGTTCGTCGAGTGACGAACTGTAGATAGTTAGGAACAGGTTCTAGGCGATGCCAAGAATTCAGGGTGTGGACCTACCAGCAAACAAGCGTGTCGAAGTGGCACTGACTTACATTTTTGGCATCGGTCCGCACGTTGCACAGGAGATTTGCAAGGCCTCAGGTGTTCAGCCTGAGATCAAGGCAAGAGACCTGAGCGAAGACGAAGTCAGCAGAATTGGAACAGTGATTCAGAACACCTTCGTTGTCGAAGGGGAACTGCGTCGCCAGGTCCAACAAAACATTACAAGGCTGAAAGATATCGCCTCTTACCGCGGGATGCGTCATCGCCGTGGTTTACCTGTACGTGGTCAAAATACACGGAACAATGCCAGGACTCGCAAGGGACCTGCTCGGACCATGGCCAAAAAGAAAAAGTAATCCATCAGGATCGGAGACTTTGCGTTGGCGAAAGCAACGAAGAAGAAGGTTAAAAGAAACGTTTCCAGAGGAATCGTTCACATTAAATCGACCTTCAATAATACAATCATTTCTATCACTGACCCTGAGGGGAATTCCCTCATGAGTCAAAGTGGTGGTAGCGTCGGCTACAAGGGCAGTCGCAAGTCGACACCTTTCGCCGCTCAGAGAGCTGCGGAGAACTGTGCCGGAATGGCCAAGAAATTGGGCATGACTCAGGTCGACCTTAAGGTCAAAGGGCCAGGTCCCGGTCGCGAATCTGCAATTCGGGCGATCCAGTCAAGTGGACTGGAAATTATCGCAATCGAAGATGTCACCCCCCTTCCGCATAACGGATGCCGGCCGCGCAAGCGCCGGAGAGTCTGAGGAGAAGTCTCATGGCACGTACCCTCGGACCCAAGTGTCGTCTTTGCCGTCGCGACGGCGACCGTCTCTACCTCAAAGGCCAGCGTTGTCACACCGCAAAGTGTGCTGTCGCGAAACGCGCATATCCTCCGGGAATGCACGGGTTTCGTCGCGGTCGTCCTTCCGAATACGGAGTTCGTCTACGCGAGAAGCAGAAGGCCAAAAGAATATACGGTGTTTTGGAACGCCAGTTCCGAAAGTACTTCGCTGAGGCAGATCGCCTTCGCGGAAACACGGGTGCCAACCTTTTGATCCTTTTGGAGAGAAGGCTGGACAACGCTGTATACCAACTGGGATTTGCGGATAGTCGCTCCCAGGCGAGACAGTTTGTGGCTCATGGCCACGTAACGGTCAACGGAAAGAAAATTGATGCGTCTTCACACCTGATCAAGGTCGGAGATGTCATTGCGCCCAAGACGCGGAAAAAGAGTGAGTCAATGGCAAGGGAGAGGCTGGAAGCAATGCAGGGCAGAAGTGCTCCTGAATGGCTGACGCTGGAAGCCAAAGAACTCAGGGGAACGGTCAATCGTCTCCCCGCACGCGAGGACGTCTCTATTCCGATCAATGAGGCGTACATTGTCGAATTCAGTTCTCGTTAGAGAACTGAACCACCTGAATTTGAATCACTTGCCGGTATCGAGCCCTCGTGTTCGAGAAGCCGTGCGAGAAGGGAGCCCAGCCGATGTCTATGCGTGTACGCTGGCGTGAATTTGAACTGCCAAACCGAGTCGAGTGTGATCTTGACACGAAGAATCCTCAGTACGGGAACTTTGTCATAGAACCCTTTGAGAAGGGTTATGGGCACACTATTGGTAATAGTCTTCGCAGAGTATTGCTGTCCTCTATTGAGGGCGCAGCTTTGGTAGAGGCGAGAATCGATGGTGTCGACCACGAGTTTTCGACGAAGGAAGGTGTCCTTGAGGACATCGCTCATGTCATTCTGAATCTCAAGCAGGTTCTCGTAGAGCTCAGAGGAGTTCAGGAAGCCGAGATGACGATCCGCAAATCGGGCAAAGGTCCGATCACGGCGGGAGATATTGAGCACGGTGATGACGTAGTGATCCACAATCCGGATCTTGTCATTGCTACTCTGACTGCAGACGTTGATTTCCAGGCAGTCCTTAAAGCTCGCATCGGTCGGGGTTATGTGACAGCTACCGAAAATGCAGAGGGGCATTCAGAGATTGGCCACATTTGGCTGGACTCTACGTTCTCTCCTGTGACGCGGGTTCGCTACCATGTGGAAGCCACTCGAGTCGGTCAGTTGACCAACTACGATAAACTGATCCTTGAGGTTTGGACCAACGGTACTATCGATCCAGAAAGCGTTCTGGTGGAAGCCGGAAAGATCCTTCGCAAGCACCTCACACCCGTTGTGAAGTACTTCGAACTGGGGTCTGAGGTTCTTCAGCCACGATTGCCAGAGATCTCTCTTCCCGATGATGAAGATGAAGAGATGCGTGCCATTTTGGATATGCCTATCTCTCAATTAGAACTCTCGGTGAGAGCTTCGAACTGTCTTGAATCCATGAGCATTTCCACGCTTCGCGAATTGTTGAGAATGCGTGAGGATGATCTTCTTAGAATCCGTAACTTCGGCCAGACGTCATTGGACGAACTGAAATTGAAGCTTGTGGATATGAACCTTGAACTGGGACAAGTCCACGGGTAAGTCCCAGGGAGTTGAGTAATGCGTCATAGAGTTGCAGGAAAAAAGCTGAACCGAAACAGTAGCCATAGAAAGGCACTGAGTCGGAATTTAATGCGAGCCATGATTATTGAATGGCAAGGCAAGGGTCACATCGTAACCACGAAGACCAAAGCCAAATACATTCAACCCCAGATGGAGAAGATGATCTCTCTGGCTCGTGAGAAAACTGTTCACAACATCCGTCGTGCCATGGCTGTGATCGGGGACAGAGACGTTGTTCAGGTTCTGTTCGACGAGATTGGTCCCTACTATCAGCAGAGACCCGGCGGTTACACGAGAATTCTTCGGTTGGTCAAGCCTCGCCTGGGTGACGCAACTGTAAGAGCCTACTTTGGATTCGTCCGCGAAGATGACGAGTTCCCTGAGGGAGACCGCAGGGCGAAAGCTTCCGCTGAAGGCACCGCGACTACTAGTGAGGCTGAAGAATCAGCCGAACTTTCCCAGGAAGAGGTTTCTTCCGAGGATCAGTCTGCGGATCCGGTGGCTTCGGCTGAAGTCGAGGAAGCGTCTGATTCTGAGGGGGATGCGGGAGAAGAAAGTTCCTCCGAAGATCCTGCGAATGAAGAAGAAACGCCAAAATCCTAATCTTTCGCTCTTCCTGAGCGTAGTCATAGACCGTTAATAGGGTATCCCTCTTGAGAATGTCATAGTTCTCAACAGGGGTGCCCTTTTTCAGTTTAGGTTTAAGTCTCCAAATCGCTGAGTCTCGCTCTGGCAATCGGCGAATCCTTGGCAAATCTCAGGGGGCGTCTCATAAGGTTTGGGGCTCTCATCGTCGTGATGAGTCCTCTCCGATTATGATCCGTTGCTTCATATACTCGCACCGACCTGGACCAACCTCGGTGAAGACATCCAGCAGCCCTCGGTGATGAGTCGGGCGTTGATTGCCGGTTTTATTGCTTCACTGGTAGGTTTTGTGAATGGGGTCGCGATTTGTCAGGCAGGTGGGATTTCACTCAACTTTAATGTGGAGCATGTCGACAAAACGAATGCATTCCTACCTGCTGAGAAAAGCCGATTGATCGAGGCGATTCGAGACGACCAAACTGAAACAACTCAGGCTTCCATCAAGACTTGGGCAGAGGGGCATCAGACTGTGCACTCCGTTGCCAGAACATTGGGAACCAACCTTCTTCTGCAGGATACGTTGAAGGAGGTCTTCGCGAAGGGTCTTCAGATGGGTCGGGGAGAGCACGACCTCGCCGCTCTAGTGGAGGTATTTCAGTCCAAGAGGGGACTGAAGCCCCTTCTCGGGCGAAGCGCTTCAGTACTGGACTGCAATAACAGGTCTCCCATCGGGTTTTCCGCCCCAGGCGGCATTCTCTTGAGAGTTCTACATTTCTTCCGCTCAGCGACATATTTCTGTTTCCGATTCCCGGTCTTATTCGACGAGAAAATGAGGAATAGCGCGGTTAGGAGCCCTTTATGCCTTCAATGTGGCCTAACAATGGCGATTTGGAGGATATTCATTTTCGTGGGTTCTCGAATTGTGAGTCGTGTGGTCGATGTATCGTAACTTATTGACATCTAGGAAGTTCCATTCGTGACTGACCTGTCTAACGTCTCGTAAATAAGTATGTAAGACTTTCAAACATGACGGAACCTACTTGACATGTTGACACACGAGTTGTTTGATTAGCCGTAATGAATGTATCTCAGGTTTGCTAGATCCTGATTTCTGGCTTTTATTTATCGAGAATGGTCGTCCGATCCTCAAGCCGTATGGGTGTTGAGGCGGCGTTTTATTAAGAGGTGTTACCCCCATGAGGAATCTATTCCAGAGGGAGGAGACTATGAATCTCTCCAGTATGTGTGCTAAGACGCGCACTTTATGTGTTCTATCGTTGTCTCTGCTGTGTACGACATTAGTTGTTGCCGGCGGAGCTCAGTCGATGAATCTTTCTAATGCTTCAACTCAGGGAACTGCATCGACGAATATGACTTTGTCACTCGATGCCTCGGCTCCTGTTGAAGGATATGTCAGTGCTGTTGAGTTCGACGGATCACAGTGTGCTGTCTCAGACATCTCACAAGGATCCGCAACTGGCAGCGCAAATGCAGAGCTCTTTATTCCAGAGATCTTCGCAAACGGATTTACGGTGGGCTGTGTTGTCGATGCGGCTGCTCCTTTCGATGGCAACTCGATTGCTCCCGGTGCAGGCCTCGCCCTCGCGATCATCGAAATCACACCAACAGCACTGGTCTCAGCAGACACCGATGTTGCATTTTCTTTCAGTGATGGAACCCTGAACTCTCCTCCGCTGGACAACATCATTGTCCAGGGTGGCCTTTCTGTGGGTGCTGGTGAAGGATTGGGTTTCAATGGAGGAACTCTTTCTCTGCTTGAGCCTCCACCCGCAACGATGATTGTTGAGAGTAGTTCTGCGCCTGCCGATGGAAACGGCACAACAGGAGATGCACGTATTCTGCTTGATAACAGTTTAGGTGGCGTTCAGGGATTTGTAACTGCTGTGACTCATGACCCTGCCGGTATCACCCTTGAGAGTATCTCTCTTGGTGCAGATACAGCTGCCGCTAACGCAGAGTTTGAAATCACAAACATCTACACAGATGGTGGAACATTAGGAGTCGTTCTCGACTTCAACTCACCATTTGCTGGACAGACAATCCCAACGGGAACAGGTCTTCATCTTGCGAGTTACACATACTCGTGTAACGACTCCAATATTTACACAGAGGGCGAAGCTGCTCCTCCTGCCGCATCGAGTGCTTTGACACTCGCTGATGGTGTATTGGGATCTCCAGCACTGTCCAACGTCATCGTCGTGGGTGGCCTATCGGTCTCTCCACTGAAGAGTGACGGAACCTTTACTTGTGAGCCCATCGCTGTTCCAGCAGAAGACACCATTCTGTGGATGGAAACTAAGTTTGACACCGAAGAGGGCAACTACGCCTACCTCGGTCAAACTGGCGACCTTTGCTTCTACTACAAAGACGACGACGATTACATTCAGGGTTTCACCCTTACCGTCTGTTACGACTGTGACCTCACCATTCATGAGGATTCCTGGGAGTTCAACGGATCTATCCTTGATCAGGTTGGTATTGAATACCTCGCTGTACAGGTGGACGACGATTGCTCTGACGGCGAGACCGGCGAACTGATCGTGGCTCTCTTGCTCGACGCCCTGCCCCCATTCGAGGGTCAGACCCTTCCTCAGACAACCGACCTCAATGAGGGACGTTTGTTGGTAGGTACGATGCGCGTCACCGTGGACATGACAGCAGAGTGTAATGAAGATCAGTTGATTTACTGGTGCAACGGTATCGACGGTAACGGCGACGTTTCACTCTACAACAACGTTGTTATTGACTTCGAATCGGTCCAGATCTACGAGCGTAATGACACTCTCGTGCATGTGGTTCCTGAAGAAGTCTTCCAGCGTGGTGATTGCAACAGTGACGACAAAGTCGACCTGGCGGACTCGGCAACAATGTTGGCCAACCAGTTCAATGGTTTGCCGATTCTTTGTCCCGACGCCTGCGACAGTAATGACGATGGAACTTTGAATATGGCCGATTCAGTCTACCTACTGAACTGGCTCTTCAAGTTCGGACCGATTCCAACGGCACCAGGACCATACGAAGATGGACCGGACGCAACTCCGGACGACAATCTTCCTGTATGTGACAGTGACGATACGAACTGCTAAGCACTTGGAATCTATAAACTTTGAACACGATGTTATTTTGAAGGGAACGAAATGGTGATTAATAAGCTGCTCTTTATCACAGCTATACTGGCGTTTGCCGGATCGGTGGGAGCACAAACAACATTTAGTATTTCCGGTGGGAGTATTCCCGCGGGTGGAAGCGGATCACTTTCGCTGTCGATGGACAATAGTGGCACTGAGATTCAGGGCTGGTCCTTAGGCGCTTGCAGTGACCCGGCTTTCTTGACAGTGGATGCCGCGAACAGTGGTGCGGATACAGATACCGCCAAAAATGGTTCTGCTCCTGACTTCAATCAGATCAGTACCTTTGCTGATGGTGCTACTCAGGGAGTCGTGCTTTGTTTCACGGGGTGTGCAGTCCTTGCCGACGTCACTAGCTTTGAGATGTTGACGATTGACTACACAGGTGTCACTGAAGGTTCTACCTCTGTGGCTTACTGTAACAGCCTTGGCTCACCTCCTGTGGAGACTGTTGTTGTGGTCGGTGGAGCATCTGTTCCTCCCGCCCAAAATTCAGCTGCCGTAGATGTGGTGGGTGTTCCTGATCCGGAATACACCTACACCGCTGGAAATGGCTCTGCTAATTACAACCCTGCAGACGGAAATGCTTCCGCGACGGTCGCTATTTCAATCGGTGAGGTTGATAATTCTGGCTTAGGTGGGACATTCCCCAACGCAACCCAGGGTTTCTCCATGGGGCTCTCAAACAGCGCGGAAGTTATTCCTACTGGAATCGTTCTCGATTTGGGTTTCGCTGCAGACTTTGCTGAAGATAGTTTGTTTGCAAATGGTTGGACCGTCGGAGTCGTTTACGCATTCGTAGGTGGAGTCACGCTCGATTTTGATAGTGACCTCGAAATCATTGCGGCCAGTTACGAAACCGGTGGAAGTATGGCCGGAGACGAAACTGGAACGACAGCTTCATTGAGTTGGGATGACGAACTGGGATCACCCCCAGTCGCCAACGTGGTTGTTGTCGGTGGTGGTTCATACTCTGCAAACTTTGTTGACGGATCGATCGCATTGAACCCCGTCGTCACCACTGACTTTATCAGAGGTGATGCCAACTCAGATGCACGTATCAACATTGCTGACGGAGTGTGGATCATAAACGAGCTCTTCTTGAATGGTCCTTCGAATCCATGTGCCATTGCAAATGATGCCAACAATGATGGATCGACGGATGCTGGAGACGCTGTTTACATTTTCCAGTACAGGTTCACGGATGGCCCTCAGCCACCGGCTCCTTTCCCCAGTTGTGGGCAAGTAGATGGACAAACTCCAGAAGACTGTGCCGCTTCATCCTGTAGTTAGTGAATCGGTGTTTCTCACATAGCCTGCTCTTTATTGAATAGGCGGATTTGAATACTCAAGTCCTTTTCCCCTGGTGTACCGTCCGTACTCCAGGGGATTTTTTTACACAAACCTATATACCATATAGGAATGTGTCGTTCTTTTTTGCCTTGTTAGCCATGACTAACAGACGATGTAGTTACCAATGAATACTTTTTATCTATACGAAAAAGGTACCAAACTCCTAGGTTTCCAACACAAGTGATCTGATTTATCTTGAAGTCAGTTGAGACAGGTGTGGTGTGCCGAGTATTTATTTGGGATCTATTGGGAAAAGTCTGTTGGGTATCAAAAAGTTTGACACCTACAGGTGCTTCTAGGTGCATCTCCATTTTCTCTAAGGCAACCACTTCTTCTTAAACGTATACGTTTTTGGGAATACTAAAGTTGTTCCTATGATTTTTTATTCACGTTGCATGGTTTTCTCTCCGGGTTTGTCCAGAGAGTTAACGAGAAAATGCCCGTTGTGATTTGCCCAAGGTGTGGGCTTTTTGGAAGACTTACGAGGAGGTCCAGAGGTGATGTTTAGAGTTCTTACCTGTTTAAGTACCCTGTTAATCATGATTTTTATAATGCAAGGATCATTGATAGCAGGGGGCGGAAACTCTCTTTCAGTAGTGGGTGGTGGTGTCGTTGTTCAGGGAGCAGGATCTGCGACCTTTGGCGTCACGATGACCAATGACGCTGAAGTCGAGGGTTTTGTTGTTGCTCTTTCTTTTGATAGTTCTTCGGTGAGTGTGACAGATGTGTCAACCTCCGGGTCCGTTACTGAAAGTTCTGGAGCAGAACTTATTGTTCCGGAAATATTAGCGGGTGGGTTTACACTCGGTTGCGTTTTGGATGCTGCAGCACCCTTCGATGGACAAACCATTGGGGCAGGAACTGACCAACTCCTTATGGAGTTCACTGTTCAGTCCAATCTCATCTTGAATCAGGGTGACCCGAATGTCTCTACGGGATTTGAGTTCGTAGATGGCAATTTCAATAACCCACCGCTCAGCAATATCGTTGTTATTGCAGGGCAATCGGTAGGTGCAGGTTCTGGGTTGGGTCTCAATGGAGACGTGACAGCGATGGGAATCGCTCCTCCTCCTCCGGCCACACTCACCATCGAGAATGGCGTTGCTGATAGCAGTGGTCAGGGTTCTGCAAGAATCCTTCTCGAAAACTCTGGTGAAACTCAGGGTTTCGTTCTTTCTGTCGGTCATGACGGTACAGAATTGACATTGGACGGGATTGACCTCGCAGGGACGGAGACTGAATCCGCAGGCGCGGAGTTCACCGCGATTGAGACATACACAGACGGTGGAACCATCGGTGTTGTCCTCGATTTCAATTTCCCTTTTGACGGTCAAACCGTTCCTGCAGGAAATAATCTCCACATTGCTAACTACAACTACAGTGATTCGGTCGATGTTTACATCGACGGAGATGCTGTTCCTGCCGATCAGATTGCAACATTGGCTTTTGTCGATGGTTCATTCGGAGCTCCTGCACTCAACAATGTTGTGGTCAGTGGGGGACTTTCGATCTCGCCCGATTACGTAGATGGTAGTTTCACAACACAGCCCGTAGCTGTTCCAGCTGAAGATACCGAGTTGTGGGTTGAGGCTGATTTTGGGGATAATGGTAACAATGCTTACCAGGGTCAGACCGGAGATCTTTGCTTCTACTATGCAGATGCCGACGACAATATTCAGGGTTTCACAATGACTCTCTGCTACGACTGTGACCTGACCATTGGA
>Ga0105349_10001137_pt1 | contig 11116 bp, 6 predicted proteins | sample EN1Hudseemescosm_FD_83661 | JGI IMG/M metagenome (GOLD analysis project Ga0105349, IMG submission 83661) | Methane-oxidizing microbial communities from mesocosms in the Hudson Canyon - EN1B Hudson Canyon | ecosystem: Environmental > Aquatic > Marine > Cold seeps | place: Hudson Canyon...
AATCCTATCGGCCGACAAGGTGCGGATATTTGTATTTCATCGGGCGTCCTACTTTTCAACCTGAATCGATATCTCCTGCGGCCTATTTTTTGGCATGATAGCGTCCTTGGCCATCGCAACCTCCTGCGGTGTTTGCTGAAAAAGTTAGTGTTTTTAGGAGAGAAGGAAAAAGTGTCTCGTTCAATTCGGTTTTACCTCGTGTTGTGTTTTGTTTGCGTTTTTGTTCCAACGGGAATCGATGCCCAATCTGTCGTCACTGGCAAAGGAACCACCATCGATTTCTACGGATTTATTCGTACGGATCTTATCCTCGATAGTCAGCGTCCCAATAGTGCTCAGACCCCGCAGTGGATTGTCGACGGAACAGAAGAAAACTTCACCATGCATCCTCGATTGACCCGTTTCGGTATGAACTACACGGGCGGCGAAGTGGGTGACTTCGGAACTATCGGCGGAAAGCTTGAGATCGACTTCCAGAATGGTGGCAGCGACTCTCGTGCACTGCCTCGTTACCGTCATGCTTACATGACTTTGGATATGGGGAATTCAGAACTTCTCATTGGCCAGACATGGGATCTTGTGTCCCCCCTTTACCCCGCCGCCAACAGTGACACCTTGATGTGGAACGTAGGAAACTTGGGCGATCGTCGTACGCAAATGCGTTACACGATGGGTCTCGGCGAAGGCTTGAACTTTGCTGTGGCTGCAGGCTTGACCGGAGCGGTCGATCAAAAAGATCGTGATGGCAATGGTATCAAGGATGGCGAAGAGTCTGGCATGCCGGGATTGCAGGCGCGTCTGGGTATGGGTGGCATCGAGGGCCTTGAGTTTGGTATCGGCCTTGCGACAGCAGAAGAGTCTTCCCTAGGCGAATCCTACGATACCAATCTGGTGACGGTCGACTTCAAGTATGCCCTTTCCGAGAAGTTCACTCTCAAGGGTGAGTACTTCACAGGGTCCAATCTCTCTGATTTCCGTGGTGGTATCGCTCAGGGCATCAATGCTGCGGGCGAAGAGATCGACTCTACCGGCGGTTGGGTCGAGGTTGGCACGTCTCTTGGCGAAAACTGGAACACCTACGTGGGTTACACTTTCGACGATCCCGACGATGATCAGGTCGATGCTGGAGGTCGCTTAGAGAACACCGCTCTTTACGTCACCAACAAGTGGCAGTGGAGCTCATATGGAATAGGCCTCGATTTCATTCAGTGGACAACCACACAAGATGGCATCGCCGACGATCTCGAAGACAACCGCGTGAACTTGTACTTCACCTATACGTTCTAGAAGCACTTTCTTGTAAGTGTATTCTGGCGTTGATGGAATCATGAAAAAGGCCCCTGGCGATGTGATCGCCAGGGGCCTTTTATTATCTTTCGGAAAGCTTATCCGCCAAACATCTCTTTACGAGCTTCGGCGAGTTTCTGATCTGCTTCTTCACGAGTCATTCGTCCTGCTACGACTTCGCCATCGAGTTTCTTTTGTAGTCGTGAATAGCGACCACGAAGTTCTCTGAGGCGTTGGGCCTCTTCTGCCTGGCCTTGGTCCGATTCGTTAATTTTGTTCTTATTGAAAATGCGACTCTTGGCCTCGTTGAGGGCTTCTTCGGCTTCCTCTTGAGTCATCTTTCCTTCCCTGACGGCGGTTTTGACTCTCAATTCAATCTTGGCGTACTCTGCTCGCTGTTCTTGTTGTCTCTCTGTAAGAACGGGAGCCGCTTTCTTTTCGACAGGCGCTTTCTTTGGCTCTGCAGTCATTTTTCGTAGCGCATCTTCGAGCATTTGGCTCGCTTCTTTTTCAGTCATGCGTCCTTCAGCCACTTCAATTTCCAGTTTGTCCTGGAGTAATGCGAAGCGTCTGCGAAGGAGCATCTCGCGATTTTCTTCGACTTTACGGTCGCGAGCTTTTTGACTGTTATTTTCGCCTGAGCCAAACATTTGATTTCGTGCATTGGCGAGGGCTTTTTCCATCTCCTCCATCGTCATTTCGCCGGCAGCGACTTTTTCCCGAAGCACTTTTTGGAGTTCTTCGTAGCGGGCTCGCAGTCGGGCATCTTTTTGATCGGTGTCTTTGGAAGATTTATCACCAAACATTTTTATTCTCGCGGCAGTGAGTTTAGATTCCGCTTCTTCGGCGGTCATCTCCCCGGCCTTAACCGCAAGTTTGAGACTATTTTCGAGCTTGGCGTAGCGGGCTCGAAGAGCGCGTTGCGCTTCAGGGTCAGCGGGCTTCTTCTTGTCGTCGAGCTTGCCTTTGCGTTCGCCAAACATCTCTTTGCGGGCGGCAATGAGTTTGGCTTCGGCGTCTTCAGCGGTCATTTCGCCCGCTTCGACAGCTGCCTTCATTTTCTTATCGAGCTCGGCGTACCGGACTCGAAGAGCGCGTTGTGTTTCTGGATCAGTGAGCTTCTTCTTGTCGTCGATCTTGCCTTTGCGTTCGCCAAACATATCTTTGCGAGCGGCAATGAGTTTGGCTTCGGCGTCTTCAGCGGTCATTTCGCCCGCCTCGACAGCTGCCTTCATTTGCTTTTCAAGCGCGGTATAGCGGGCATTGGGATCTTGGGCTTCGGTAAACCCGATAAAGAGTGAGGAGATCGCCAGGGCGAAAATGAACCGCTTGAGATTTCCTGTGATTTCATTCGGTTTCTGATCGGAAAGGATCATTTGAATCCTTCTTTCTATTGAGTGGGTTCCCGCCATGGTGCTCACCCAGCGAGGAGTCATCGATTCAGGGATTGAGAGTTTTTCCAAAACGTCCACGAGTGTGTGGGCGTAGGATCGTGCTGCGATATTTAGTGTTTGAATGGCATCATAATCACAGCATAGTTCTTCGTTTCTGCGGAGTTCTTTGCGAGCGTGCCATACGAGTGGGTTCCACCACATCGACAAGCAGGCGAACCATTCCACCCAACGCAACCAATGATCTCCACGTTTGATGTGTGCTAATTCATGCGCGAGAACGTGCTGACGTTGTTCTTGAGAGAGTTGTTTCAAGATTTTTTCCGAGATGTAAATCTTCGGAGTCCCTCCGGTCCACCAAACCAGCGGAGTGACCGCATTGTCAATTTCAACAACTTCCAGTGGCTTAGTTATTCCCATCAACTGCGTAATTTTTTTTACCCAAACTTCTTTTTCGAGATGGGGATTCACGATTGTCAAAGACCTACGGAAGTGCCTCATCTGTATGATTGAAAATATGAATAAAAGCACGCTGCCCAGGCCCCAAACCGACAGTAAACCGTTTTTGATCTGTGCGGTGAGAGGGTGGAAGGCAATTTGCGATTCTTCTTGGGTAGAGCTGAGTTCAGAGCTGTGCGCGGTCGCCAACACCTCTTCTGTTTCTTCGATCGCAATAAAGGTCATCTCGGATTGAATTATCGGAAGTGTGTAGATGGGAGGGGTGATCAGTTTGATCAGGACGAAGGCCCACAGCATGTGCGATATGACGAACATCCCTTTTCGGCTTTGAATATAAGAAGCCAATAAGGCGATCGGAATCGCCAACAGAAGATTGCTGAGCGTGATTTCTAAAAGCCAAGGAATCATGAAGACTCTTTTTCTAGAATCGCCCGAAGTTTATCTATTTCGCTTCGTGATAGTTTCTTTTCATCCAACAGGTGAGTGATGGCGGGAACGAAAGATCCTTGGGTCAACTTCTCGGTCAACAACGTCATCTGTTGGGCGACGTAGGATTCGCGAGTACTTATGGGTGAAAATAGATGCACCGGAAGTTCACGGTCGCGCTTGATAAATTTCTTCTCTTCCAGTCGTTGAAGAAGGCGTTGGACGGTGCCGTTCTGACTGCGCGAATCCCCAGGGTATAACTGTTCGCGGATCTGTCGGGCGGTCAGTGCTGGGTCATTCCATAGCAACTCCATGAGGGCCAATTCGGCATTCGGAAGGTTCTTGTGGGACATGAATAGGCCTTTCGGAATACAGTTCCGTGATATGTGCGACATGGAGGCACCAAGGTATGACAAGTTGTCGTATCAGTCAAGGTGAAAGATCTCACTCGACGCGGGATCTGTTATCGATTGTGAAGGGTGTTGTCGAGGATTTTGAGAGTGCGTTGTTGATGCGCGGAGGATCCATACCAGGAGCGGGTTTTGGGGAGGGGTGGGTTGCCACTATCGGGTCGTGTAGTCAGAGGCTCCGAGGAAGTGGATCGACACATACGGCTCATCCCCCACCACCCAACTGTCGTGAGGTTTCGTCGAGACATAGAAGATGGTGCCGGGAGTCATCACCTGTACTGGTTCACCTTCAAAGGCGACGGTGACCTGTCCTGACAATGCCATGCATAGATGTTCCACTTCGCAGAAGGATTTGCCCAACGCTTTGCCGGCGTGTTCGGACCATTTCCAGCCCGGTTCGTAGGTGGCCTTACCGATAGTCATGCCGGCGATGGTGATGATCTCGAAGCGGCCATAGGGAAACTCACGAACTTCGTCCGGCTCTTCAAAGCGACGCAGGATCAGGTCCATGTTTTCAGGCAGAGTCATGTTGGCTCTTTCTTTGACTAGCGACGCACCATGGGAAAGACGCGCTGCTCTTTTTCCTGATTCCCTTCCCAAAGGACCCAGGTGGCGTCCATTCGGTTGGGGTCTTCATCGAACTGCAGGCAGTGCTCGTGCATGTGGGCGTTGTTGCGATCGCCGAGGTTGGTGATGCCCTTGAAACGGAACCAGATCTCACCCGCCTTGCCCGGCTCGGCGACCATCGTCGGCTGGTTTGAGAGTGCACAGAAGTGAGTCAGAGTGAGCTCCCCATCATTGAGGAAATACATCGTCACCATTTCCTTCTTCTGGTTTGGAAACAGGCGCTCCACTACCGAGTTGTCATTGGCGGAAAGTCTGTAGATGGCGATGGGGTCGGCATCTTCTCCCCCATCGGAGGGGTACCAGGTACCGACCAGAGTTTTGATCCTCTCCAGCTGTTCTGCACCGGTGAGGTCACCGGGTTGTGGAGCCTTGGGCATCCCGGCACAGGAAACCAGTGTGAGACACAGAGTGATGCAAAGAAGAATGAGGACGCCATGGAGAGGTGTTGTGTTTTTCATGTCCGCATTGAACGACTTTTTAAAGATGAATCCAACACAAATGCTCCCAACAGCAGCAAGATCAGACCAATACGCATAACAGCCTTATTTTACCACCGAAGTGACGACAGATGGAAAGGAGTCATCGGTCCTGGCTGGCTCTATAGAAGGGTCAGGCACACGTCCACGGACATGCACCTGACCCTATTTTGTTTTCTCTCTCTTCAGCAGCCAAAGTGAAGCAGGCATGTGAGTTCGTCCACTGTTTCATCGTCACCGCACGTGACCGAAGGACTGGGAATCACAACCTCGATCCCGAAGAAGGGGCTGAGGATCAGATACAGATCGGCGACATCAATTCGTCCGTCATCATTGAGATCTGCACTGTCGGCACAGTTGATTTCACCGGAAAGAAAGAGGAATCCGCGCAAGCTGTAAAAGTCACCGATTCCTCTCTGCAAGTTGCCATCGACATCACCTCGCAGGAACGGCATCGAAGAGGTGTTCATTTCAGAGATGATGACTTCGCCATCTTCAAACTCTGGAAGAATGCTCGAGCCTCCGCCGGGTGCAACCAGTAATGATTCGTAAATGGTATTCTCATGCACTTCTTCGCAGACTCCTGAGCAGTAACGGAGCCGTACAGTTTCTCCTGTTTCACCCAGGGGTCGCGCTTGAATCGTCAACAGTTCATGGCCCAGCCCCGCCGGCAATGTGTTTGTCCCGAAGAAGTCAACAATGACTCCTTGAAGAACATGATTTTGAAAAAATGCAATTCCCTCGAACGATGGGGGCTCCCCACCATTAACAATCGCAGTGGTTTCTCCAGTTTGCACGGAAATAATATTTTGCAACCCCGCACTGGAATCGCGGCACACCATGAGGGACCAACCGGCCAGGGCTGCTTCGGGATTGTCCAACAGGCAGCGAAAGGTGGTCAGCGACCCCTGAGGAGCCTCTGAAGGCGCGTCGAAATACAGCCTGAACCCTGAAGCAGGTGTATTTCCTTCATTGCTGATGGGTGAAGAGGGTTCAGCAGGATGGGCATCTTCCCTGGCAATCCCCGCAGACCCCAACACAAGGTTGAGAACCAGTGCCAAAATGAGAGACTTCATTTGGCGCTCCTTTCTAAAGGAAGAGTAGCCATACAAACCATCCATCACCGCTGTGGTATGCAGCAGTACAAAGGCGAGAAAGAGATGATTCCGAAGCGGCTCTTCCGCATCACAGGTGGGCTATGCAGTAAGAACGGACGACCCAGGGAAATCGTCCCCGCTTTTTTGAAAGCGAGGTTTTTACTCCCGCTTGCCGACCTCGATGCGGATGAACTCGGGCAGGTAGTTGGGGGTGCAGTTCTTTGGCACCTTCTCTTCTTTATAGAGTGCGAGGGACTCTCCCAATTGAACACAGCGCTCGCGAAGCTCGGGTTCAAAGACACCGATCCAGCCGGCGCAACCGTTCATCGCCCACTGCACATCCGGGTCTTCGCTGCCGAGTTTTTCTTCGATGGCGTTCATCAACTCTGCACTGTTTTCCGGTGGCGGAGTTTTACCGACCCAGCGTAGTCGCAGTTGGTGGTACCAGAAGAAGCGTCGCAGGGTGGGAAGCGGGTTTTCCATCCAGGTCAGCATGGCGGCGGTCAGATCCTTGCTCTTCATCAACTGATGCGCCAGCAGCCAGTCCCCCATCTGATGACGCTGCTTTTCATCGAGCACCGTCATCTCTTCTGCAAACTGGTGGAAGTCATCTTCGGTCAGCTGTTTGGGATCAAAGATCAGCGCCGCCAGTAAACGGGGAACATACTCCCCCGTCCCCCACAGTTCCCACGCCAGCTCCGTGTCCTTCTTGATGGATTTGGCGAGTTTCTTGATATCCCCCATTTTGGGAGACTCTGTTTCGAGTTGGGAAACCACTTCCTGAGCTTTGGGGGATAACGACATCGAATCACCGGGTTTCTAAGGCTCGCGTACGGTTAATGACAGAACCCAAATTACAATAAGCGGGTGACCAGGGTAGCCCCCAGTCACCCGCTTTTCGATTGGAGTCGATTCTAGCAACCGTCGAAATTCTCACATTCCAGAGCATCTGCGGTGGGATCTTCTCCGCAATCGGGGAAGGGCGGTGCAGGTGCCACGCCACCACTGAAGAGATAGGTCAACACGAAGATGGCATCGCCGATATCGACCGCCCCATCCCCGTTGGCATCGCTGGCATCCAGGCAAGTCGATGTTCCCCCCGCGAAGAGATAATCGAGAACAAAGATGCCATCGCCAACGTCGACTGCTCCATCCCCATTGCTGTCACCGCTGATGTATTTCATTCCTTCACATTCGTCAGGAACTCCACTGCCGTCGCTATCGAGACTGAACCCCGAGGCGATGTCGCAACCGTCAAGGACGCCATTGGCATTGCAATCGAGGGAGGGATCCGCTGCGATTTCGACGCTGTCTTGAATCCCATTCCCATTGCAGTCATTGCAAAATTGGCTTGAGTTGATCCACACGCGGCTGTACGGCTCGGGATGCATGAACGAGTAGAGGTTTGCGACCCATGCATCGAGATCGCCATCACCATCGAGATCCCCGAGGGCAACATCCTCGCTCCAGGAGGTACCCAGAGCCTGGCTACTGGAGGTAAAGTTGCCGAGGCCGTCATTGATCCGCACGCGGTTGGCATGGCTGTAGGAGTTGGCAACCCATGCATCGAGATCGCCGTCGCCATCGAGATCCCCGAGGGCGACACCACTGCTACTGGAGTTGCCCGGAGTCGGGCCGTTGTCGATAAAGTTGCCGAAGCCATCATTGATCCACACGCGGTTGGGTTGATTTTGGCCGTTGGCGACATAGGCGTCGAGATCGCCATCGCCATCGAGATCCCCGAGGGCAACACCCTGGCTCCAGGAGTTACCCAGAGCCTGACCACTGTCGATAAAGTTGCCGAGGCCATCGTTGAGCCATACTCGGTTGGAATGGTGATAGTCATTGTTGGCGACATAGGCATCGAGATGGCCATCGCCATCGAGGTCGCCGAGGGCGACATCGGCGCTAGAGGAGTTGCCCAGAAACTGACCACTGGCGGCATAGATGCCGGGAGTGCCCCCTTGAGCACCGCCCTGGTTGATCCACACGCGGTTGGCTTGATAGTTGTTGTTGGCGACATAGGCGTCGAGATCGCCATCGCCATCGAGGTCGCCGAGGGCGACACCCTCGCTCCTGGAGTTACCTAGAGCCTGACCACTGGCATAGGTGCCGGGAGTACCTCCTTGAGCACCCCCCTGATTGATCCACAGGCGGTTGGGATCGTTGTCGTCGTTGGCGACATAGGCGTCAAGATCGCCATCGCCATCGAGATCGCCGAGGGCGACATCTTGGCTTTGGCGGTAAATGCCTAAAAGAATTTGACCACTGTCGGCATAGGTGCCGGGAGTGCCCCCTTGAGCACCCCCTTGATTGATCCACACGCGGTTGGGTTGGTGTATGCCGATGTTTGCAACCCATGCATCGAGATCGCCATCGCCATCGAGATCCCCGAGGGCGACACCCTCGCTAAAGGAGTTGCCCAGAGTCTGTCCGCTATCGACGAAAACACTTTCACAACTATCCAGAACCCCATTTCCGTCGCAATCAAGAGAAGGATCATTGGAGATTTCGCAAAGATCAATGGCTCCATTTTCATCGCAATCGATGGATGGATCCGCTGCGATTTCGACGCTGTCTTGAATTCCATTTCCGTCGCAGTCATTGCAAAATTGATATGAGTTAATCCACACGCGATTCTTCGGGTTCGTGAAGTTCCATGTGTTTGCAACCCATGCATCGAGATCGCCATCGCCATCGAGGTCACCGAGAGCGACAGCTGCGCTGGGCGAGTTGCCGAGAGCCAGGCCGCTGTCTGCAAAGTTGCCTGATCCATCGTTGAGGCCTACGCGGTTGGGTTGTCCCCCTGAGCTATCGCCATAGTTTGCAACCCATGCATCGAGGTCACCATCGCCATCGACATCGCCCAGGGCGACCCTCCAGCTACCGGATCCGCCGAGGGGTTGACCACTGTCGGCATAAATGCCAGGGATACCCCCTTGAATGCCTCCCTGATTAATCCAGGCGCGATTGGCTTGACCGTAGTTGGCTACCCAAGCATCGACATCTCCATCACCGTCGAGGTCGCCGAGGGCGGCACCGATGCTATTGGAGCTACCTAGAGCTTGGCCGCTGTCGGCATAGATGCCGGGTGTGCCACCTTGATCACCGCCCTGGTTGATCCAAACACGGTTGGCTTGGCCGTAGTTGGTCACCCATGCATCGAGGTCGCTATCTCCATCAAGGTCTTTAAGGATGATGTCTTGGCTGCTGGAGTTACCCAACGCCTGGCCACTGTCGGCAAAGGTTCCGGGAGTTCCACCTTGGTCACCGCCCAGGTTGAGCCACACGCGGTTGGCTTGACCGTAGTTGGCTACCCATGCGTCGAGATCGCCATCGCCATCGAGATCCCCGAGGGAGACACTGGTGCTCCAGGAGTTGCCGAGAGCCTGGCCGCTGTGGGTGAAGTTGCCGAATCCGTCATTGATCCACACGTGATTGGGTTCATTGCGGTTTGCCACCCATGCATCGAGATCGCCATCGCCATCGAGGTCACCGATGTCGACAGCGAAACTGTCATGGTTGCCGAGAGTTTGGCCACTGTCTGTGAAATTACCTGATCCATCGTTGATCCACACGTGGTTGGATTGGGTGTAGCGGTTTGCCACCCATGCATCGAGATCGCCATCGCCATCGAAGTCGCCGAGGGCGACATCTTCACTGGAGAAGTTACTGAGAGCCTGGCCGCTATCGACGAAACCGCCTTCACAACTATCCAGAATTCCATTTTCGTCACAATCAAGAAAGGGGTCACTGGAGAATTCGCATAGATCGATAGCTCCATTTCCATCGCAATCGAGGGAGGGATCTGCTGAGATTTCGACGCTATCTGGAATTCCATTTCCATTGCAATCTGAGCCTGGTCCCAGATTGAGATGGACCATGTCGGGGACGCCACTGGCGACGATCAGATCGAGGGTGTCATCGTGATTGACATCGGCAAGTTGCAGGGCGGTACCGGAATCAACATTTACGGCGATCCCTATGAAACTGCCGCCATCATTGCGGTAAACACGGAAGGCTCCATCCACATCTGTTGCAACCAGATCGGCGTCACAGTCTCCATCGATGTCTCCGGCGACGATGTCAGAGGTGCCGGCAGTGCCAAAAAGTTGTCCGCTGTCGGCGAAGTTAGCGGAACCGTCATTGATGAAGATTTGATTTGCGCCGTTGACCCCGCAAATCAAATCTGGGAGAGAGTCCCCATCCACGTCAGCTACGGCAATGGAATACAAACCCGTTGAAACAGTGACGGAGCTGTGAAAGGTGAAGGAACCGGATCCGTCATTGATAAAGATCTTTTGATCGGGATTGAAGAGGTCAGTGATCGCCAGATCGAGATGCCCATCCCCATTCAGATCAGCCAATTTGCCATCAAAACTTCGATTCATGGCAAGGGATTGTACGGGAGATCCAAATCCACCATTGCCGTCATTCAAGTGCACCGTGCAGTTGGCCCCCATGTTGAAAAACACCAGATCGATGAAGGAGTCTCCATTGATATCACCGGTGGCTACTGACTGGGACGCTTCGTTACCGAGGGATTGGCCGCTGTCGATGAAGTTCCCGGAGTGGAGACCATCGTTGAAGTAGATTCTGTTCGGTTGCCCAGGTCCACCCACCTGAGTGTTTGCAACGACCATATCGAGGTCGCCGTCCATATCCAGATCCGCCAGTGCGATGTCGTGGCTGTTGTGGGTTCCGAGGCTTTGGCCGGTATCGGTAAAGAGCCCGGATCCATCACCCAGATACACCTGGTTTCCCAGTCCATGATCGCGGGCAAACACGAGATCGGGGTGACCGTCGCTGTTCACGTCGCCGACATCCACGCCCATGCTCCACGCCATGCCGCCCAGCCATTGACCGGTTTGTATGAACTCACCATGTCCACTACAGGGACCCGATTGGGCCGTGACTGAAGTTGTCAGTATTAAAAAAAACAA
>Ga0105349_10001138_pt1 | contig 11113 bp, 9 predicted proteins | sample EN1Hudseemescosm_FD_83661 | JGI IMG/M metagenome (GOLD analysis project Ga0105349, IMG submission 83661) | Methane-oxidizing microbial communities from mesocosms in the Hudson Canyon - EN1B Hudson Canyon | ecosystem: Environmental > Aquatic > Marine > Cold seeps | place: Hudson Canyon...
CCACCCGATCCACCCGATCCACCCGATCCACCCGATCCACCCGATCTCGAAATTGGTACGTTCGAGCCAGACCGACGATCTTTTCCTGATCTTGTTCCCATTGAATTAAATGTTTATAAGGACCCTTGCGATGGTTGCATTGACCGCGATATTACAATCTGCGTGAAAGTCGTTAATGAGGGCGTTAGGCCTATAAATGAGAATGATGAATTCTTCATACGTATGGACCAAATGGACCGGGACCACGGCGGCACTTGGAATATAGAAACGAAGCACGGGCCAGTCGCGTCTAATGGTGAGCTAACTCTGGAAATTCATCCCCGATTAGCAGGAAGTCCGCCTTCTGTGACGATTAAGGCAGTGATCGATTCGGGCGATGACAGGGAGAATCCCTCTAGTGACATTGCCGAAGCCAACGAAGACAATAATGAAATTTCAATGGTTTACCAAATGAATTCTGCAAACAACGCAGAATTGTCCTGCAACTTCAGCGAAGCGAGAGATGTTGACGAAGAAAATAAACCTGAAAAAGGGAGCCGAAGCTCAGAAGAAAAATTCCAGCAACCGGAAAAGGGACAAACAAGAACCGACAAGAAACGAAAGAGAGGTGACCTGAGCCAGCCTAGTGGCAAGGGCACATATTCGGATCGTCAGGTAGCGAGAGACGATTCATATGAACCCCTTCCATCGCAAGGAGTCTCCTTGGGTGAATGTAGGAACATGTGTATGGAATCTAATGCGTGGTGTCTGGATCAGATTGCTCCCGACGCGCCGCAGATTGAGGCATTTAATGCCTGTAGTGAAGTGCAACAACAATGCTTTGAGGACTGTCTAAACGATTCTCACCCTTCAACAGGCTGGAGTGATTTTCCCGAACAAGAGGAGCCTCCAAAAGAAGAAATAAAGCCTAGGAAGCCGCCACAACCCGTGTTCCGCCCGTGGAGAGGTGACCCGAGCCAGCCTAGTGGCAAGGGCACATATTCGGAACGCCCTTTCGCAAAGAAGCAGCGCGAGTTGGATCCGAAGCTGAAGCGTCAAGAAGCCGAACGTCAGATAAAAATCAAGGAAAGACGCCTTGAAAAATATCGGATGGGTCGTAAAGTGGATTCCAGCTGCATTAACCGATATGCCAAAACTGGGAAGTCAGCAAAGGAGGCAAAAGAGGACTGTTACCGGTAAGTTCTAATCTGGATTAGGAAAAGTGGGAGCTATAGGTCAGTAAGGTGGCCTTTAAAAAGTCTGGCTAATGAACTTCCTGTGGCGTATTGTTTAACCTTTATGGGAGAGTCGGCCGGTGATTCATTTTTTCACTATTATCTTAGTGCTCACTGCGGTTTTTTCTGGAAAGATCATTGTAGAATCAGCTGCGGCTGAACAGCACGCAAAGGTTGCTGCAAATACTTGCAAAAAGGTAGTCCGCTACGACAAGCAACTTACGGATTTTAAAAATCGAACGGTTTGTTATCAAGCAGTCGTCCAGGGGGATCGTTATGCCCGCAAGATGTTGCACCGGTCTGCTTTTCTTGCCGACCAGGCATTGAGCCTCTATCTTGGCGCGGCAATTCCCGCCGCAACACCTATCCTGGGAAGAGATCCTCGGCAGACCAAGAGCTTGCAAAGGCAACAGGCAGCATTCTGGCGCAAGACTAAAGATGCAGACCTCGACCTGTTATTTCTGCAGAACAATGCTGGTTTACCTTACCGATTTGCTGAGATAACGCAAAAGGGGAAGGTCGCCGAAGTCGTTGTTCATTTTCAAAGGGGCCTTAAGATCAATATCGAACCCAGACCGACAGGAGCAACGTCAACAGCCCGCTATGTGCTGACAAAGCCGGTAAACACTTGGCTTATTGACGATTTCGAGCCAATCCGGCTTTCAACCGCTAATCCTCAAGACTGGATAAATGACTATCTGTTGTATGCGAGATCTGCCTACGGCAATGACGTTCACCTGCTGTTTGCCCTATTGCCATTGGCTGAACAAATCCATCTGCCCCATTTCTGGCTCGATGGAAACGTCGGCGCAGATGCCGACTTCCTGAGTAGAAACCATGGCAAAACCTTCCTAACCAGCAATAAGAAACCCTTCATTACAGCAATGGGCAAAATGGACTCCGGAGTTGGAACCGGTACTGCTGACGAAGTCTTAGAGATCGGATTCTTAATGAAAGACCCTAACGCGGAGGATGAGTCCTGGATCATTGACCCAAGGGAACGTGGCCAATACCGGATCGTCGAACGAGGAGGGCAGTGGTTCATTGCGGCATTTGAAGAATTGATACCCGAGGAAAGCCATCCCTCTTCCGGTACGGGCGATGATCGGTTGGTTTTCAATAACTCGGCATCAGTCGCTGAATACCTGTTGCAGTCACGAACATGGTTTGAAAACCTTCAGATCTGTAAGCCCTCCGAATCCACTTTCTCCATTCCGACCGTCCCCGCCAAGACCAACCGATACGTCATTGAAGGTTACGTGGGGGATCTTTGCCGCTTCAAGATGACTGTCATCGGTGCGATAGGAGTACTTTGCAATGTCTCCGCAGAGACCATCGAAGCGCTAATAGCGCAGAAGCGGCATACGGCGCAACAGCTTGAAGAACTCCGTCATGAGACCTACCCCTTCCACGTTACCGTCGATGAGGAGCTCAAAGTCAGAATAAGCAAAGCAATGAGTCAGGCCTGCAAGGTGACGATGGACGAGCAGCCGCCGGTAGACATGGAAAAGTATGTAGAAGATACCTTTGCCTATATAAAGAACCTGAAATCCTGCACCCCATCGACCTATAGTTACCCGCATCCAATGGTTCCGGGCTTTACCGCGAAAAACGTGATCAAAGGCTACGAAGACGACAAATGCATTATCCATTTTTACATCCCAGGCGACAGTGTCATTAAATGCAAGGCATCAAGTCGATACGTGGAAGTGGCGCGCACTCAGATCTCACAGATGCTTAAAGATCTACAGGAATCCGGCCGGTATGAGTTTTCTATGAAGATTGATCTGGACTCAGGTGTCGTCAGTTCGTCTGAATTGGGCGATCTAATGAGTGAGGAGTGTCAATGGTAAAGAGCCGTGTGTAGGCTGTTTTCAGAAACCCTGAACAACACTAGTGCTTGGCGATACATATTGGGCTTATTGCCAGTCCTAAACACGCTCAGGATACCCGTATTGTACCCCTCTGTTTTCTGGTTCTTTGAATGGGCGACTAGAAACCGTCCGATTCCGCAATATCGGCATCAAACTTACATCGCATTGCATGAGGAGCTTACCGCGGTGATTAAGCCTCGCATGAAAGGTGAAAGCAAATCGAGTTTCATTATCGAATGCCGCGATTCCGCTAGCACTTCCCTACCCATTTTGCTGACACCGACCATCTATTCCCCGGCAAGCTTCATTAGAGCCACGGTATTGCTGAAATACCTCAAGGAAATGGGCAAGGACTACACCATTCACGGATTGCGATGGAGGCCACATGGATTTAACGTATACTTGATCTATATAGATCGTAAGCGCCTTATCATAAGGACTAACTTAATAGGAGAATTTTAAAATGAAATTTTCAAGTTCTTTCCGGATATTGTTTCTAGGATTTTTTTCCTTCCCTTTTTTTTACGGTTGCGCGCAAAATCCTTCGCAACAAGAAACGATTCGAATTTGTGAATCGACCGGCTGTATAAATCGTCCAATCGACTACTCATCAGATAATCCCGATACCGCCAGTTCTTCTAATGATTCTGAAGGGCATATACACGCCCTGGAGGATATCGCACGTCAGGATCCTCGTGCGGCCTACGATTTGGGGCTGAAATATTTCCGCGGTGACGGCCTTCGTCAAGACAGTTACCTCGCGCTTAAATGGATGCGTGAGGCTGCTGAACGCGGGAATTTAAAGGCCCAAAAAGCAATTGGCAGAGTGTATTTAACAGGGTTGGAAGAAATGGGGCCAGACCCTCGAGAAGCCGAAAAATGGTTAAAAATCACAGCCAACCGTGGTGATGAAAAGGCAACGAAGCTCTTAAAAGAGGCTCAAGCTGCTCGAAAAAATGAACAGCAATATTTTCTCTGGAGAAATCATTGGAGGACAGTATTTTATAACGCCTGGTCGACTGGCTACCAATACCATTGGCATTGGCGTAGAGGGAGTTGGCACCTTCATTGACACGATTAAAGATCGCATGAAACCCTTTTTGACACACTCTTGCAGTGATAGCACAGTTTTTCTATAGCGTTAAACGGTGTAAAGAACCTTTTTAGAAAATTATGCCGTGTGATCGAGCTACCTGGAAAAAGCGTTAAAAGGTTGAAGTAGGCGTAGTAATCGAGGCAGCTGATTACGAGAACTGGTACGAATGCGGAAGTCAAGTTTATCAGAACACGGTAAGTTTCTGGTGGCTGAAAATAGCCTAAAACTATACAATGAAAAAAACAGCTTTACATTGCTTATGAATGTATTCCATTTAAGATTATTTTTAGCCATCAGTCTAATAGCAGGAAGTAACCTTTTTGCACAGACTAATCAATTCGGCCCACTTGGTCTCCCGGCATATCCACAAACGACCGCCAACGAACAATCAGAGGCTCCTTTCTCACAGGATCGAGAGGCTGAGAAGACATTCGAGCCGGTAATCATTCTTTTCGATCGTTCGGCCAGTATGAAAAATAAGATGGAGGGTGTTTCGCGTATTGATATTGCCCGTGATAGCTTGATTGACTGGAGTAAGAACCTCAAAGGACGCAAAAATGTAGGTATCCGCTTCTTTGCCGGTGGCACACACAAAAACGACGATGAGAGTAATTGCCTGGCAAACGAACAAGTTGTAAGCCTCAGTGAAACCATTAGCCTAGCTTCTATCACTCAGTTGACCGAGGGCATACAAGCAATTGGACATAAAACCAATATTGCTTATGCGCTTGAGATGGCAAAGGACGAATTACGCGGCAAAGGTCCCGGCAAAATCATTTTAATCACCGATGGCCAGGAGAATTGTGATGGTGACCCTATGCAACAGGCTTTTGAACTGGGGAAGATGGATATCAAGGTCAACGTTGTAGGGATCGGTGATGCCAAAGATATCGGTGGCCTAGGAAAGATCGCACTGCAAACTGGAGGTCAGTTTGATCTAGCTAGGAATGGTATGGAGTTACGTCAGAAATTGAGCGGTTCACTACCAAACTTTGATTTTCCTGACCTTTCAGCTCCGCCCGAAGATTTAGCTAATTCGGCGAGCACCTTGGTGCAGGTCGTTGACGTCCCAGGTGGTGGCGGACGCGTTCCCGCTGTACCAGCACCACCCTCAGAGCCGTTGGTCCTGGAAACTATGAAAGTAAGTGAATCAGGTCCCCAACGCATTGCAATTGAATTGATTCTCGATGCCAGCGGTTCGATGGCAGCAAAACTAAATAATGAGCGCAAAATGGAAATTGCTAAACGCGCCCTAGCGGAGACTCTTGATGGATTGAAGGATTCGGTTTTCCTCGTCGGCCTACGTGCTTACGGCTTCGATAGTACTGTGAAAAAGACAAAAGAAACCTCTTGCCCCAACACTGCATTGCTTACAGGAATTCGCAGTAATAATTTGCGCACTATCGGAAGTGAAGCGTCAAGACTGACCCCATATGGTTACACTCCGATCGCCGATAGCTTACTTAAGGCAGGTGATGATTTGCAGGTAATAGAGGCCGATAGCCGTATGATCATCCTCATTACCGATGGGGAAGAAACTTGTGGTGGTGATCCCATTGCCACGGCCAAGCATCTTTGTGAGATGGGTATAAAACTTGAGACCAATATTATCGGTTTCGACCTAGAACCCGCCACTGCGGACGTAATGCGTCAGGCGGCTAAGGCAGGGTGTGGTAGCTATGTGGGTGCACAAAATGCGAGGGAATTGGCTGAGGGATTGAAGATCATGGTTACTGAGGCACGTGGCAAGGTTGATCCTACCTGGCTGCGTGCAATTCACCCGGTTGAGGGCGGAGCAACGATCGAAACAGCAGTCTCTATTACACCAGGAACCTATACACTTAAGCGTTGGCTTAAAAAAGGCGAACAGATGTATTTTCGAGTTGATACGGTTAAAGCTCAACATGCTTTATTTCGCGGTCTCATTCAGTCTCATCGCCTAGTGGGTAGCGGTAAGAAGATGACCGAATCAACATTGGGGAGAGCGCAGTATCGATTGACGATTTATTTACCTGGTTATGATTCTACTGACCCCCGCTCCAAGAAAAATACGCGCTTCATGCGTATATCAGGTGATCCAGGAACTTTCCTTAGTATCGGGCAGCAGGATCTTGTTGGTCGAGGCACCGTGTTTTCAATCGGTAGTCCGTATGACCGGGTGCATGCGGACTCGTTGTTCAATGTGGAGATTCGTGAATCCGGCGATATTGTTGAGGGTTATGAAGCGCCTGAAAAAATCACCAAAGAAACGACAACACTTCCGGCCGGAAAACAACTGATCGGACATCTCGGTGAGGGTGATTCCGTCGATATGTTCGCACTTCCAGAGCTGCCGGGGGGTGCGGAAATCGACATCACTATTTCCAACCCTGAGTTTTTTGCAGGGGTCGAGTTGTTGAACAGTACGGGGCGGCGAATCCTAAGAAAGAGTAAATTTTCCGGGAAGATAAGTATCAGCGTTCCACCTGAGAATGGGCCCCAGAAATTGGTCATCAAAAGTCGAAACCTTACGCTACGTCAGAAATTTACTGATTACTCGATTATTATCAAGCCGCGCTAAGATTTTGTCATGAAGACAAGCTTAAATATTCTAATTGTACTCATCGTTAGTTTGCCCTTTGCCGCTCGGGCAGACCAGAGTACGGATCACCTTGAAACCTATCTCACTGAAGTTATTACATCTGTAAAAAATGGTGGCAAAGGTGCCTTATTGAAGGCCTCCCAATACTGGCTGTCAAGCCCACGCAACAGTCATTTTTCGGTGGTTCGATTCATCAAACTGCATGATTCGGTCAGTTGGTCTCTGGGTAAGGTCAAAAGAGCGGGTGACTACATGGCTATTGATGTCGCTTTCAATACCTGTTACTGGGATCAACCCTGGATGACCTCCTTCGAACTCATTCGGCAAGGAGATAAATGGTCGATTAGTGATTTTGATGATATTACCCTCCGGCCGATTGTGAAGGAACCAGAGGATGCCAAAGAACTGTTATCGAAATGGCTGGAACAGGCATTTCAGGGTATAGCACGACTCGAGCAGGCTGCCAATAAAACAAAGTCCAAAGCCATTAGAGATTACTACGGATCAGGGTTGGGCTTCTGGACTCCCTCATTCAAGAGCAAAATGTGGTTTTTATGGTTAAATCAGCATCGTCCAACTTCTGAGACCCAAATAGAAATAGAGAATAAGCAAGATAATGCTACGAATCTAAAGGTCCGTTTTTCCGGTGGAGGGTTGCGTCAGTCGACCGTGTCCTTTCTCTTTTCAATGAGAAAAGAGGGCGGCAGATGGTTTGTAGCCGACTATGAGAATATTACTCAGAACCTGCGCAAGAAAAAAAGAGCAGAATCAGCGAAGAAGTTCATCGAGCAGGTGGGTGACGTAGAGATTGACCAGAGGTCAGCTGAATCGGTAGTACACACTCAGCTTGCTATTCTGTCAGCGGCTGAGAGGATAGTGAATCAGCATGCCGTCATGACCGAAGTAATCAAGAATTCGGGGCCATTGTGGGAGGTTAGCAAAGAGGCGCGCAGATCACTGGGGCGGTTGATAGCGATGAACCTCGCTGGACAAAAACCTGATAGTAATTGGTCGCTTGACGTCCGATCCAGTGCAGCCGATAAAGCGGTCATCGTAGCGATACCTGTTTCTAATAGCCTATTATTCAAAGGGATTCGATTTGAACTGATGCAAAAGGGTGCCAAATGGCTGATTCAGTCAGCGGTTTTGTTTCGTTGATATAGGCCAAGAACTCTGATTTCTTGCATATAGGCGAGATATTTTCTCTTTCCTGATTTACCAAGGGTGCTGGTTATCGCTTCACTCAAGTTTCGGAGAAGAGTTCGGTGCAATCAGCGAGGGGGCTAGCCAGATACGATGAACCCAGTGAACCCGTTCTAGATATTTCTAGACGGCTGGCCCTTATAGCAAGTTACATACCCTGTGCCTGTATTTCCCAATACATGATTCTATTTCGGGAACGTCAATTTTGCATGCATATAGAGCGGCACCCCATTGCGCTGGTACCAGTTTGACCCCGCACAGTGATTTTCGATTAGAGCACCTAATTCTACTAAGAAATCATTCAAGAGGCTGATGTTGGTATTTGTTTTGACATTGAACCTTTCAAAATACTTTTTTTGGTCTTTGGCAATGTTTATTTCCAGCCGCGCGACAACTGCTGCCCCCGCCGCGCTCAAGCTGCCAGCGCCCCTCATTGCTGACATGCGAATGCCTTGGATACGCATGACTAGGTTATGGTAGCGCTCATTTTTGTAGAGCGTGAATAAGGCCTTATCAAGCCGCTTCACATGGAGAGCAAAGTCGTTAAAACAATCATCATTGTTATCGCAGCAGCTGCCTGCACCCACCTCAAACCCGGAGCCTGGATCATCTGGCATGCCGCACGATGGATCGGAAGCGCACGCCTGAAGGGCACCATAATTAATGAAGGCCGCCGCAAAAGCGCTAGCGCCGCCTAACATGCTGGAAAATGATACATTAAATTGATCATCGCCGGCGCGCGCAGTCTGACTCGTGTTCAGAACCAGAAAAGTCGCAATTAAAACATAACGGACCCGAATCATTTACCGGCTCCCTTCACTGCTCTCAGCATGCGTGGTTTTTCCATGCCTTGATTGCTAACCACATCCTCAAATTCATTCTTTGTTAGTGCATCGACCGTATCACCGGGATACCACACATAGAGCGCATAATTTGTTGGGACAACACCAGTAACTTGTGCAACCAAGCTTCCCTTTAGCCGCAACCAGAACTTTTGATTCTCTCCATAAACGACCTCAATTTCATGGCGCTCAACATTCTGCCCATCTTTAGCAGTCACTATCAGCTGTACTCTGCCGCCAACCTCCAAAGCAGTTAGGTCAAACTGGAGCCGCGTTTTGTCAGGTGTTTTACCCAAGAAGAAACTATCCGCTGTATCACTACCGCCGATGCTTCCCCAAACCACTGCCATACGACCCATCTCAAGACCCGATTGCTTTTTTAGTCGCAAGCGCAGCGGTTTGTCTGGATCTCCCTCAACGTCATTCTGATAATCGCGCACAACATTCTGTGGCTCCTGCGCTTCGACCTGGACCGACAGCATCAACAGGCCAGCGACAAACAGTCCTACTAGATGTCTCATGTTATTACCTCTTTCTAAGAGTATCCTAAAGCATCTTAATACCAATTAAAACCCTCAGCTATCAATCAAGTTTTATAAACATAATACGAATAAAAACAAACCGCACAGCAGTAGAAGAGGAAGAGTGAGAGAAAGTTAAATGACACCCTAAGATTTTCTATATTTCAAAATAAATATAGAGGAAACCACTGCCGATTTTGCGAAATTAGAAGATGAAGAAAGACCCATTATGTTCAATCTAATTTGGTTTCGCGTGGAAGACTAATGGTTAGCAAAGGGCCTAATATTTAATAGCTATCATCATAATAATCAGTATGTTAGTCTTTTAATTACGTGAAATAATAACAGTCGGGATTGGGTTATTTAAATAATGGAGAAATATGTTGATTGCAAAAATGTGGAAATTATTACCAAAACGAGCTTCAGTATTATTAACTTTTATTGTTATTTTGACCGGATGTGTTCAAGCGGGTAAAGGAGGGACGATAATTAGCGGTTCTTCTGGCGGGTCGACCAGTGTAGATGCTGATGCTTCTTTAGAACGGTGTGACGCTCCGTTGGGAACGTTAGCCGTGGACGACGGTACCCGGAAACCCTGGTTACGTTCTTTCCGTAGAGCGACCAATGTTACTTCGGTAGAACCGCTTATTCGACTTGCAGTCCAACAATCGAATTGCTTTGTTCTTACTTCAATCGGGAATATTCGATCGGATAGGCGCTTATCAAGGATCACTGATATGCAACGCAACTCTGGCGAGTATCGGACCGGTTCACAACAACAGCAAGGGCAGCGCGTTGCTGCAGACTATTACCTAGAACCGAGTATTGTCATTAATAATGCTCCTTCGGGCAGACTCGGAGCATCCTTAGGCGGAATGATCCATCCGGCGATAGGTGTTCTAGCTGGTTCACTGGAGAGCTGGGATAGCGTAGTTACCTTAACCTTGACGGATATTCGTTCTACCGTTCAAGTAGCCGCAGCAGAAGGAAGTGCCTCGTCCACCAATTTTGGTGGCCAGTTCGCAGCTTTTGGGGGTAGCGTCGGAGGGTTGTCACGTACACCTGCCGGGAAGGCCATTGTTGCAGCTTTTGCAGATGCTTATAACGGGCTGGTTCAAGCGCTCAAAAACTACAATGCCCAAGATGTCAAAGGTGGATTAGGCCGCGGCGGTACCCTTAAAGTAAAGTAAAAGCCAGAGATGTGATATAGGGAGGCAGCAATAATGGATGAAGAAAGAGTAGTTATGAGTGTGTAATTATTAAAATGTATTGATTATCATGTAAAGAGGAGAAATGTTATGAAATTGTTTTTAACAATTATGATTATTTTTTCAGTCACTTATACCGCACATAGTGCACCCGGTGACGGCGGCCCAATCAGTATCAATGGTGTTTTTAGCGATACAAAGTGTGTCGAACTAAAGACCTGCGTGAAAATTTATCGAGGAACGGACGGCGAAGAAGAAGAGAGGCAAGTAGCAGGCTGCGCCGGGACGGTAACAACAAGCTCAGGCACTACGTGCCGTCAAAGCTGCAGTGGTAGTTGCCGAACCGTAACCACTGGTGGTGGCAGCGGAATGAAAGGATTCGAAATGATAGACAGGAAAGGAACATTCAAACCGAGGTAATAATTGAATTAAAGGAGGAATGTTATGAAATATCTAATGTTAGGATGTTTATTAGGAATTAGTTTCAGCGCGTCAGCGTGGAATGACGGCGGCTACGGCATTGCTTACGATAAGGGTGCCGTACGCCGTGGCGATGGGGGTGGGAACACAACCG
>Ga0105349_10001141_pt1 | contig 11106 bp, 9 predicted proteins | sample EN1Hudseemescosm_FD_83661 | JGI IMG/M metagenome (GOLD analysis project Ga0105349, IMG submission 83661) | Methane-oxidizing microbial communities from mesocosms in the Hudson Canyon - EN1B Hudson Canyon | ecosystem: Environmental > Aquatic > Marine > Cold seeps | place: Hudson Canyon...
TAGAGATTCTCTTCAAATAGAAGTGTTCCTTCATTCAGGTGCACACGTCCACCACGTCTTAGTGCCATGACCTCTTGTAACCAAGGATCACTCGGCCTCGGCATCGCAGAACCTCTGAGGTTCATTTGTCGAGCCGCTTCCTCAATGTCACCGATCTCTTTGAGCGCTAATGCATAAGGATAACGGATCGCAGACGCACCGGGAGACAGTTGCAAAGCTCTGTGCATCACGTCGCAGGCCTCCTGCGCTTCCCCATTTTTGTGTAAAAGTCGGCCTTTTTGGAAAAGAGCAGGAACACTATCAGGTTTCAAACTCAAGACCATCGCCAGTGCCTGCGCGCTTTTCTCAGTTCGCTGGAGTGCATTCTCAATTTCCGAGAGACTGAGAAGTGTGACTATGTGGGGGGGGGACAATGACGAGAAGGGATCAAGAACCTCAAATGCTTCTTCATGAAGAAATTCAAGCATGAGAACTTTTGCTAAGAGGTAACTCAGTCGGTGATCACTCTGCAGTTCAAGGGACTTGCGGTAGTGATAAATCGCCGATTCTCTTAAATCATAAGCATGGTAAACCATCGCTGCTTGAGCGTGTTTTCGCGAGGTCTCTTCAGAAGAACTCGCGCTCCCATTCTCGTCCAACAGAAGAACAACTTCTTCCAGATGTTGGCGAACACTCCCTTCGAAAGCCTCTAAGGGGATCTTTGGAGGATCCACGGATAAAGAGCGTTCTCCTTCACAGCCAGTGACCCAAATGAGGCAAAAAATCGAATAATATCCAAAAATCAGTAAGCGCTGGGCATGACGACCCTCACACATCCACAATTTTGAATTCAAACTTTTACTCAAGGGGTCTTCTCTTTCAGGGTGTGATATTTCCCCGTTGTCAGCTGGCTAAATTTTTCGATATTTCCATTAGGCCATTCGACATCCACGATGAAAGATTCGGATCGTTGCCCCAACCCGACGACGACTCGTGGATCATGACTGCTCAAATAAGACCCTCCTCGACGAGATCTTCTGTGCAGGGTTTCACCATTTTCAAAAACGACTTTAAAATCTACGTTATCGAGAGTGACTCCTTTTGAATCTTCAAACTTCACTCCAAACCAAGCGTTCTTTGATCCTTGGTGATTCACAAGAACTCGTGCCGATTCTCCATTGCCAGTCGTGACGATATCGACGTCTCCGTCATTGTCGATGTCGCCGAAAGCCGCGCCTCTCCCCACAGTCATTTTTTGGAGTGCAGGCACTTTCTGATAAGGGACCATTTCGAAATTCTGTCCATTGACATTTCGATAGATTTGATCAGGCTGCCCTAAAGGATGAGGAATCCCTTCTGCGACGAGACTGAGCTGTCGTTTGACTGCGCCATTCGTCACGTACAGATCCAACCAACCGTCGTTGTCCAGGTCAAACCATGCCGTGCCAAATCCAGTCCATTTCCTACTCGGGATACCTAATCCGCTCGTGGCGCTAATATCGTCAAACTGACCTGATCCAAGATTTTCGTACAAGGTGTTCGTTTCACCGTCGAGGTGCGTCAGGAAAATATCTTCATCCCCGTCACCGTCGAAATCGCCCAAATCCGCCCCCATAGAGGCTTCCGGACGACCGTCACGATTCAGCGCGCAACCACTCAGGAGAGCCGTATCTACGAAATGGAGTCGAGAGTCCTGTCGCCATTGACGATTAGCTTCTCCGTCATTCGCCACGTACAGATCCAGTGAACCATCTTGATCGAGATCAGAACACACGACACCCAACCCGGCTCCAGGGACGGCTCCGATGCCACTTTCAGAAGTGATATCTCTCAACTCATGAGACCCCATATTTTCATAAAGACGGTCGGGGAGAGACGGAAATGAGCTGGGTCCGCAATAGTCCACAACACTGTTGGGTCCAAAACAGGGCTTATGATTATCGAGAGTGAAATCTACGTACGCGCAAACATACAAATCTTCATCTCCGTCACGATCCAAATCCGCGAAGATCGCGCTGGTTGTCCAACGATCATCATTGATCCCTAGCTCTGAGGCCCGATTGGAATACTGGCCAGAATCCGTCGATACCCAGAATTCATCTTCACCCAATCCGGTGATCAAGACATCCGGTTGTCCGTCACGATTGAAATCTGTGATCGCCAAACCCATGCCATATACACGAGACTGAATTCCTGTCTGAGATGTGATATCTGTGAATTTTGGAAGCCCAGAGGTCCGACTGTCATTTCGATACAATCGAAAACCTGATTCAAATCCTGACGGGGGAGTCAGCAGCCGTGTCGGTTCAGGAGACTTGGAACTTTTGAGTAGATAGCCCTGACTGAATGCAACATCCATATCGCCATCACTGTCCCAATCAAAAAGGGCGACGCCTGGACCCACTGTTTCAGCGAAATACAGTTCTCCGGACATTCCATTGTCATGCCAAAAATCGATGCCCGCTGAGACGGTTTCGTCTGAAAGCACCGTTTCAAATTGCTGATTTCCGCCGCATCCCGAAAACAAGGCCGGCGTCGTCAAAACGCAGATAAGAGCAAGAATTGATTTCCCTAGCAGGCCTCCCTTGAGTGGGGAGGTCCATGAGAGGCTTCCAGCTGCTAAAAATTTCGACCACATGGGAACCATTATTCAATGTTTTTCGTCACTCGATGGTCTTCATGGTGTTAAAAACTACATCTAGGTTAATCATTACTGTTAAAATCTGGACACAGGAGAGGATACAGGAAATTGAGCCCTTTCGGAATTAGTCGCCTAGCACCCGTGCGTGCACTTGGTTTCCTTATCGGTTTCTTTATTGGTCTCACCAATATTGTGACCAGATGTTTCTCTGTTTGTTTCTCTGGTTGTTTTTCTGGGGGTATCCCCAAAAACGTGAGAGTCATATACAGTTTCGCACTAATCCTGATGGTTACAATTCCCACCTTGCCCGTTTCAGCGGATATCTTTCTACTGACAAACGGGGGATCGCTAGAAGGCAACATCGTTCGAGAGATCGGTGACTTGGTCAGCATCCGAACACTGGATGGAAAAATCGTCACCATCGATAAGAACGAGATCAAAAAGGTCACCACCTCGTCGACTCCTCTCGATGAATACAATGAACGTTCTGCCAAGCTAAAAGTCGACGACGTTCAAGCCCACGAATCTTTAGCACTTTGGTGCTCCGATAAAGGATTAAAAACTCAAGCTTCGGTGCATTGGAAACGTGTGATCACTCTTTCTCCGGACCATCTTGCTGCACGAAAAGCATTGGGATATGTCTGGATTGGCGGGGATTGGTATCTCGCTGGAAGCACTGAAGCTGTAGCTCGCAAAAAAGAGATGGACAATACTCCTGCAGAATCGGTTCCGACGATTCCGGAAAAACTCCCACTTCCCGATTGGGAAAGACTCGATCGCGAGAACACGCCAGATCTACCGCCTGGAAGTCCTGATGCTCAGGTGATTGTTGTCGTCGCCGATGAAAAACTAGGTCGCAAAAAGGTCGAGTCATCCGGTTTGAAATTTCAGCTCAATCGTATGGGAGGGAAGGTTCGCTTTTCTCCAGGAAAAGAAGAAGGCGCGGCCTCCGTTTTAAAAGTCAAACTCAGATGCTATTTCGTCCGTCAACAAGATTTCTATGGCGCACCCATCGCCAACATATATCAAGGCGAAGCTCAACTTGAACTCCTAGAACGAAACGCCGAAGGAAAACTGGTACGAGTTCACACCGGTAAGGTGAAAATGCCATTTTCTGCAGGAGTCGGCAGATCTCAAGAAACCGCTCTCAACTACACTTATTACAAAACCCTTGAAGCCGTCGCTTCTAGAGTCTCTCGTTGGAGTTGGTTGAAAAAACGTGGTACGAAAGTATTGGCTGAGCCTGAAAAGTGATCGATCAAAAACCGCATCGACTCTCGATTTCTCCACTACCTGAAGCCTCTTCACGATCACGCGGATACGTTCGTTTGCAGATTATAAAATCACTGTTCATGAGCCTTCTAGATTTATTGCTCTTCCCATTCTTCCTGTTCACACGCCATTTTATTCGCCGAAGAATTGCCGATCTGGTCAAGAAGAGCTCTCAAACGCCTCCTGAAATACAGTGATCACTCCTTTTGAGATCCTGGGTCATTTTCTCTGCCATTTTCTTTGAGTCCTACTCGTTTGCAGATATTCCTTAATTGGGGTGCTCCTGTTATCTTAAATTCCCACAGGCCTCAAAAAGGGACAGGACTCCATCATGCGTCATATTGAAGATCTGATCACTCAGCTCAGTCCAGGAGACCGAGTCTTTTTGCGTGCAGATCTCAATGTCCCCCTGACAAACGGCAAGATCACAGACGCCAATCGTATTGAAGCCATCCTTCCAACACTCCGAAGGTTACTGGATCAAGGCGCTGTCATTCTCATGGCGACGCATTTAGGACGCCCTAAAGGGCACGATTTGCGCTGGAGCACTGCTCCCATAGCACGTGTCCTCCAATCAGATTTTGATATCCCGATCGGGCACGTCGAAGAATTCCCTCCAGGAGAGGCCGTCAAGAACGCCCTAGATTCTGCTTCACATGGATCAGTGCTTCTTTTAGAGAACCTTCGATTTGACCCCCGTGAGAAAACCAATGATCGTGACTTTGCTCAGGGGCTCGTCCGTCACTGTAAATACTATGTGAATGATGCATTTGGTTGTTGCCACAGGTCTCATGCCTCAGTTTCTGCGGCAGCTTCAATTCTCCCGGCATTCTCCGGATTCTTGATTCAAAAAGAGTTGAAGATCCTGACAGAAATTAGGGATTCTCCGAAAAGACCTTTTTGGGTAATTGCCGGAGGAGCAAAAGTAAAAGATAAAATCGGTGTTCTCGCTCAGTTGGGTCCTCAACTTGACGGAGTCGTTTGTACAGGCGGACTCGCAAACACACTTCTCGCAGGAGAAGGAATAGACGTTGGGGCTTCCAGAACTGAACCCGATTCATTGAATGCGGTGAAGGAACTCCTCAGCGGAGGACCAGAACCTGTGCTTCCTGTCGACTTTGTCGCTGGAGACGATTTGGAACACCCCTCAGAAGTCGTTTCTATCCAAGCGGGGGACCCGGTTCCTGAGCACCTGTCATTTTTCGACATCGGTGAGAAGAGCCTGGATCACATCAAATCACGACTTCAATCCGCTCAAACTATTTTTTGGAATGGCCCTGCAGGAGTCTTCGAGACGACTGAATACTCCAACGGAACTCGAGAAATCGCCTGCTTCCTCGCTAACCACGCTGGTCGAGTTGTTATAGGCGGCGGAGATAGTGCAGCAGCAGTCCGTCAACTTCAGATTTCTGATAGATTTCATCATGTCTCAACAGGAGGAGGGGCTTCCCTAGAGTTCCTTGAGGGACGAACCCTTCCTGGCTTGGAAGCACTCTCGAAATCATGCCGACAGGACAATGAATGTACAGGTTAAGCCCTCTCGCTGAACGCAGAAGCCACGGACGACAAGTACTCGCTCAGTTGAGCAGGCTTGTGAAAGAACGTTTCCTAGAGGGACGCGATGCTGACGTGGAGTCGGAACAATTATTCCGAGATCTGACTCGTGAAAAATTCCCCGACGACCCCATCAGTGGCGAAGAGTTGGGCGTTGTAGACGATACCGATACGACCGGATGGATCATTGATCCACTGGATGGATCCACCAATCACTCGAGAGGCATTCCGATTTTCGCTGTCTCTATTGCCTATAGACATCAAGGCAAGACACAGTTGGGTTGGATCTCTGATCCAGTACGAGGAGAGTGGATCGAAGCGGTAGCCGGTAAAGGAACGGTCAGTGGCGGCTTACATCCCGTTTCTCCGACACGCGCCGATATCCCCATGATTCACCTCACACCAAGGTGGAGAAAGAAACGTCCTCGGTGGCGAAATTTTCTTCCCAGCAATATCAAGCAACGAACTCTGGGATCCATCGCACTGGAGATGGCATGGGTCGCAACGGGACGACTCGACGCAGCAGCTTGGTACAGAACCCATGATTGGGACGTTGCCGCAGGCATGCTGATCATTCAGGAGTCGGGGGGTGCGGGGTGTCATATCATGAATGGTGGCAAAGGAGAGATTCTAGCCTGTTCAGGCCACTCACTTCATCTCCTCCAACCGCTGCGCGATTGCCTTGAAGATCATGGCGCGAGCGTTGGAATCGTGAACGAAGGGACCTCCCGATAATATGAATCAGCCTTTCATCCCTATAACAATAAAGTCCTGTATTGAGGGAACTTCATGTACGGCTGTTTTCCTAGAATCACCCAGTAAAGCATTCACCATTTTCATTGGATCTCCTGAAGGTGAAGCACTGAATAGAGCGGTTCTGAAAGATCCATTGCCCAGGCCCATGACTCACGATCTGGTAGGATCTCTTCTCATGGGATTTGGAATCTCGATTCAAAAAGCCATCGTCAACCAAATCGTCGAGGGCGCTTTTTGTGCGATCTTGATACTTGAACGTGTGGGGAGTGACGGTCTTCGTAATGAAGTTCATGTGGACTGCAGACCCAGTGATGCTTTTGTACTGTCAGCACTTCATCAATTCCCACTCTTTGTATCTCAAGAGGTGTTGGACGAAGTCATGGACGTGAAAGTCGAAGATTTTATCCAAGAAGAAAACCTGACAGATTTGCCGAAGTTTCCAGGACTTGATATTGACGAGGAGAAGGAATAATCATGACCTCTCAGCCACGACTACGTTTACTTCTACTCGCGGGGTTATCGGTCACCTCTCTCCTGATCTCGTCGGGTTGCCAAAGCATTCCAAACGTGGACGACCATTTCAGTAAAAGCGATCCCCTAGAAACCGTACGTTACTTTCGCTATGCCATCGATGCTGCTGAGTTCGACAAGGCTTACCAGTGCATGACGGAGAACACTCAGCAGCAAATCAGCCCACTCCAGTTCAAAGCATTAATCCGCTTTGTAGACGTCCCAGAACTCGGAGATATCGGTCTTCGAGACTTGATCGTCAATTCCAGCATCGATCCCCAGTCTGAGCCTGTTCGAGGTGAGGATTCCTCACGTTGGATTACCTTGATATGGGAAGACCCCTCACAGTTCATCGAATACTCCCTAAAAATCACCCTTGGTGAAGATCAAACCTGGAATATCGACATGCTGTCGACAAGGGGTTTGGATCTGGGAGGCCCAGCGTCGTGAATCGAGTCTATCTGGACCACAATGCGACATCGCCCTTGCTACCTTCGGTGGCTACTGCCATGTCCGAATTACTCAGTACTCGCCATACGGGAAACCCCTCAAGCCTCCATGGGGACGGACGGCGTTCTCGTAAAATTATTGAAGAGTCCAGAGACAAGATCGCTGATTGTTTGGGTGTTGATTCTTCAGAGATCATTTTTACTAGCGGAGGTACTGAGAGTAACAATCTGGCACTGGGAGGACTCGTCAATTCTTCGTCTGCAGTTTCAGCGAGCTCCACAGAGCATCCCTCGATCCTCGAGGTGCTCAAAAAACTCCATGCCGCAGGTCGCTCCGGGAGCATCATTCCCGTCGATACAAACGGGCGAGTTATCCCAGATGAGGTTCCAGATAACGGCATCGTTTCGATCCAATGGATCAATAATGAAACAGGCATTTGCCAAGATTTAGAAACATTGGCTGAATTCGTCCATACAGGTGGCGGACATTTCCATTCGGATGGGGCTCAAGGATTTTTTCGAAAAGCCTATCATCTGGGGGATTCCCCTCTGGACTCCGCCTCCATCACCGCTCATAAAGCCGGAGGACCGACTGGTGTAGGAGTTCTATGGATCAGAAAAGGTTCACTGGTAGAACCCACCATCCATGGGGGACCCCAAGAGAAAAAAATAAGACCTGGAACAGAAAACCTTTTGGCGATTCATGGCATCGGAGTTTTGGCAGAAAATTTCCAGAACGAGAATCCTTGGAACCTAGACCTCCTGCAGACGTGTCGAGCGAATTTCCTTGAACATCTCAAGCCCCTCGAAGGGACTCAGTACGTTCAACACAATTCGATCGATTGGCCGGGGTGCATCAATGTTTCCTTCGAAGGCGTTCATGCAGAAACTTTATTGGTCAGATTAGATATGGCCGGAATATCCGCATCTAGCGGCTCCGCTTGTTCCTCTGGAGCTCGGGAGCCCAGTCATGTCCTCAAGGCGATGAGCGTTCCTGGACGAATGATCAGTGGATCGATTCGTTTATCTCTAGGCCCAGAATCGACACCGGACATGGCCGCCACTGCTGGAAATACCATCGTTCAAATCGTACGAGAACTCCGAACCCGTACTCAGGGCACCCCTCCCGTTCTATAAAACTTTCCCCTCACACTCAAAAAAATAGACGCCGGAAAATTCACCTGCATGAATTTCCCGGCGCTGAGTGGGGGATGCTGTTTAAAAGAGCGAAACTGTGTTTTCTACAGTTGCTCCCAGTACTCTTCCGGCATTTCCAAAGCGAGTTTGAGAGCTCCTTGGGATCCAGCGAAAACGGGATCGTCAACGATCATGACCCGTCCGCCTCCCAAATCTTCGAGTCCCTTTTCCAGAGCTTCCTGCAATCCGTAAACCTGAGATCCGCCACCACTGACGATGACGCGACTCCGAATCCGATGCTGGAACTCCGGGTCGAATGTAGACACCAACTTTTGGATGCCGTCCACAATATGGGGAACTAATTCTCCAACTGCTGTTTGTATCTGGTCGGTGATGTCCACCTCGGTAGGCCTACCATTCACAGGGAATGTTACGAGGGCGCGTTTGTTCGTATCGACGACACTACTAAAACGCTCTTTGGCTTTCTTTATCATGTTCGGGCTGAACTGAATGTCAGCACGTTGCTCTCGCAACAACTCGCAAATCCTGGCGTCAACGTGATTACCGGCATGGAAAATCGTGACCTGATCTTCCGCGTTAGGAAGGCTTCCCGCCATTCTGCAGAGATCTATCGTTCCTGCACCAATATCAACGACCATGGCATCTTCAAGTGCGTCGAGGGCGTAAGCCACAGCGAAGGGCTCAGAGACGACCATCACACCGTCTATTCCAGCTTCTCTTGCCAGATCAATGATGGCCTGCTTATTTTCGCGAGTCGCTTCTGCGGGGGCACCAATGACAGCATGAACTGATTGCCCTTCAGCAGCCTTCGCAGCCTGTCTCAGCGCTGTGAAGAGGTGCAAACCGGCCTTCCGCAGAGTCTCTTTTTGGTCTCCAGCATTTTGCGTAAAAGCCAAATTTCCATCTGCGAGGGGGAAACATGTTTTCAACCCCATGCGATTTTCAAGAACGGCATCTCCGACCAAGACTCGGTGACCAAAGACTTTTGCAGATATCGCATCTTTGGGCCAACCCACGACACTGGCCATCACCATACGCTCTCCTTTTGACGTGGTGATCGCACTGCGACTTGTTCCAAGATCGATACCGACTTTTACTGCCGTAGATTTACCATCAAGCTTGGGACTGCTAACGTCGCTCTCATTGGAGAGTTGATTTAACTTATTATCTTTCATGACATCCTTCCTTCTTCGCTGTCAGCGGACAGACTTCCAGCACCATGACTTGCGGAAATCTCTCTCAAGGCAACGTTCGCCTGGAAAAGCTGATCCAGCAGCTCTTCCTTTTTATTGTCAAAGGGTTTCAATTTTGAAGCGGGGTTCACCACACTCTCTCCACCCTTTGTCAAAACTTGGTCCGTGACCCGCAAAGCACGGGTGAGTTCTTCTATTCTCATTTCGAGCCTATCTACTTGGGATTTGTGAGAATCTCTCACTGTGGCCAATTCAGACCTCCAGTCTTTGGAGATCAGCTTCGATAGCTGAATCAGCATCTCCTGCTCCTGCAGACCTAATGCCGCGGGAGATTCTTCGACCTGTTCTTCATCTGGAAGCTGTGCGACTTGGGCGTCCGGCTTAGATACCGGATGGGGAATGATCTGAGGCAGGGGGCCAGGATCACCGTCGAGGATCTGTTTTTGGGCACGGCCAACAAGTGAACGTCGATCCTCTTCACTCACCTTTAACTCTTGCGCCAATTCCAAAACCGCTCTGGCAGCGGCTTCCCGCGCCATTTCCTTCAGTTGAGACTCACCAACGACTCTGACCTTTTGAATTCCTTTATTACGGAGTTCGTCCACATTGTGGATTTGGCCTCTTTTGCCGTCATTTTCAGAAGTATTGCTCTCAGCGCTCATGGCTGCCTTCCTGATGGGGTAGAGATCCGGATTAGACCTCGGAAGGAGAGTGGCAACTGCCATGCCCGGTGATAGGCGGGCTGAGATTTGTTTTGGCCGCCGAGATTGTCCCAAAATGGAACCGATCGACGATCGGTGTCATGATTATGGACAACGCCTGAAAAGTGGCTCAGATCGGCATTGGGGACTCCCTGAAGCTGCCAGTTGGTGATACAATAGACGAGTTGAGGTAATAGAGCCCCCAGAGGCCTCTCAGTGCACCTCTCATTTTAATGGAAGATCCGAGAGAAGAAGGTCCCAGCACAACACTGCTCCGATGTCGGTAAATCTTTACCGGCCTATCAGGCATTTCATGCTGCGCTTCCCTCTATCTCGCTCAGGAGTTCATCAGGAGATCACATGCTTTCTTCTCCCCGCATACTCGGCTGTCTGACGCTCATACTTTGTGCGATCTGCACATTCGTCCCTTGCTCAGTCACCGTGGCACAAGATTACGTCTTTTCATTCGATACATCGGAAACAGCTCCGAGTGGTGGATCTGTCGACGTCAGATGCCTTCTGAATAATCCAGGAGGAAATCTAGCGGGTTGGTCCTTTGCGATTTGCCAAGACAGTCCTGATTTTGAAATAACGAACGCCAGCAATGGTGCCGTCGTAGAAATCGCGAATGGAGGAAATCCGGCTGCCTTCCAAGAAATCAATGTCTGTGCAGGAGAAGGCGTGATTCAAGGAGTCGTCGTCGATTTCGTCGGCATCAATACGCTTCCTCCTGGAGTCGATTACGAAATGGCTGTGATAGAAATCCTTTTACTCGGCGCAGATGACACGTTGGTTCCTATTCAGTACTGCAACTTCTTCTTCTCATGCGCCTCGTCGGCGACGGAGACTCTTGTGGTTCCACCCGGAGGAACAGCACCCTTTATCCCGACTCA
>Ga0105349_10001152_pt1 | contig 11081 bp, 10 predicted proteins | sample EN1Hudseemescosm_FD_83661 | JGI IMG/M metagenome (GOLD analysis project Ga0105349, IMG submission 83661) | Methane-oxidizing microbial communities from mesocosms in the Hudson Canyon - EN1B Hudson Canyon | ecosystem: Environmental > Aquatic > Marine > Cold seeps | place: Hudson Canyon...
AATAGCCACCACACACAAAATAACAGGATAAATGGCCGCTAATTGAATTTTCTGTCGAGCCTGATGACGAGCTTCTGTGTAATCAGCTAAACGGTTAAGTACCAGGTCCAAGTGCCCGGCGTGTTCACCAGCTGCGACGGTTGAGCGGTACAAGTGAGGGAATGCAATTGGAAATTCTCCTAAGCTATCTGCCAAGGTATAGCCTTCAAGTACTTTAGATCTAACTGCAAGTAGCATACTTCGGACATTTGTTTTTTCACTTTGGCTCGCAACCGCACTCAATGTTTCCTCAATAGGAATTCCTGCCTGAATCAAAGTAGCAATTTGGCGGGTTAATAATGCAAGTTCTTTGACACTTAAGCGACGCTTCGCACTAAACAAATTACTGCTACTTTGTTTAGCTTCAACGCTCTGATCAACTGAGAGAGGTGCTAAGCCTTTCTCTCTTAGTAGCTGTCTAACTTGACGGGCACTATCGGCTTCGATAACACCTTTTTTCTGCCGCCCTTTCTCATCTAAAGCTTTATATTCAAACGCAGCCACAGCTAGCCTCCATGAGTCACACGAACAACTTCTTCAATTGTTGTGACGCCAGCAAGTACTTTACTAATACCATCATCCTGAATGCTTGGACCAGACTTTCTTGCTTGCGCCTCCAGCTCTAGTTCTCCAGCATGATTATGAATTAATTCACGCATATGTTCATCGATAGTGACCACTTCATAAATCCCAAGACGCCCTTTATACCCATGTTGATTACACTCAGAGCAACCTTTAGCACGGTATATCGTCGGTTGTGTTTCTGGTGGTTGATGCAAGAACTCACTTTCAGATTGAGTCGCTTCATAGGGTTCTTTACAATTTGGACATAAAACACGCACTAAACGCTGAGCAACAATACCGACCATACTAGAGCTGATTAAGAAAGGTTCAACCCCCATATCCATTAGTCGCGTGATGGACCCAACAGCACTATTAGTATGTAAAGTAGACAATACAAGGTGCCCCGTTAAACTTGCCTGAACTGCAATTTCAGCAGTCTCAATATCTCGTATTTCACCAATCATCACAACATCAGGGTCTTGTCGCAGAATAGCACGCAAACCTCGGGCGAAGGTCATATCCACTTTCGTATTCACTTGTGTTTGCCCAATACCCGGCAAGTTATACTCAATAGGATCTTCAACAGTTAAAATGTTTCGACTTCGATCATTAATTTGAGATAAGCCAGCATATAACGTGGTTGTTTTACCAGAGCCTGTAGGCCCGGTTACCAAGAGAATTCCATGAGGTCGGTAAATTACGTCTTTCAGTTCTTTTAAGTCTCGTTCGGCGATCCCTAAATAATCTAAAGATAGTCGCCCTGCATTTTTATCCAATAAACGCAGTACTATTCGTTCTCCACTAGAAGATGGCATTGTTGAAACCCGTACATCAACTTCACGCCCCCCTACCCTAAGAGAAATTCGACCATCTTGCGGTATACGCTTTTCAGCGATATCAAGTTTCGCCATAACTTTTATTCGAGAAACCAATAAAGGAGCCAAAGCACGCTTAGGCTTTACAACTTCTCTTAATATGCCATCAACCCTAAAACGAACAATTAATTGCTTCTCAAATGTTTCAATATGAATATCTGAAGCTTCGCTTTTAACAGCTTCAGTTAAAATCGCATTTATCAAACGAATAATAGGCGCGTCATCTTCTTGTTCAAGCAAATCTTCAGTCTCAGGAACCGAGTTGGCCAAGCTAGCCAAGTCCATGTCATCCCCCAGACCTTCAACCATCTGCATCGCCTCAGCAGAGTCATTCTGATATGCCATTCCAAGCGCGGTTTCAAATTCTTCTTCGTCCACCTGCTGAAATACAACTTGACCTAGCGTCAGACGATTAACTTCAGAAAAAGCCTGAGGCGTAAGCCCGGGGCGATATAAAATTTGATATTGATCATTCTCTTTTAAAAGCACTACACCTTGTTTTTTTGCAAATACAAACGGTAGGCGTTCAAATGGAATGACTACAGAATTTTGGTCTGATTCAGTCTCGGTGTTCAAAGAAAACACTCCTAGAGTATACGTTTTGCATAAATTGAGCTTTTAGTTATTTTCTACTCATAAGTTTATATCTTTTAGATCTAGCTATTGTATGGCCTTAAAGAATCAAACAATAGGTCATTTAATTAAATCATTTTAATTAATATCTATTTTGTTAAAGAAGTCCGGATATATCATTTATCCTTTATCCTTTATCATAGAAGATAATATGAACTCGGCACACTCGCAGCATTATCAAACGATGTGCTATATTTAAAATGCAACCATTAAATAACAGCTGTAAAAATCAAACTAACAATAGGGGCGTTATGTAAGTACGCACCTTTCAATGACTGTCTTGTGTGATTAATTACTTCAAGTATACACATAAAGCGAAAGGTTAATGGCTATGATACTCTCCCGTCTTCCAATTTTATGTGCTTTGCTATTATGTATAGCCGTTGCTGGTGGCATTTATTGGCAAGTCATTCCGTTGTTTCAAACAAACAATAGCACACAGACTATTGCAAATACTGGCGTAAACTTACCCGCGAAAGCAGCCATCAAGAAAGACTACAATATTGCTAGCTTTAAACTCTTTGGTGATGCAGATTTAAAACAAGCACCGATAACAGCAGAACAAAAAAAATTACCTAAAACCAGATTAAAACTTACTTTAACTGGCGTACTTGTTAATCCTTCAAGTCAAAGTGCCGGCGCTTTAATTGTCGGGCCTGATAAACAAACGCAACACTATAAAATCAATGACAAACTTCCTGGCGGCGCAACATTAAAACAAGTATTTCCCGACAGAGTAGTTGTAAACCGTAATGGGCGTCTTGAAAATCTATACTTCACCGAAATAGCATCAACAGGCATTGAGCGGGTTAGCGCTTATGAAGAACCAGAAGACACGGTAAAACCCGCACAACCTCACCCTCAAGCCACACAAAATAACAGAGCCAATGGTCTCAGTTCTGCTCGAAACCAAAGCATCAAGGATCGTTTGAGCAAACTAAAAAAACGTCTTCTAAAGAATAAATAATTGAGGCCTATGTGATTTTATTGTCCAAACATCCTCTCTTTACATTTCTATTTTTAAGCTGCCTAACATTTAGCACAATATCGCTGGAATTAAATGATGAGTTATTTGCTTTTATCCAGAAGCGCTTCGGTATTGAAGCCGTTGATCGCCTCCATCAATGGGAAAAAATCGCTAATTTAAAACAAACTATCAGCAATGCAAACAAACTAAAACTTGTGAACTCCTTTTTCAATCAGGCTAAATTTATTCCTGACATTAAACACTGGGGGAAAGAAGATTATTGGGCAACACCACTGGAATTACTTGCTACTAATGGTGGTGATTGTGAGGATTACTCCATTGCCAAGTACTTTACCTTGCGTGAAATGGGAGTCCCGATAGAAAAAATGAAGATAACTTATGTCAAAGCAGTCAAACTCAACCAAGCTCATATGGTACTTGCTTTTTACCCTGAACCAGGCGCTGAACCACTTATTCTAGATAACCTTATCAATGATATTAAGCCGGCCTCGAAACGCACTGACTTAGTACCTGTATATAGTTTTAACGGTGAAGGTTTATGGCTTTCAAAACTTCGAGGCCAAGAAGGTAAACGAATTGGTGGCGCCGATAAACTTAAGAACTGGCAAGAACTATTAACCCGACACCATAGTTTGATGGAATAGATCTAAAAAAATTAATTCCTCACTTTATAAATTCAGATATAAGTTGATCTACAACTCCTTCGGCTTTTAGTTTTTCCAAGGTAGAATCAAATTTAACGACAAACTCTTTACCGCCCTCTACTTTTTTAGGAATGATTAAGTGGTGACCAATATCTACAAATACTTTATCCGAGACCTTAAAATGTTTTGTTTCAAAGCCTTCTTGAACTAACACAGCAAAACCAGACGTTTCATTCGTCATCACAAGGTCAACCCTACCTTTATTGAGCATCGCAAAGCAGTTTCTCATTGCTGGTGGTCTGATGAGGTTTATGGTTTGATCGTCGACAATTTTTTTCAAATTAAATAAATTGTAGCCAATTGGTTTACAGACAGTTAAACCAACTAAGTCTTCGTTATTAGTATAAACAAAATTATTCTCTACCTTGCTAAAAAACACCTCTTGAAGGTTATATAGTGGTTGAGAGTAATGCCACTTCCTTTGCCTTTCCTTATTTTTACTGTATGGGTATGTTCCATAATATTTCCCATTATACGTATCTCTAAAACCGCGCTTCCAAGGCAAGAAGGTTATAGTTGTTTGATTTCCCATTTCCTTCATTGTGCGTTGAATGATTTTTGTGGCCAGCCCCTGACCTTCAATCTTTTCACCGACAAAGGGTGGAAAATTCCCAGTTGAGATGGCGTAACCTTCACTATGACAACTTCCAACCCAAAAAAGAAAAAATAAAACTCTGACTAGGTACATGAAAACCTCGAAAAGATGAACTAATATCAAAAATTATAGTACATCTTTTAAAATAACCACATTTGGAATGTTATATCTTCTCTGCGGCACCAAATTGATGAAATAGTTGTAAGTAATAAAAACATTTCAATATTTCAAATTAATTGACCACTAAAATTAGACTCATAACTTGAAAGCACACTATATTAAGTTACAAGTTCTAATAAATTATCGTTACCCTTGTTTGAAGCAGCTTAGGAATTTAAGAAAATGGAAAAGAAACGTCCTTTGAGTATTGTTGATAATGGTTTTTTAATCACAGAAACTAACAATAGCCCTAAACATATTGCAGGTTTACAGATTTACAAGAAACCTGAGAAATGCTCCAAAAACTTCGTTAAAAATTTATTTAACAAATGGTCAAAAGTTGATGCAGTCTGCGCGCCCTACAACCTTATACTAAATGCTAACAACCCACTTTCCCCTTACTGGCTTGAGTCAAAACAATTTAAAGCTAAAGAACATGTTGAATTTCTTGCACTTAAAAATGGAACGCGAACAGACCTTAATGAGTTAGTATCTCAAATGCATGAAGCAAAACTAGACAAGTCAAAACCACTTTGGCGCTGCTGTTTTATTGATGGCTTAACTAAAGACCGGTTCGCTATATATTTTAGCTTTCACCATAGCGTTCTAGATGGTATTTCTGCTGGAAAAATGATGGAGCGGAGTTTAAGCTCCAAAGCAACAGAACTAGGACGCCCTCCCTTTTGGGCAATGAAAGACAACCCATATAATAAAAAATCAAGCAAAGCAAAACCAAGCTTTAAAGATAAGCTATATGCGACCGCATCTGGGAATGCAAAAGCGCTCTATGGTTTATCTCGTATATCAACTCAAATTTGCTTAGAAGCCGTCGGCCTCACAAAAAACGCAATTTCTTTACCTTTTACTGCCACACCAGCCCCACTCACAGGGAGCGTTACCTCAAAACGCACATTTACAACATCATCTTTACCGATGGATAGAGTAAATCACTTACGAAAAATTACTCGAAACACCTTAAATCATATTGCGTTAGCCTGTTTAGACGGTGCGTTACATCGCTACCTTGAGCATATCGGACACCCATTAAATGGAACGTTAACAATCACCATGCCGGTTAGTCTGCGCAAAGAAGATGCAAAAGTTGGCGGAAACCAAATAGGCTTGGTCGCAGCACAATTAGCCCCAAAAACAGACGACCCCATTATTCGATTACGAGAGATCGGTGTTTCTCTGCAAGCGGTACGAAATCAAATAGATGACTCACCTGCGGTGAGTATTCAAGCATATTCTCTAGTCACCAATGGTTTTGCTCAATTGTTTGATGCAGTGAATGCAGCATCTTATATTCCAGCGCTGTCCCATACGATTGTATCGAATGTGCCAGGCCCGAAAAGCACATTATTCTTAGAAGGAGCTGAATTAATAGGCTGGTATCCAGTAAGCACATTAGGTCCAGGCCATCGCCTTAACGTCACCATGTTTTCATACAACGGGAAATTAGACTTCGGCATAATCGGTGCTTCAGATTTTTTACCTGACCTGAATATACTCGGTGGTTTCATTTTTGAGGAATTCGAAGAGCTCGAAAAAGCAGTTATGTCACCCGACATGGGTACCACTCTGCTGGAAAAAAAACGTTTAACGATAACTCCATGTTAGATTATATATAAAGAACAGCTAAAAATTTTGCAAAAAAAAGCGATGAGTTGATGCCGAAATATCAACTCATCGCATTAAAATAGAGCTTTGTAGGTAAGCCCTAGGTAGAAATCAGTACAGATTTGGAAATAAAGTAGCTTGAACAAAAAGGCCTGAAGTTTTTTGCTCAAGGTACGTTTTCCCGATGAGAAGTATATTAGTAATGAAGCAGGCGTAATTTGATCGTCCAAAAGGATTAATCCTAGGCGTACTTGACTAAATATGTGAAATTCATCACAAAAAATAACACACAATTCTAACTAGTTGTATATTCAACCTTTCATGTAGGAATGTCCTACATAAGATCCAATCTTCCAGTGTAACAATATGTACACAAGAGTTTAAAAGCTAATAATAAAAATCATAATGACAAGGTCGTTTATTTCTATCGTTAAACGCCCTCGTGATTAAAGTGAACGATCTGGAGAGAACATGGAAGGAATAAAAAAAATCGCACTTGTTTCCGCTATTACAGCAAGCTCTACCGGAGCCTTAGCTGAACTAAAATATCTTGATGATTCGGCATTAAGCCAAGTAACCGGTCAAGCAGGCTTAACCATTGATATCGAAACAAAACGTCATATGGGTGAGTTCGCATATAAAGACGGCGGATATTTCCTTTTCCAGAACTTTGGCTTTGGTGGCAGCACTTCCGCCGAAGAGCTTGCGTTCTCTGGTGGGCATGGCTTTTTTGACAACCGGCGTTATGAGCTGGATGTTGCTGGTGATGGTTCCACTCCCGGAGATAATCAGTTTGATTATGGTTTTTCCCATATGATTGATTATGCAAAGGTTCATACGGATTCAGGCAATACCGACGCCGGAATGTTACTCGCTGCAGGAATTACAACTGGTATCCCCATCGATGAGACAACCGGTTTAGAAATTGATACAGAGAGAACCTACGGTGATGGCGACTTGGTCATTCATTTTACTTATACCGATGCCTGGCAAAAAGGTGGTGGTCTTGAAGCCTACCAAACCACCGGCGGTGATGATGGCTTTGGTGGCACCGCAACACTCGATACCTTAAGTTATGCCGGCGCAAGAGATATTATCACGCGCGCTGCTGATTGGAACATTTACTACGAAGCCTTGGGCTTGGCCAGTTCGGATTACGAAGTGGGTTCTAAAGGCCTTTTCAATTCATCGCCTGATACCACTGTCTTAATATCAGACTTAAATATGAATGGTTATGCAAATTCATGGGACATCCACCTAGAAAATCATGGCAACGGTTTTGGCGCAGATGGCTCAGGGCGTGATGGCGTTGCAAACACTGGCGGTGGCGATTCAAAAATTAATATTGATATGTTTTATAATGTCACCGACTTAGATGTTTATATCGATATTGCAGGCTATCAAATTACCGACCTCAAGATTCATAATCTGCGTGGGGATCTTGGTACTATGAATCGAAATTCGACCGATACCGGCTATACCTCTTCATTTGGTATGGCTCACGTTAAAGCGCAGGTATATGCGGTTAAAGATACTGTATTGAACTTAAATAGTGGGTCGCCAACTCATTCCTGGGATGACGGTATTGCTATTGACGCTCAATTTAAAGGAGACGTTGACATCGGTGCGCTCTCCTTTGGAGACACCGGCACATCTATAGGAGAACTATATTATACCGACATTCAGGCGACGAGGAATTGGGTTATTTCTGCTCATTAACCTCCTGATTAATTTTACGTAATTGTAGTGCCAAGGATGGCGCTACTCCTTACCCCAACAATACTTCTCATTCGCTATATTGAGAAAAAGTCAGAACGATTAACCAATAAGCCTCAAGCACAATTCAAACTTTTAACTCATTTGATTATTAGTATTTAGTCTAATAAACACCATATACCGTCAGGTCTATAAGACTATACTTAGAGTATGTGAATACCTCGCTCATATTATTCTTCGACTGCAAGGAGAAATGTTATGAGACGTCTTTATTATCTAACGAAAAGTATTAACTGCGCAGAAGAAATTTCTAATTCGCTTCACCAACAAGGGGTAACAGATTGGAATTTTCATATTATTAGCAAAAACAAACAAGATATTGAACAACACCACTTACATAAGGCGAGTTACTTCTTTCATGAACGTGACGGCTATCGAATGGCTGAACGTGGTGCCATCATAGGTGTATTAGCAGGATTATGTGCCGCTGTTGGTTTCTTAATGGCAACACCCGAAATTTCGGCTAATTACAGATTGATTTCAATGATTTCGCTTGGTTTTGTCACCATGATCTTGATCGCTTTCGGCATTGGATTTGGAGCAATCTACGGACTTGATTTTGAAAACATCAAAATTAAACGCTTTCATAACCAATTAGAGACGGGTGAATACTTAATAATGATCGATATTAAAAAGGAGGATTCTAGCAAAATCAGAACATTATTATCTGAACATCAAGATGTGAGGGAGGCTGGAGAAGATCAAACCTTCGTCAACCCATTTGAAATACCGGCATAATTTGGTAGATAGTTTTCTAGCGCGGCAACAAGCCGCACTAGAACTTCAAACTTGCACTTATCACTTTTACAGGGATTCAGAGAGTTGACCTGATTTTCAACAATCTATTCATCCTCAAAATTAATGCTCTCAACACATTTTGAGTCGTTGTGGTGATCGACAAGACAAAAAAATAAACATCCCTACTTAGTAAAGTATCTAAATCACTTACCATCTTTATATTTCAGATCATGTTTAATTTTCCTATCATTTGCATTGCTTAATACTGTTATACGCTGTTCAGGCGTTGCACTTCCCCACTGAAGAATCTCATCAAGACTGCGGAAGCAGCCAAGGCAAATATCAGACTCATCAAGACAACAGTTTCGAATACAAGGCGAATCTATATTTTTCACTCCACCCTCCCTTAATCAACCAGACCATCTAGGTGTTTTTTTACACTTCGGGCAAGTGCATCTAGGTTATAGCCCCCTTCTAACAAAGAAACTATACGCCCTTGTGATAACTTAAGTGCCTCGTTCTTAATAAATTCCGTCACCCACAAGTAATCCTCATCAGTTAAGTTAAGACCTCCTAAAGGGTCATCAATATGAGCGTCAAAACCTGCTGAAATAAAAATCATTTCAGGCTGATGGTGATGTAAAGCAGTAATCCATTGCGACTCAATTGCAGATCGAAAAATACTACCATCACTTCCTTCTGAAAGCGGGGTCAGACAAATATTAGGCCGGACCACTTGATCATATCGGCCAGGATAAAAAGGATATTGAAAGCTTGAGCACACCAGAACTTCAGGTCTATCCTGAAATATTTCTACTGTGCCATTACCATGATGAACATCAAAATCCAAAATAGCGACCCTCGACATACCTGAAGATAAAGCCCGCTGCGCCGCCAAAGCAACATTGTTGAATATACAAAACCCCATTGAAGTCGTCGACTCCGCATGATGACCCGGTGGGCGAACAGCACAAAAAGCATTATCGGCCCGTTTCTCAATCACTTCATCCGTAGCATAAACAGCTGCACCCGCAGCATAAAGAGCCGCGTCGATAGTATTAGGATTCATACTTGTATCCCCATCAATAAAAACAACGCCTTCTTTAGGCGACATTTCCATCAATGCTTTGACATGATGCTGAGGATGAATAGGGCTTAGTTGTTCAATGTCCAGTTTGGGTGCTGTAACGAAACTCAAGTTACCATTCCAATCATTAGCGTTGACCATCTTTTCAATGACTCTGAGTCTATCAGGTGATTCTGGATGGCCATTGCCCATATCATGAAGCTGACAATGAGGATGACTGAGATAAAGAGAACTCATGAATTTGCACTCCTTGGTATATAGTACAAGTATTCACCTAATTATTTATTATGGCCACAAATTATTGCCAATTTACAGTTGTTCAAAAGCATCCAGCATCCGACGATTTTCCAGTCTTAGATTTTATGTAATATACTTAAAGGCAACAAATAACCACTTATGCAGGTCTATGAAACTCATTTACACACACGACAACCCATTTTTTGTTTTTAATATTCGTAATATTTTAGAAAACAACAATATAAAGTGCGAAGTTAGAAATGACATTTTATCATCGGCTGCGGGAGAGGTTCCGCCGACAGATGTTTGGCCAGAAATTTGGGTATTACACGAGAAAGATTATCAGAAAGCAGAAGAATTAGTAAAATTAGCGATACATGGAGACACCAAAGCAACCTCATGGTTTTGCCAGAATTGCAATGAGACAAACCCGCCTGCTTTTGAGCTGTGCTGGTGCTGCGGAAAAGATCATAAAACAAAATAGGATGGGATATTACTGACTTTACTAGCGCGTCATCTTCTTCACAAAAACAAACACAAATAAAGCTAAAGTGAAGCTACCAATAAATGCCTCCACTGCTGCAAAGACCCTCGTCCAGCCAGCAGGAGAAAGATCCCCATAACCTAGGGTTGTAAACGTCACAACACTAAAATAAAGCGAGTTAAAAAAATTATTAAGATTTTCCAGCCAGGTATTCGCCATCTCAAAACTGATGCGTGCCGAGCCATCAGTGATTCCAAATATAAAAAATAGTAGCGCAAAGCTAAAAATAGTTATTAAGGAGAATATAACGACACGAGACGGGTCTTCACCATATCCGCAAAACAGATCAACTAACTTTGACAGGATTCGTTTTGAATCATAACGCGGTAATTGATAGCGACGCATAACCATTTCACGCTGAAAAAAGTGACCGGATAACTCAAATAAACCTTGTGATTCAGTGACTCGTCGAAGGTTTCGATATATTTCTTCTGACTGCTCAAAAAGATCAAGCTTCTCATTTTTTGCTAGATATTGATCAGCTTGAGTTTCTTGCAAGATCCTTTCACCCCAAACAATATT
>Ga0105349_10001153_pt1 | contig 11078 bp, 8 predicted proteins | sample EN1Hudseemescosm_FD_83661 | JGI IMG/M metagenome (GOLD analysis project Ga0105349, IMG submission 83661) | Methane-oxidizing microbial communities from mesocosms in the Hudson Canyon - EN1B Hudson Canyon | ecosystem: Environmental > Aquatic > Marine > Cold seeps | place: Hudson Canyon...
AATGGAGCGAGCAAGTAGCTCAGCAACTTGCGAAAAATGAAGATCTAACCCTGACCAATGAACACTGGGAGTTAATCCATCTCATCCGTCAGTTTTATAGTGAGTTCGATCTTTCACCAGCCATGCGCCCTCTGGCTAAATATATAAAACTACACCTAGGTAGCGATAAAGCCAGCAGCATCTACCTAATGCAACTATTTCCACAAAGTCCAGCCAAATATCTAGCAAAAATTGCTGGCCTACCAAGACCTGAGAACTGTTTATGATTATCACCAATACCGAACACAATGAATTCACTCAGTTTGTACGAATTCTAGCTCGTGGCCGCAATGCCAGTCGCGACATGAGCCAAGAAGAAGCAAAGCAAGCCATGAGCCTATTACTCGCAGGCAAAGCACTACCAGAACAACTGGGCGCTTTCTTTATGCTGATGCGCGTCAAAGAAGAATCACCAGAAGAGTTAGCGGGTTTCGCCCAAGCCTGCACGCCATTATGGCAAGACCTCAAAGCCGATATCATTTGGCCGAGCTATGCAGGCAAGCGTCGCCAGCCACTTTGGTATTTACTGGCCATGCAACTTATTAAAGATGCAGGCTACAGCATCTTGATACACGGCACCCATAGCCACACACCTGACCGCCAGTTTAGCGCTGACCTGAGTGAAGACTTTGCAATCAAAACAGCAAGCAGTCACAACAATGCACAGTCACTGCTACAGCAGGAAAAAATTGCCTACCTGCCTTGCGACTTACTGCACCCAGAATTCCAAAACTGGCTAATGACCAAGCATACCTTAGGCTTGCGCTCACCAATGAATACCTTGCTACGTTTGATTGCTCCTACTGATAGCGCTGGGGTTCAAAGCGTATTTCACCCCAACTACGGCAAGACCCACCAGGCAGCGTGCGCACTTATTGGTAAAGAAGCCCTAATTATGAAAGGTGAAGGTGGAGAATTTGAAATAAACCCAGAACGTACGACTCAATGTATTTTCACCCATAGAGATGAAGTTGAAAAAGTAGCAGGGATTCAATCGCATTTTGAAGGCAAGCATAGCGAACCGAGCAAGCAAGCCTTGCTGGATCTATGGCAGAATGAAAGTGATGAGTATGGATTCCACGCGACGCTGCGCACGACGGCAGTTGTTTTAATGCTAAAAGACAAAGCACTATCATTTGAATTGGCTTTAACCAAAGCTAAAGACCTATGGCAGAAGCGTAATACCCTAGCGTTTAACTAATAGTCGCTTAGCTGATACTCGCTAAAAAATTAGAAATAGCGTGCATAAAAAAAGGACCCAAGGGTCCTTTTTTTGTTTTTGCTCACTGACTAAATACTGGCTAAAAGCATCAAACCTTAAACTCTCCCGTAATGGCTTGTAAGTTCGAAGAAATATCAACTAAAGAGGCGCTTGCCACCTCTACTTTCTGAATACTCTGCATTGCACTTTCTGATGTATCTTTAATGCCAATGACATTCTCTTTAATGGAATAAGCCGCTCGCTCTTGCTCTTCTGCAGCAGTTACAATCTGCATATTCATTTGATTAATAGCCTCAACTCGCTCAGTAATCGCCGTTAACGACTCTCCAGTCTGTGCTGCCTGCTCAACACTGGTTTGGGCTCTTTGCTTACTCTGCCCCATAACCTCTACCGCAGAGCGAGCAGCTGTTTGCAGCTCCTCAATAACCTTTTGAATTTCCTGGGTAGAATCCTGAGTCCTAGATGCTAGCGTGCGCACCTCATCTGCTACTACCGCAAAACCACGACCTTGCTCACCTGCACGAGCCGCCTCAATCGCTGCGTTTAACGCCAACAAATTAGTTTGCTCTGCAATCCCTTTAATAACATCTAAAATCGTACCTACATTTTCGGTATCAGACTCAAGCTTGCGTATTACCTCACCCGCTCGCTCAACCTCTCGCGCCAAACCATTAATACTCTCAACTGTTTTATTTACAATCTCGCGCCCGTCTTTAGCGGCTTTATCAGCATCATTTGCTGCCTCGGAGGCTGAACTAGCATGACTTGAAACCGCCTGCACACTCGAGACCATTTCCTCGACCACCAAGGAAACCTCTTCTGTTGCTCGATTTTGATTGCCTGTAATGGTTAACGTATCACTCGTCAAAGCACCAAGATCTGAAGATAATGACGTTAGCGGCTGAATGGAACTGACTACATCACTAATGCTATGGTGCAGCTTCTCGACAAACTCATTGAACGAGTCAACCACGTCACCCAGCTCATCATTCGATTTTTTCTCCAAACGCTTGGTTAAATCACCATCGCCACTGGCAATATCTTTCAAGGATTTCAACAAACTACTCAAAGCAATACCGATACTTGAGGCGGTACTCCAACCCAATAAAATCAAAATAGCAACGGTAACCCCTGTCACCATAACACCCAACTTCAGCGCCTTCTCCGCAGCTGTGTTTGAGGCTTCAACAGTCATATTAAATTCTGACAGAGCCCCATCACTGGATTTCTGCATAGATAAACGCACAGCCTCAAGACTGCTATTCATCGCTTCGATCTTACTACTCATCAAACTCATATCCAGCGTACCAGATAGCATTCCCGCAGAGACTTCATGTGCTACTGAGTAATAAGTATTGAACTGCCTAAGCACGAGCTGAGTATCTGTGGAGCGCTCCACCCAAAGACCAATAACTTGATTAAGATTATCCTTAATTTCAGTTTTTAAGCCCTCCGCACTATCAATAAACTCAGCTTCCCCCGTAGCTACCGCTGTATTTAACAGCTCTTCAATTTGATTGAGTTTTACGAGGTTGGCATCTGATTTTTGTACGACAGGAAAATACACGTCACGCACTTTTTGCATGCGCTCTGAATTGGCAGAGTTAATACTGGTATTTACCGCCAAACTGACAGCAAAACCGATGATAGCCGCACCCGCTAGAGAGATTATTTTGGCTTTTATACTGATATTACTTAGAAAACCCATATCAATCCTATTCTTTATGTCTTATTAATACATAAAGAATAGAACAAATTTCGTAGACTTCCTGTGATTAATAGAACTTATTGCCAGTTTAATTTTTCATGCAAGTTAACCACATCGCCAATTATGGTAAGAGTTGGAGCGGAAATCTTGTTATTTGCAATAACATCAGCGATATCATTAAGGGTGCTGGTATAGACTTTTTGTTCTGGCAATGTGCCTTTCTCAACCAACGCTATCGGCGTATCCTCACTCATGCCATGAGCAATTAACTCCCTACTAATATGAGCGATGCCTGTGAGGCCCATGTAGATAACCAAGGTTTGCTGTGGGTGAATCAGTTCATTCCAAGGCAGATTCGCCGTACCATCCTTCAAATGACCTGTAACAAAGCGTACGGACTGAGCATAATCTCGATGAGTCAATGGTATACCAGCATAGCTAGAGCAACCTGACGCTGCGGTAATACCCGGCACAACCTGAAATGGAATGCCATCTTCCGCTAGCTGCTCAATTTCCTCGCCACCACGGCCAAAAATAAAAGGATCACCGCCTTTCAAACGCAATACTGTCTTACCCAATTTGGCATGATCGACCAAGAGCTGATTAATGCCTTCCTGAGGAACCGCATGATCACTCATCGCCTTGCCTACGTAATGCATTTCAGCTTTTGCGCTGCAATATTCAAGAATTGCAGGAGAAACCAAACGATCATAAAACACCACATCCGCCTGTTGAATTAAACGCACAGCCTTAAGCGTCAAAAGTTCAGGATCACCAGGACCTGCACCAACTAGAAAAACCTCGCCAGATTGTGGCTTCTCAGCAATCACCGAATCCACGACCTGCTTAGCTTGTTCTTCCTTCCCTGCCAAAACAAGATTAGGCATTGCACTCGACATCAATTTACGCCAAATACGCTGGCGCTGCTCAGAGCCATCAATCGATGCACGAATAGACTTACGCAAACCTGAAACAAACATTGCCAACTGTGGAATACGACTCGGAATTGCAGCATCCAGTTGATTGCGCAAGTAACGGGTTAACGCAGGAGATTCAGATGCCGAAGAGATGGCGATCGTCACAGGATTACGATCTATAATCGCAGGAAAAATAAAATCACTATTTTGCGGATCGTCAGCAATACTAACCGGACAAGCTAAGGCTTTCGCCCAAACTGCAATCTGCTGATTGACAGCGGCACCATTCGTTGCCGCCACAATGTTGTGATTAGCCAATACATGCTCTTGCTGAGCATCAGTATTAAGATAGGTAATTCGATTCTGATCAACCAGCGCCTGCAAGCGCGGGTCGAGTTGTGGTGATACTAAAGTAATATCACAATCAAACTTCAACAGAGTTTGAACTTTGCGCTGAGCTACCTGCCCACCGCCAAAGATTATAAATTTAACATCATTGGTTCGATGTAGCAGAGGTAGCCAGTTCATAGTTGTGCCCTATTTATTTAGTCGTAACGTCAGTTAACCCAATAACTTTAAGACCACCCATATATGGGCGCAAAACTTCTGGCACAATAATAGAACCATCTTCTTGCTGGTAATTTTCTAACACGGCAACCATAGTACGGCCTACAGCCAGACCAGAACCATTTACAGTATGAACCAGCTCAGGCTTGCCTGTTTCAGGGTTTCTCCAGCGCGCCTGCATGCGGCGTGCTTGATAAGACTCAAAGTTGCTGCAAGAAGAAATCTCGCGGAACTTCTGCTGACCCGGAAGCCATACTTCAAGATCCATCGTCTTAGCCGCTGAGAAACCTAAATCACCACCACAAAGAATTACTTTACGATATGGAAGATCAAGCTTTTGCAAAATCACTTCAGCATGACCAGTAAGTTCTTCTAGCGCCGCGTCTGACTGAGATGAATGAACAAACTGAACCAATTCCACCTTATCAAACTGGTGTTGGCGAATCATACCGCGAGTATCACGACCATAACTGCCCGCTTCACTGCGGAAGCAAGGCGTATGACAAACGTATTTCTGTGGTAAATCACCATTCAAAATACTGTCACGGGCAATGTTTGTGACTGGAACTTCAGCCGTAGGAATTAAATAAAACTCCTGCTCACCTTCAACCTTAAATAAGTCTTCAGAAAACTTAGGTAATTGACCGGTACCAAACAAAGAATCTTTATTAACTAAGTAAGGCGTATAAACTTCGTCATAACCATGCTCATCGCCATGGGTATTCATCATGAACTGAGCTAATGCTCTGTGCAAACGAGCCATCTGCCCTTTCATAACAACAAAGCGTGAACCGGTAAGTTTTGTACCGGCTTCAAAATCCAGACCGCCATTGGCTTCACCCAAATCGACATGATCTTTTGGCTCAAAAGAGAAATCTTTTGGCGTACCCCAGGTTAATACTTCAACATTATCGTCTTCATCCTTACCCGCCGGCACATCAGACTGCGGAATATTAGGGGTCGACAATAAGAAATCACGAACATCAGCTTCGGCAACTTTTGCTTTTTGCTCTTCTGCAGCGATATTGTCATTTAGCGAACCCATGACTTGAGCTTTAGCTTCGTCAGGAGTCATGCCTTGACCAATCAATTGACCGATCTGTTTAGAGGCTTTTTTCTTTTCGGCTTGTAATAGCTGAGCCGCTGTTAGCGCTGCACTGCGTGCTTTGTCTAACTGCTTGAATTTTTCGATGTCCAGATCAAAGCCTTTAATTTTAAGGCGGGCAGCTACATCGTCTAGATTTTCGCGGATTGTTCTAATGTCGAGCATGTGATTTTTAAACCAATTGTTTTGTTAATATCATACCAAGCGCTGTTGCCAGCATGCAGCCAATCAAACTCAGGGCTATATAGGTTAAAAAAGCCGTGATTCTACCCTGCTGCAGTAGGGTTAAACTCTCTAATGAAAAAGTGGAGAAGGTTGTAAAAGCCCCCAGAAAACCCACCATAATCAAGTGGCGATGAGCATCACCGCCAAAATTGTGTTCGACCAGCCATATATAGGCGGCGCCAATAGCAAAGGAGCCTAGCAGGTTCACACTTAAGGTGCCATAAGGATACGCCTTCCCTAGCCATTTAAATACCGCCGTGGCCATACTATACCGAGCCATTGCCCCAAGCGCGCCACCGACGCCAATCCAAACCAAATTAATCATGCTTACTTCCTGTATCGTCACCGTAACGTTGGCGATCTGATCGTTTATTCAGATCATCCAAATAACGAAGCTTTTCTGCAATCTTTAACTCTAAGCCACGCTCAACAGGGTAATAAAAGCGTGAATCCTTAATTTCTTCGGGCAAATAATTTTCACCCGCGGCAAAAGCATTCTCTTCGTTATGGGCATAGCGATAATCTTCACCATAACCCAAATCGGCACCTAGCTTGGTCGGTGCATTACGCAAATGCATCGGCACGTCGTACGATGGCTGCTGCTTAACGGCTGCCAATACTGAGTTGAACGCTTTATACACTGCATTACTTTTAGCGGCGCAAGCCAAGTAACTAATTGCCTGAGCAATTGCTAACTCACCCTCAGGAGAACCTAAGCGCTGCTGAACATCCCAAGCATTCAAACTAATGGTCATCGCCCTAGGATCCGCATTGCCAATTTCTTCACTGGCCATGCGCACAACTCGGCGCGCAATATAGAGAGGGTCGCAGCCGCCGTCAATCATTCTGGCAAACCAATATAAAGAACCCTGGGGATCTGAGCCACGAATCGACTTCTGTAACGCTGAAATTTGATCATAAAACGCATCGCCGCCTTTATCAAAACGACGGAAGCTATTTTGCAAACTAATACTCACCACATCCATGGTAATAACAGCATCTGCCGACAACTGACTAGCAATCTCTAATAGATTAAGCGCGCTTCTAGCATCGCCATCGGCGGCTGTAGCCAATGCGAGCAAAACCTCACTACTCGCCTGATAGCGCCCAGCAAAACCAAACTCATCGACCAGCGCGCGCTGCAATACAGCAACGAGCATGGCGCTATCCATGGACTTCAAAACATAGACACGAGCACGAGATAGCAAAGCGTTATTCAGTTCGAAAGAAGGGTTTTCTGTGGTAGCGCCGATGAAGATAAACGTTCCATCTTCGACATAGGGTAAAAAAGCATCCTGCTGACTTTTATTAAAGCGATGCACCTCATCAACGAATAACACAGTACGGCGCTGCATGGCTTGATTCTGCTTAGCCTTGGCAACGACTTCGCGAATTTCTTTAATACCCGCCATAACAGCACTTAGGGTAAGAAAATCACAGTCTTCACTTTGCGCTAATAACCGTGCAAGAGTGGTTTTACCCACACCTGGTGGCCCCCAAAGAATCATCGAGTGCAGGCTTTTCTGATCAAGCATTAGCCGCAAAGGGCCATTTTTTCCTAATAAATGCTCTTGGCCAAAATAGTCACTAAGTTCCTCTGGCCGCAGGCGTGCAGCAAGAGGCGCATTAGTTTTAGCGTCGTCATTTTGCTGCTGAGAAAATAAATCAGATGAAGACATTGACTAGAAGCGACTCTGGCGGCCATCAATCACATCGATATCCGCAGGAATATCAAAAGTAAACAGCTTGGCATCTAACTTAGGATTGTTAATTGCGTCAGTAAATTGAATCTCAGTTAACTGACCAGAAGCATCGCGAATAATCATCTGCTGTAAAACTTGCGACTGAGCTAATTTATTAAAACTGAGTTCAAGACTATCAAATAACTGGCTGGTATCTTTTGGCTGCAAGATAAAAATCAGCTGACTATCACTGTGCTGCTGAGAAACGATAAAATCATCATCAATCGCACCAACATCGCCACCAAGTAATAACGCAGGGGTTTCTGCCAGGCGGTTATTCATATCCTTAATACTTACCTGCTCTAAATCAGCATCATAAATCCATAACGATTCGCCATTAGATACTACCAACTGCTCATAAACCCCTTCAGTCTGCCAGCGCAGCTTACCAGGTTTTTCTACTTTCATGTGACCCTTAATACTCTGCAATACTTCACCAAGGCCATTACGTGTTTGCTGCACAAATAGCGCGGAGAAGCTCTTCACTTCACCCAACAAACGCTGAAGATCCTTAATCGCATCCTGAGTATTAATTACCGGCTGCGATGATATATTTATCGCCTCAGAAGCCATGACTGGTGCGGCACAAAACAAGGTTAAACTGATTAAAATTTGTCGACTAAAACGTTTCACAAGATCTCCAATACTTTTTAAATATGTAAAAATTAACGTAACTATTCAGCAGGTTTCATAAACCGATTGATGATTGGGTATTTATTCCACAAAACGGCGTAAATACGGTCCCTGTAGCCTTAGTTCGGCTCCTGCCTCGCATATTTGCTCCACAATTACTCAATAATCAATCTTCTTCTGTGTTAATTTTAGCAATCTGAATAATTACAAAATAACAAACAAGTCGCGCTTAAATAGGCGGTGGCGCAAGAACCTCACGACTGCCATTGTGAGCTGGCTGAGAAACAACTCCGCTAGCCTCCATAGTTTCTACTAAGCGCGCAGCACGGTTGTAGCCTATCCGTAATTTACGCTGAACTGACGAGATAGACACTTTGCGAGTTTCAGTAACGAACGCCACGGCCTGATCATAAAGATCATCCTGCTCATCACCAGCCTCCAAGGTCAGCCCAGACTGCTCAGTTGTCTGAGTAATCTCTTCAATGTAGTTCGGCTCTCCCTTTGTTTTCCACTCAGCAACAACCCGATGAACTTCATCATCATCAACAAAGGCACCGTGTACTCGCACTGGAATACTGCTACCAGCAGGCTGATATAACATATCACCATGACCCAATAGCTGCTCAGCACCGCCTTGATCAAGAATGGTGCGAGAATCGATTTTAGACGAAACCTGAAAAGCAATTCGTGTCGGCACGTTGGCTTTAATTAAACCAGTAATCACATCAACCGAAGGACGCTGAGTCGCTAAAATTAAGTGAATGCCTGCGGCACGGGCTTTTTGTGCAATACGAGCAATTAACTCTTCTACTTTTTTACCGACTGTCATCATCATGTCGGCAAATTCATCAACGATAACTACGATGTAAGGCAACGGCTCTAATGTCGGCGGCGTGGTATCAAAGCTTTGATCAATTTGCCAGATAGGATCGGGAATAGGCTTGCCTTCAGCTATCGCGGCTTTGACCTTGGCATTATAGCCAGCAACATTACGCACACCTAAGGCCGCCATTAATTGATAGCGGCGTTCCATTTCTTCAACGCACCAGCGCAAACCATTCGCGGCTAGGTTCATATCAGTAATAACAGGAGTCAAAAGATGCGGTATGCCCTCATAGACTGAAAGCTCCAACATCTTAGGGTCAACCATGATTAGGCGAACCTCATCAGGAGTCGACTTATACAGCAAGCTAATAATCATGGCATTAACACCAACCGACTTACCTGAGCCCGTGGTACCAGCAACCAATAAGTGTGGCATCTTAGCTAAATCGGTAACCACAGGATTGCCCGCAATGTCGTGACCTAGCGCCATGGTTAATGGTGATTTGGACTTGTCGAAATCTTCAGAAGACAATACAGAGGACAAGCGCACCATGGCACGATTTTCATTAGGAATCTCGATCCCCATAACCGACTTGCCCGGAATAACTTCAACCACACGAACACTGTTCATTGATAGTGAGCGGGCCAAATCAGAGGCAATGCCTGATACTTTACTGGCCTTAGTGCCAGGAGCTGGCATGATTTCAAAGCGGGTAATCACTGGGCCTGGAGCAACGGCCACAACTTCAACTTTAATATTAAAATCGCCTAGTTTTTGCTCCAGTAATAAAGAAAGTTCTTCTAAGCGTGCCTTTGAATATCCAGCTTCTTGGTTTTCATCTTCAGGGTCGAGTAAGGCAATAGACGGCAAAGGATTACCGCCATCAAACAAACTCCCCTGCAAATCTCGCACTGCCCGTTCGCTTGGCTTGCTATCACGCTTTTCTAATGGTTCTATTTTTACTTCTTTGGCAGGAATAGGAATAACCTTACTCGCCTGCGCCTTCAGTTTATTTGCCAATCCTGATATGCCAGAAGCTTCTTTTAAATCAACAGCCTTCGGATCAATAGCTTTTGAATCGATAATCAGGGACTTACGAGACATTGTCGGCTCAATACGCTTAACACCTTTGATGACATCCTTCGCAGCTGTTTGAACCGTATTCTTCGCAACCCCTTTATTAGCACGACGCTGCTTTAATTTATCGACCCCATTTTTTAACTGTCGCTGCAGCCAGGCAAGAGCAAGCAAAATATAACGACCGATAACATCAAAGACTCGCAGCCAGGAAAACTCCCAAAACAGCATCAAACCGATACATAGCACCAAGGTCAGTAGAATTCCGCCACCGAGAGTGCTGAATAAAGCGACCGTGATACTGGCAATGCCTTGGCCCATCATGCCACCAACACCTGCGGGCAAGTCCTGTGAAGTAAATATACTAAGATCAATCAAAGCTGCTAGGGAAAATATAGAAAGAAAGAAGCCGAGTAATCGTAATAACCAAATTGAACTAGACGTAGCGGCCTGATGACTTCTGAAAATCTGCAGCACTTTGCCAGCGGCAAGCAGCGGTATGACGTAGGCAAGATAGCCCAAAGCATGCAGCAGACCATCTGCAAGATAAGCCCCGACAGGACCACCTGAGTTATGAAACCCACTTTCAGCACCGGTCGCAGACCAGCCATCATCCAGTGGCGAATAGGTAAGTAATGCTAAAAGAATATACAAACAAAGGGCTGTCAGAGATAAAAGCGCCAAATCCTGCTTGAAATTACGATCCTTTTTTACTGGTTTTTCCGCTGCCAAAGCAGGTATCCTTAATAACAATATTTGATTGGCGACAGTCTATCACGCATTTTCCTGTATATAGAACCTCCTGTTTAAATAGAGCCTTATGATTGATTGGTTACCAGAAGATAGTCCCGCATACTTCCCCGAGACTCGGTGCGCACAAGAAGAGCCAAATGGCTTGCTAGCCGCTGGTGGATTACTAACCCCTAGCTGGCTGATCACTGCCTACAAACGCGGAATTTTTCCTTGGTATGATGACGAAAGCCCGATTTTGTGGTGGTCCCCCGCTCCGCGCATGGT
>Ga0105349_10001155_pt1 | contig 11071 bp, 8 predicted proteins | sample EN1Hudseemescosm_FD_83661 | JGI IMG/M metagenome (GOLD analysis project Ga0105349, IMG submission 83661) | Methane-oxidizing microbial communities from mesocosms in the Hudson Canyon - EN1B Hudson Canyon | ecosystem: Environmental > Aquatic > Marine > Cold seeps | place: Hudson Canyon...
CTATTTTCGAGTTTGGAATCGGTCACATAATGCCGAGAAAGCATGCTCGAAACTTTTTCAAATTGTGCTCGAAGATCTTCTGCTTCAGAGACTCTCGTAGCGTGCTCCTTCACCTTCGATGGAGAAGGTGGATTCAGAGTGACAGTACTTTCGGGGGAAGAGGTACTTTCCATTGCAGCACTTGGGAGTTCACGTAAAGCCTGAAGTGCACCTTGTGCTCGCCCCACTGTCGGAGTGGATTTTTGCGGGTCTTCATTTGGAATCGCCGTCTCACTCTGCAAAGGCTTATTCTCGACCTTATCTTCTTCACTTTTAATGTTGGAATCACTCGAAACCGGTCGACTCGAAGGCTCACGGCGAACCTCTTCGACTCTTGCAGATTTCATCTCCGGAGAGACGAGCCTAGGAGCGCCTCCCGTTACAGGAGAAGACAAGCCCGTTCTGATCAGAGCTGGAAGTGTTCCAATCCTCATCAAGGCGAGCTCTAAAACCAAATCGCCTCTGTCTTGATGCCGAAGTTTTTGTCGAGTTTCTTGCAAAATCTCCTGCGCTAGGAGTTGCCGCTCAACTTGATCCTCTGTCCAACCAGCAGCCACACCCTTATGGAGTTCTGCCCTGAGGGCTTCCATCAATTGTTCCGTGAGTACAGATGGTTCAGTTCCTGCATCCAGTATCGGATTCAATGTTTCAATCACCTGTGGCAATTGTCCCTGCCACAAAACTTCCATCAGTTGATTCAAGGATTGAGGAGAAACTCTCCCGGTGATTCTCAGTAAATCGTCCAGCACAGGCTGGTTTCCGGCAAATGCGAGTATTTGATCGAGTAAGGACTGAGCATCGCGCATCCCGCCCCGTGCCAAGGAAGCCACTTCATTCAACAAACCCGCGCCCGGACTGGCCTTTTCGATTTCACAGATTTTTTCCAAACGACGAACGATGTCCTGCTGCGAAATCGATGAAAAATCGCACCGTTGACAACGGCTCAGTACCGTTGGAAGAATCCGCTCCGGTTCAGTGGTCGCAAAAACAAACTTCACATGAGGTGGAGGCTCTTCCAAGGTTTTGAGAAGCGCATTAAAGGCCTCCCGAGTCAGCATATGAACCTCGTCCAAAATAAAGACTCTGTAACTGCCTTGCGTCGGAGCGTACTGGACATGCTCTATCAGGCCACGGATGTCATCGATTCCTCTATGGGAAGCACCATCCATCTCTGTGACATCAGAATCTTCACCCCTAAAAATTCTCTCGCACGTTGGGCAATTCGCACAAGGTGCAGCATCTGAAGAATTTGGGCACTGCAACGCAGCCGCAAAGATTCTCGCCATGGAAGTCTTCCCCACTCCCCGGGGTCCACAGAACAGATAGGCATGCGCCAAACGATTCTGAAGAATGGACTGGCGAAGGGCTTCTGCTACGGCCTCTTGTCCAACCACATCAGTAAAGGTTCGAGGTCGGAATCGCCGAGCGATCACCTGATAATCAGCAGTCCCGGAACCGGAGTCAGGAGCGCTTTTTGGATGTTCAGAAGAATGATTATTCATGCCCACATCAGAACCCCGATTATCCTCACTCGCAAGGTCTCAGACGGAGCCATACTGGCAATAAATAGGCATCTTGAGATGGGGTAAATTAAAGCATCTGGAAGGATAAGCGGAGATGATAGGAAAGGAAAAAGACCGGAGCCCGAAGCACACCAACGGACACCGCGATGGCTGCTCCCGTCAGGGCCTGACCAGGTTCACAGGCCGCCAGTCGCCCGGACCCCGGAATTCAAGAACAAGTGTGGCGGAGAGGGAGGGATTCGAACCCTCGGTACGCGTAAACGCACACACGCTTTCCAAGCGTGCTCCTTAAGCCACTCGGACACCTCTCCGAGTCAATCGTACGAACAAAATCCGGAACGCATTCCGAACCGGCATATAGTATCCCCGTTTCTCAAGAAATTGCCAACCGATCATAGACTGAATAATCCATGAATTTCGGGTTGATCACGATCCTGCTACCCAACGACGAAATCCGATCCCAGGCAATTCGCGATTCGAGATCGATCTATGTGGGACTTCATGCTTGATTTATTCGGAATCACCAATTTCACGATTCTGACCTCTTGGCTCGGAATCCATGGTCGAACAGCAAATATGTTTTTTTTCAAATCCGCCCCCCAACCATGGGCCTGCCCAGACGAGAACCAAAAGCTTGTTAAAATTATCCGAATCGCAAGCTCGATTTCCCTCAATAATCCCATATTCAGAAGCATTCCCATGATATGGACACTCGATGGCGCAATTTATTCAGGCCGCATGAGAAACAACCGTAGCCGGGATAAATCTGGGTTATTTTCAGGAAATACAAGATCAGGCATGCCGGAGTATTTCTAGAGTTGGAAGGTATTTAAATTCCTCACCCAGTAACAATACCATCCAAAGACCAACCTCTTGTTTCGCGTCCCTGCTCATAATTATGGCCAGCATGCGAATTGGAGCAGTGGGATTTTTTCAGATCGGTTCAGAGTCCAATCTTCGAAGATCTTCGCGACTACAATTACCCGTCACATATCAAAAGACGGACACTATTTCATCCACTATGACCCCGCCCAGTGCAGAAGCTTAACTGTGAGAGAAGCAGCGAGAGTTCAAACGTTTCCTGATAACTACTTTTTTGTCGGAAACCGTACTGAGCAATATGTCCAAGTAGGTCATGCCGTCCCGCCTTATTTGGCAAACCAAATAGCAGAAATCGTATACAAACTACTTCAATCTGGATAAAGACCAAGCTCCATGGCGGCAACAACATATTTAGAGGGTCTCTTAAAAAACCGGTGCACTAGTTTGAATATTTCTCTAGTGAACTCAGATTTACTGACAAGGCGTGGCGGATACTCGTCGACTTTTAAGTTGGTTGGCGGAGAGGGTGGGATTCGAACCCACGGTACCCGTGAAGGCACACCGGTTTTCGAAACCGGCCCATTCAACCACTCTGGCACCCCTCCGCATTAATTTCTGGCTCGTGATAACACTGGTCACCTGATCTTTTTACACCAAGCAAGATCTAGGGATCAAGATGACAGAATCAAGATTACAGGATCATGATTACAGGATCATGATCATTTCCTAGATTCAGGACCGGGCCTAGAGGAAGACTGGCTCCCTTTGTGGGTTCCATCCCGGATTCCTCTAAAGAAACTACGTATGAGCTCTGAGGCTTCGGTCTCCAGAACTCCACCACGCCAATCGACGTCATGATTGAACAATCCCGGTTCAAGGACACGCAACTTTGAATCGACGGCTCCCCAGCGAGAATCACTGGCACCAAACACGACTCGCTCAATTCGAGATTGCAAAATCGCCCCGGCACACATGGGACAGGGCTCTAGGGTGCTATAGAGGGAACACCCTTCCAGTCTCCAACTACCTAAAGCTTCTGCAGCCTGGCATATTGCGAGAATCTCGGCATGTGCGGTGGGATCCTGTAAGGTTTCCTTGGCATTGCGAGCTTTGGCGATCAGGCCCCTCTCAGGGTGAATGATCACAGCTCCCACCGGGACTTCTCCGTCATCCGATGCTGCACGCGCCTCTTCGAGAGCCTGGAGCATCGCTCGAAGATCAGCGTCTTCATCCCTGAGCCAGGAAACACCTTGCGTGTCGCCCACTGGACAACCTCCTGTCCCTGATTCGAGAGAATTTAAAAGTACGCCGGGGAGGATTCGAACCCCCAACCTCCTGATCCGTAGTCAGGTGCTCTATCCAGTTGAGCTACCGGCGCACAAGCAGGAAATGTTAGCCCGGTGAGGGACTCTGTCAAGAAGACCCGTCATCGTTGTCGAGCCATTCGTCCCCCACCCAATCCTCAGAATCTTCGGAGGTCTCTTCTTCTGAAGAATTCTGGGCTGAATTTTCGGATTCCAAAGTCCCAGAGCCCTCCGCCGAAGGGGCTGAATCCCCGTCTCCAGAGCTCTCAGGAGAAGGAACCACCTCTTCAGAACCTTGATTTGGGCTGATTTCAGCGGAGTTCTCTGAAGATTCTTCAGGGGAGTCTTCAGAGCTCAAAAGATCATCTAAAATTTCGAGTCCTCGATCAGATCCCTGATCGCGCAGTCTCTCCGGCTCCGGTAATCCATCGATGTCGGACAACCCGAAGAGTTCGAGAAATTCGGAAGTCGTGCCATAAAGCCGTGGCCTGCCGACGCTCTCCTCCAAACCCGTGATCCGGATGAGATTCCACTCCATGAGATTCTTGACCACCGGCCCACAGGAAACTCCACGAATTTGCTCGAGGTCAGCACGCTTGACGGGCTGCCGGTATGCGATCACAGCCAAAGTTTCAAATGCAGCCGCACTCAATCGAATACGACGGCTTTCTCCGCGAAGGCGAGCCACATAGGGAGCAAAATCGGGTTTCGACAGGAGACGGATACCCGCTCCATCTTCGTGTAAAAGGAACCCTCTGGGTGAAGTCAAATATTCGGCTTCCAGTTCCAGCAATGCCTCTCGAACTGCTCCCTTGGGGGCCTCCCTGAGCATCGCCTGAAGTCTCCTGCGCGATACCGGATCAGGAGAAGCGAATAAAATCGCCTCAATGGTGCTCCTGAGAAGTTCTCCTTCAAGAGGAGCGGAGGAAACGGTTTCTTCGCCAGTATTTTGATCTTCTGACGGAATATCCGTTTTCTGAGCATCTTCTTCGCGAGCAATCATCGTTTCCTCAGTTTCACTTTGGTTATCTCATGAAGTCCATCGAAGAGATCATTCCCGACCGACTTCGCCGACTTCGTTAGGTTATTAATATTGCCACACCATTGTCACTGGCTCGAGATTCACTGCCATGGAAAGGCTGATTTTTCAACACTGACAGGTATCCTCATTCGAATACTTTCTTCTACCGCCAAAATCTCTGCATCGGATGGAGGAAGTGAGAGTATTTCTGTTTTCAATTCTTCTCTCACGTCAGAGTAGGGCCGAGAACGCCTCTCCTCCACCACCCTGAAGAGATGCCAGCCATAATTTTCTTCTAAAATCGGTCCGAGCACCTCTCCGGAGTCGACTTCAAAGACTTTGAAAAAGAGTGGATGTCCTGCGAGTTCGCTCTCTCTCATCCAAGCTTCCCCCGAAATTGGGGCAAATGATGCCCTCAAACCGGGAGGGCGTTCCTGAACTTCCTGCATAGGTACGCCTCTTTCAAGCAAACGCCCCGTTCTTTTCACCCAATCCTCATGAAGAGGTATCTCGTCTTCGTTGAGATCTCCCAGCGGAAAAGCCAAATGTTCGACTCGCCTGCGCCGCTCTTTCCATGTGCTTCGCCAACGATCAAGAATCTGATCTTCGAGAACTTGCCTGCGAGCGGATACCACTTTCTGTATCAACAATGCCTGGCTGACCTCACTGACCAATTCTTTGCGAAGGTCCATCTCACCCAAGCCGGTTCTTCTCAATTTGAGAAGCGATCGACGCCTTGATTCGGACGTCGATCCCAAAATGGAATCCAATTTCGATTCCACTTGCTGAGAAACTTCCTCAGGGTCGAGTCGTAATCCCAATCTCTCGGCTTCGGTGACAAAAAGGGCTTCACGAATCAATCCGTTGAGTGCTCTGGGACCATAATATCTTGCAAGAATTCGGCTTCGCAAATCTGCTGAAGAGATTTCTTGTCGTCCCACTCGAGCCAAAACACGATTTCCCGTGTTTTCCCCAGCGGCACCTCCTCGAAGCTGACGACCTTCCACAGGATTCGGGCCACTAGAGGAGCATCCTATCAATGGAATCAATAACGCTACGAAAGCGATGAAACCCTTAGAGATAATGGAGGTGCGATAATGGGGAGAATTTTTCAATCGGAATCCTCGTCATAGTTTCTGAGGATTTCGACCAGCTGAGTCGTGGATATCAGTCCTAACTCCACCATACAAAGACCCATCATTTTGTGGCCACGCCCCTCAGATCGAACCTTTTCCTGCTCAAGGAGAACACGTTCCACGTCAGATTCTGTAACGAATCCCAGCCTTATGGCTAATTCTCCAAAACGACTGGTCTGCCCGGGCATTTTTTGGAACTCACTGCCGTAACCTCCGGGATGAGTTCTATGCCAGCGCCACGCTGTTTCAATAATGAAATCCAGATCACTATTTTCCGGAGTCCATCCCAATAAGTTTTTCGCTTTCTCGTTCGCCGCAAGGAGTACAGAAGGATCTCCATCGCGTCTTCCCTCTTCACGAACTTCGAAATCACAACCGGTCACCTTTTTGGCGACCTCCACCACTTCTCTCACACTGGCTCCTTGAGCTGAGCCGAGATTGATGGATTGACCTCCGATGTCATCGATACGATCAAGAGCCAACAAGTGCGCTCTGGCAATATCTGTGACATGAACGAAGTCGCGAATACAGCTGCCGTCACGGGTATCCCAATCATTTCCAAAAATAGTGAAATGACTTCGGTGACCCAAGGCACATTGAAGTAGCAGAGGTATCAAATGGCTCTCTTCTTTGTGATCTTCGCCAATCAATCCAGAAGCATCTGCACCTGCAGCGTTGAAATATCTCAAGCACACAAATTTCATATCGTGAGCCTTTGAAATCTCCCGAAGAGTTTCCTCTATCAATTTTTTGGAATCGCCATAGGGATTTACGGGCTCCATGGCGTGATCTTCAGGAATGGGAATATCCACGGGATCGCCATACACCGCAGCGGTCGAAGAGTGCACTAATTTGTTCACTCCAGCATCGATCATCGCTGAGACCAGATTCAGAGTCCCTGCCAAATTATTATGATAATAGAGCCCGGGGTCTTTCACCGATTCAGGAACACTACAAGAAGCCGCCAGATTGAACACCGCATCGATTCTGTTCGATTCGAAGACGGATTTCAGAACCCTGGCCTCGTGCAGACTTCCCTGCACTAACTCAACGTCAGGAATCGACTCTCTATGGCCTGTTCTCAAATCATCGAGAACCAAGATCTCATGTCTTGCTCTCAAACTTTCCAGTACACAGTGGCTACCAATATAACCAGCACCACCGACTACAAGGATTTTCATGGATCTCCATTCACGTCTAAATCTGTCTCACATGATTCTAGAAGGAAAAATGCGGGTTGTCGCCCTTCTTGGTCCACTTGTTGTAAGATCAATTCCTCCTCAAGGTGCCGACTGACGATAAATAGGTCGCCCCTGATGAATCAGAGAGCGTGAACTGAAGGAGAGAATTATGAGAGAAGACCGATCCGAAACTCAGCCTCGTCCCGTCAGCGTTGAAACCGGGATCATTCCCGGACTAAAATCCAGCGTTATCTACCACTCTGGCAAGACGACCATCTTGTGTGTGGCGAAAATGGAGGAGGGAACTCCCCGTTGGCGAACAGGACCCGCAGGCTGGGCCACCGCTGAATACCAGATGGCTCCTTACTCTGTCAGTCCACGGATGGATCGTCAAAGCTCTACTCCAGATGGCCGTAGCCTCGAAATTCGTCGACTGATCAGCCGAGCAATACGAGGAGGCCTCGATCTCGGCTTGATGCCCGGTTATTCGATTAAAGTTGATTGCGACGTTCTCCATGCTGACGGTGGAACCCGAACCGCCTCCATCAACGCTGCGACGATCGCCATCGGGCTCCTTATTGAGGATCAGCTCTCGCGAGGAATTCTTGCCACAGACCCCCGAAGGGATCAGGTCCTCGCGATTAGCGCAGGCATCGTCGACGGGAAGGTACTGGTTGATCTGGATTACTCAGAAGACAGCCAGGCTGACGTGGACATGAATCTTGTTGGGACCAGAAGCGGAGACGTGATCGAGATTGCCGGTGGTTGTGAAGGTCTCGCCATCCCAATGGAGAGCATGCAAAAGGTCTTGGAGGCCGCACAAGAGGGCTTACAGGCTCTGGGCGAGCAACTGTCCCCGCACTTATTCTCACTCACAAAATGAATCCATGGGGTTCTCACCCCAGGGGCCCAAATTCCTTCTCTGCCCGGCACGAGGAACTTTCCGGTCACCTTGCTTCGGAGGGTACCCTTTCGTACCATCCCGCTAGGAGAAATCCGGATGTTCTGGAGCCAGCCTTCATACCGTAATAACGGAGTGCCACTTGAATCCTCTCGCTGATCGCCCGATCCTTATCGCTTCGGGAAATATCCATAAACATAAGGAAATCTGCCGTGCGCTAGATCTTCCTTCGGGCAAGGTTCTTACGCCCCTCGACATCGAAGAAACAGCTGGCCCAGCTCCTGATCCTGTAGAAGACGGAGACAGCCTTCTAGAAAATGCCATCATTAAAGCAAAGGCCTTTTCTAAATGGAGCGGAATGCCAGCCCTCGCGGACGATACTGGACTCTTCGTCGATGATCTCGGCGGAAATCCCGGAGTGCATTCAGCACGATATGCCGGGGAGAACGCTTCATTCTCTGACAACGTTGAAAAACTTCTGCGTGAATTATCCGCGGTACCAGAGAGTTCAAATGAATCGCACTTTAGTTGTGTTTTGGTTCTCTGTGATAAAGATGAAATCATACTGTCCGTCGAAGGAACTTGCCCTGGACATATTACAGAGTCCCCCAGAGGATCAGATGGATTCGGATACGACCCCGTTTTTATACCTCTGAATGAGACCCAAACATTTAGCGAGATGACTCCTGATGAGAAGGATCAATTAAGCCACCGAGGTCAAGCTGTCCGAAAGTTTGCCAATTTATACAAAGAAATATTGACCACAGGGGCAAAGTCATGAGTTTTCCTTCAGAGAACATCAGAAACTTCTCGATCGTCGCGCACATCGATCATGGTAAGTCGACCCTTGCCGATCGGTTGTTATTGAAAACAAAAACAATCACCGAGCGAGAATTCAAGAACCAGTTGCTAGACGACATGGAACTGGAACAAGAACGCGGAATTACGATTAAAGCAAAAACGGTTCGTATGGAATACAATGCGGATGACGGAGAAACTTATCAGCTCAACTTGATTGATACTCCAGGACACGTTGATTTTGGATATGAGGTTTCTCGAAGCCTTGCGGCCTGTCAGGGTGCTTTGCTCATCGTGGATGCCGCTCAGGGTGTAGAAGCGCAAACGGTCGCAAACGCCTTCTTGGCGCTGGAAGCTGAACTTGAAATCATTCCAGTGATGAACAAAATCGACCTCAACACCGCACGCCCTGACGAGATCGATGAAGAACTGAATCATACTTTTGGCTTCCGCCCAGGAGAGGCCATTCGTTGTTCTGCAAAATCGGGGATCGGTATTGACGAACTTCTAGAAGCGATCGTCACTTTTGTCCCTCCCCCTACAGGTCCGAGAGAATCGCCCCTTCGAGCTCTGATTTTCGATTCCCACTACGACGAATACAGGGGAGTGATTGTCTACATTTGTGTGAAGGAAGGACGACTCTCCAAAGGAGACGACATTCTACTGATGTCCACAGGTCGCTGGCACTCTGTAGATGAAGTTGGCTTCTTTAAGCCAGGCATGAAACCCGTGGATACTCTTGAAGCAGGAGAAGTCGGATATTTCTTCGCGAGCATCAAAACAATCCATGACGTAAAAATCGGTGATACTGTGACCTCTCGAGTCGGCGGGAGTACAGAAAATCTTCCAGGATTCAAGAACCCCAACCCCATGGTGTTCTGTGGCACGTACCCCACCGATAGCGGTGACTATGAGAACCTGCGCTCGGCGTTGGAAAAATTATGGTTGAATGACCCTTCATTCACTTTCCAGCCCGAGTCATCCGATGCATTAGGTTTCGGATTCAGATGTGGATTCCTCGGACTTCTACACATGGAAATCGTGCAAGAAAGACTCGAAAGGGAATCGGGCATAGAAGTCGTTCAAACGGCTCCAACCGTCACCTACGAGATTCTTTATAAAACTGGCGAAGTCACCAAGATCGACAGCCCCAGTCAATTGCCAGAAGTCATGCTGATAGAAGAAGTCAGAGAGCCCATCGTCGAAGCGAATATCATTATTCCGACTGAGTTTATCGGTGCCGTCATGAAACTGATGGACGAGAAACGCGGTGAATGGAAGAAGACTGATTACTTATCTTCGAGTCGAGTCCAAATGACTTACAAGGTTCCTCTCGCTGAAATTATTGCCGATTTTTACGACAAGTTAAAATCCAACACTCGCGGATATGGAACTCTCGATTACCAACTGTCTGAGTACAGAAAAGACAACCTCGTGCGACTCAACATATTGGTCAATTCAGAATCCGTAGATGCTCTCAGTATCATTGTTCACAAAGAAGTCGCTGAAAGACGCGGACGAGCCTTACTTAAAAAGCTAAAAAGCGTCATACCGCGACATATGTTCCAAGTTCCTCTCCAAGCATCTATCGGCGGAAAAATTGTTGCCAGAGAAAGCATTAAGGCTCTGATGAAAAATGTGACCGCCAAATGCTACGGTGGAGATATCAGTCGTAAGCGGAAACTTCTTGAGAAACAAAAAGAAGGTAAGAAGCGAATGAAGCAAATCGGCAGCGTGTCAATCCCGCAAGACGCTTTCATGGCAGTGCTTCGATTGGATGACGAGGATAAGAAGTAAATGTGGAGATCATTCAGGGAAAATATTGAAGCCATCACAGTTGCTCTGCTTCTGGCGCTCCTGATTCGTCATTTCGTCTTGGAGTCATATGAGATCCCGACAGGATCTATGGCTCCTTATTTACATGGCCTGAATGCGCAAATCAGTTGTCCCAATTGCGCGACCAAAACCCCCGTAGGCATCTCCAGTGACAGCCTGACGAACAAAGTTCGAATGGGTGAAAAATACCGATTACTCGAAGGCACCTGCAACAAAACAGGCACCCCCTTCAAAATTAGAGCCGGTGGAAACAAAGATTTCATCTGTCCAAGCTGCAAAGAAACTCGATCCGTATCGACGGTCACACTCCGAACGGCTGTGGCACTCCCTCTTCAAGTCACTTGTCGACTCTGTACCTTTCCCTATGAAACCCTTGTCGAGCCGGCTGACGTATTAGGTGGCAACAAGATACTCGTCGACAAATTTGAATATGACTTGGATAACCCCGATCGGTGGGACGTGATTGTCTTTCGATTCAATTCACAGCGAAACTACATTAAGCGTTTGGTC
>Ga0105349_10001157_pt1 | contig 11068 bp, 12 predicted proteins | sample EN1Hudseemescosm_FD_83661 | JGI IMG/M metagenome (GOLD analysis project Ga0105349, IMG submission 83661) | Methane-oxidizing microbial communities from mesocosms in the Hudson Canyon - EN1B Hudson Canyon | ecosystem: Environmental > Aquatic > Marine > Cold seeps | place: Hudson Canyon...
AAGCTATAACAATCCCAATTGTTGTAAAAATGAATGTATTTATCTTTGATGATTTCTTGTGAAGAATTAAAAGTATACTTTGCATGGGTTTGTTCCTTACAAACATCTTAACTATTAATTACAAGGTTACTGAAATAGCTAACGAAACCTATCTAGTGTTTTCTTTGATCATCTACAAAGATAAAACTAATGTTAATGATTAGAGCACAGCTTCGCCAAGATATTATGAAGAAATAATGGAGATTCTGGCAGCCATTACTATAGATGAAAGTACAGACATGCACTTTTAAAGCGTTTGCACATGTCCACAGCCAAAACAGCGCACCCTCTCTTTACTAGAGCTATCCCAAGGACACCCTCTACCACATTCGCTACACTGATGACGAGTATGCACATCTCTCATTGAGTTTTTATCTATTGGATATTTGAGTGGTAAATCTATCTTTTGGAATTGATCAATAAACGGCTCGATAAAATTAGACATACTAACATCCACCCCCTTTCCTCTAGCTGGTATCGCAGTATTTGGTTGGATAATCACCAACCTCTTTTCAGCCCTAGTCATTGCAACAAATAGAACTCTTTTTTCCTCTTTAATCTTTTCTCCTGACTTACCCAAAGTTGCAGGATAAATCGGATAACTATTTGAGTGACAACTTGGAATGATCACTGTCTCGAACTCTAGGCCTTTAGCTCGGTGAATTGTAGATACTACAATGCGGTCACTATCGAGAATCAAGTCAGGTTCTCGATATAGCAGATAACGATGAAGTTCTTTGTACAACACCAACATTACTGATATTGAGAATTGATAACTCTTAAATATTTCAGATTAGACTGATGATCTAGATGACTTTTTTTACTGAATCACATGGCGTCAAAACACCTGATGCTTTTTGGAAAGTTATTATTCGTAATGACCGAGCAATTGCGTGGATTATTCCAAATAGTATGGACGCTAAAAGGGATAAGCTTGATGAATTTATTGTAACCATTCAAGAGTTGGAATTAGTGACGGGTGAGTCAATACCTGTTGATGAATATCTTAAATATGAAAAAGCTGAACGTTCGTGGATTATTCCTAGAGGATGTAATAAGGGTTAATGTTCAACACACCCTTTCGTTAAACTGATCCTCTCATAAATTTTATAAAACAACGTTTAGCCACAATATAAGCAAAGATAAGCGTGGTTAAAAGACTAATTCCACTTAAAACGAAATAGGTATAGGACCAATCGTGATGACTCCATCCAAGAATCCCTTGAGGAAAGAAAAAATCTTGAGAGAACGCCATGATAATAAAAGTGATAAGAACAAAAACTGCAGCTACTGGACAATAAATTAGAAGAAATAAGAAAAGACGAAAAGCTTTAATGTGCAACTGGTCAATTTTACCAACAAAGTGACTAGTTAGTTCTGTCATCAAAATAGGACAATTATTTGTAACATCATAATACGAAGAAAACCAAACTTAATAGGGCCTCACAACAATGCACAAAAGCTTATTATTTTGGACATAATACTTGCACAGTAAATTGCGTACCTTGGACTACTAGATCAGCAGACTTTAATGACTTTGAAAAAACACCGCTTACGAAACCAACACTATTCTTTCCCAGAAACCGGAGAATTGAATGACCTTTAATCGCAAAATTGATATTTTGAAAATCTTCCCCAACCAGTGTCGCTGAATTCATTCCAACAACATAACCACCTTCGTTTAGCAAAGGCCCTCCAGAATTTCCAGCTTGAATAGGTGCAGTAAATTGCAAATAATCTTTATCTCCATTAAGCCCTGATAAAGCAGAAATGTTTCCTTTCGTCGCCTTAATTTCATTTCCTAATTTACTACCTAAAGGAAAGCCTAAAGCCATAACATCGTCGCCAGTTCTAATATTATCAGAAAACTTAGCAAAACTAGTTTTGGCTCTTTTCGCCTTTATCACTGCCAAGTCCAGCCTTTTATCTTTTTCAAGGATAACACCAGGAACCCTACCTTTTTTATCCTCTATCCAAACTGATGTACAACCAGAGATTACATGATAATTTGTTAAAAGATAACCGTTAGAATCAATATAAAATCCAGTTCCGCTTTTACCCAATGATGCTGGAGGCTTACGAGGAAACGACTCAATAAGAAGATTATTTCCTTTACTCCTTTCAACAGGGGGAACATTTGGGAAAAATTTACATTGTTTTTTTACACTCTCCAGAGTTTCTTTTTTAGAACCAAACGCTTGAGCATCATCATCATTGATTCTGCGATATTTTACTGGATTCAATCCCTCCTTATCAGCTAGTGTTAATTGGGGATAGGTATTACCTCCCAAAGACCGCAATGATGTTGCATAACACCATTGTGACTCAGGGAACAAACTATTTACGCTATCATAACTGGCGCCGACCACAACATTACTTATTCCATTTACATTAACTTTTTTAGTATTAAAGAAATTAAATCCTTGTGTAACACCTTCCCTTTTTGTAATTTGAATGGGCACCTTAATTATTTTTGTAATATAAACCGGTTTTTCTATAACTCTAGATACATTAGGATCAGGAATTCTAACTATTTTATATACCGGTTTTTCTATATATATGGGCTTTTCAACAACTTTTAATATTGGTGGACCAGGAACTTCAACTTCTTTAATGACTGGCCTATCTATATAAACTGGCTTATCAATAGTTTGATATATTGGCTCGGTAGTTGTGATAGCACTATAAGGATATACCCTATAAATATAGTACGCCACTGATAATAGAATCAAAAAAACACCCAGTGCAATTAAGAAAATACATACGCTTTTAAAAAAAAATCTATCCGCTCTGAATCTTTTTAATCGAGCTAACTGTTTTTCATTTTCAACAACCCCATCTGCGTGGGCATTCAATGGCGAGAAATCACTCTGTATGTATTCAATGCCTTTTTTAGAACTGCCTTCAACCACTTAAACGTCCTTTATAATTTTTGCAACCTTTGTGGTTCCTATTTTTTTAAAAGATCTGGATCATTTGTATAAATTGGAATGTGAATTACTTCTTTTTTAACAACCTCTACTGGGACTTCTTTAAAAACCACCTTATCTACCGGCACTTCTTTTATGACTTCTTTAGGTATTTCTTTTTCTATAATCTTCGTTATAATTTTTGGCTTTCTTAAACGTCTTGTTAATGCAACCATCATACGCCTGAACGTTCTAAAAACACCATGTTGATTACCTTTAAACTCCTGGCTATTTGGGTCTTTAGGATATTTCAATATAAATGAACCAAATGCTAAAAATACTCCCATTGTGGAGACAATTCCTGCAAGCGAACCAAACCAAACTGTAGCAACAAAAGAAATTTGTTTTTCTGTGATTCTGTGACCTCGTTCAACACTATAAAAAGTCCTTGCGATTCTATAAATCTGGGTCCCACTATAGGCAGTAAGGACCTCATTTTCTAGTTGAAGTTGCTTATCCTTAAGGGGTAATAATTCTGATTGTAATTTTTCAATTCTTGACTCTTTGTACTTTAATTTATCCTCTTTTTTTACTCGCTTTGCATCAATTTTTGCTAACGCTTTTGAATATCTTTTCCTTCTCAATTGTTCTTGCTTCTCAATACCTTGTATTTCAGATTCAAATTGTGAATTTTTTGCCATTTTGCTACGTATTGCAGAAATTTTATGGTATAGCTTGTCAATAGTCAGAGCATATTGGTTATAAATAGCTGTTGACTGTTTTCCAAAATCGGATGAACTAGCTAATGTTAAATTTGAATTCTCAGTAACTAAAGTATCGATTGTCTTATTAATCTTTGCGACACGGGACTTCAAACTTTGTATATCTGATGAAAAACCAGAAAACATTCCTAAATCCTGCCCCTTTCTCTCAATCAACAGCTCCTTTTCACGCTTCTCTTTTCTTAACTCGTTAATTTGGTTTTGATTAGACTTTTTTGAAGATTTTTTATTTTCACGCTCTTCTTGCACTTGATTCTGCAATAACTTTTGAAGACTTGATATCTGATCATCTCTTTCTTTAACCTTAACTTTAATATCTTCTTCTATTGCTAATTTTTGTTTAATCAAATCTGAATTACCACTAGCTAAATAATCAGATTTTCTCTTTCCTAAATTACTTAAATCATCTTCTAGACTCTTTTCAACCTGTTCACGAAGAGCACTAATTTCTTCATTTATCGAATCTATTGTAAACTCCTTCAATTCACTGATCTCTTTTTCTTTAGCAATAATTATATTTTCCACACCAACAAGTTTATTTCTTGGTATATCTACTTGAGTTGTAATATTGGCATATTGCCTTTCGAACCCAGTAAGAAGTGTCTCAAATGTTATAAAAGTAACGAGAACTAAAACTAACGAAAATATAATCTTAACTGTTCTATCAGGATTTATATAAATTAAATATGCGAAAGGTATCTTAAGTAATTCTACAGATGCAACCATCACAAAAGGCAATGCGGCCAAGAATAAATCGAATACTCTCCCAATTGGAAAATCCATATCCTCTTTGGCATATACTTGATAAGTCTGAAACCCCATTGACCACGCTATAATTAACCCAATAAAAGCAGCAATAATCTCAACAACCCAAGCGCTAATAAATAACTTATTACCCCAAAGCACTCTATTTTCATACATTGAGATTTCTTCCCTATTACCAATGCTCATAAAAACCTCTTATTTTTGCCATGAGACAAAGTCATACTTTCATATTCCAGCCCTTATGCAGACACCAGCAGCAAATTTAAACGCTACCTGTAAGTTCTTTTCTATAAAATATTTAGGATGAGGATTATCAACATAGCCTCAATATTTAATGTTTTCACATCCACTTAAAATTCAGTGTAACAATATCCCCTTCACCAGATATACAAAATAAACTAAATAGTGCATGCTAATATTGGATTTTTCTTTCCGATCCCAGAAAAACTCACCACCTACATCAACTAATTGCTGGTGAACAATACGACTATTCTTACGATTGATGCGGTCATCTGTTATTAACAATTTAACCGAAATACCTGTTCTGGCTCTTTGGCATAGTGTTCGAAAAATCTCTTCATCCGTAAACCAGGCTACGGCTATGGTGATATCTTTCTCTGCTTTTTCAAGCTCACTAATTATTTGAGTGTGAATATCCTCGAAATATACATTTGTTTCCATACAGGATCTAACTCCACTGGTTTATGCATTTTAAGTTTAAATTACACCAAAACAATGGAAACGGACAACATAATTTTCGCCTAAGTAAGAGAGATTTATTATCTTATGGTATCGTTGGAGCGTATAAGAGAGACCTTGTTGGGTGTGCTGAAATTTACAGAATAAGAAGGCGGACTGTTGCAATGCTAATACCATAGAGTAAACTACTATAGCCTTACAGGAGTTAAGAATATGAAAAACCTCGTGATGTTATTTTCTTCAATAGCTTTCTTAGCTGGCTGTAATACAGGACCGCAAGTTAAGTCTTATACTGGTCCAACAGGTGAAAAGGTAAGCACTATTCGCTGCACAAGAGAAACCTCTCCATGTTTTGAAAAGGCATCTGAAGTCTGTAATAGAGGAAGTTATCGGATAACCAACAGCTATCGCAATGCTGGAGGCTTAATTGCTGATGTATTTCCCGGCCCGGTTACTTGGTACACAATGAGCATTGTTTGCGGGCCGTCTGATGGTCTAATGCCAACATTCCCACTTAGAGGTTCACAACCTGCTATGCCAGTGATTCCATCTGTTCAGAAGACTCGATGCAACCAAGCTGGTAATACAATTAACTGTACAACTTACTAAACAAAAATGGGCGATATTAAAACAAGGCAAGTTAACTCGGACCACAAATAAATAATATCTCTTGGATTAGTCTCAGTAAGATTTGTATAAGCCTGCTTCTTCGCCCCACTATTATTGTTTTTTGGTGACCAAATATACACATTCTCAATCTCCGGCAAATGCGCTTGCTTATGGTTAACCTACCAAAATCTCATTTTCTACAACCTTCGTTTTTTACCTCTACTCTTTAGTGATTAACTTAATCCTTGAAAAACCAAGGTGGCAAATTTAGCCTTAAAAAAATAATTCTCTCAAGATAACTCTAGAAACACTAATGATTTACCTTTATTATTTTTTATATGAAAAACGTTTCAGCAGCCATAATAATTCGAAATAATGAAATTCTAATCGGAAGGCGCTCACCCTCTGTGAGCCTTGCAGGGTTTTGGGAATTCCCCGGGGGAAAACAAGACCCTGGTGAAACAATACAAGAGTGTCTAGAACGTGAGCTTTTTGAGGAGCTTTCTGTAGCAAGCATAGCTGGTGATATCTTCCACGAATCCATTTTCAAATACGACGGCGGAACAATTAACTTAATTGGTATTCTGACCGAACTACTAGATACTAATTTCACCTTGTCCGTTCATGACAAAATAGAGTGGGTAAAAATCAACGAACTTCTCTCTTATAAACTAGCTCCTGCTGACATACCTATTGCTGAAAAAGTTAGGAACACATATGGCTAATATTGACTCACTTAAAATTGGTACAGAATTAGATAATGCAGAGCTGCAAGCTATTTTTAAATGCAGCACCGCAAGGTGGAATGAGACGTTCTCATGAAACCAATACACTCGTTATAGTTTCTAACCGCATTAAATCTATCTATAAAGATAGGCATAATGAAGAAACGTCCATCCTATACTACACAGGCATGGGAACAGTGGGCTACCAATCGGTCTCATTTGCTCAAAATAGGACACTGGCTGAATCAAACTCAAATGGTGTGACAGTTCATTGGTTTGAAGTCTTAGAAGATAAAGTTTATACCTTTAGAGAAATCGTCACTATCGCTAATAATTTTTTTAAATCAAATCGGAAAGTATACGTGCAAGCCTTCTTTTTACCTCGTCTATAATTTCATGTTGCATCACGTTCCTTCCACCAGCGTAAACTGCAACCTTATTTGTAATAACTTCTCCATAATGAGCTATTCCTGATGCCCTTTCTTCTTGAAGAGAAGGGCTAGAGTCAAATATGATATTACGTCTTATTTTACCCGTCTTATAATCCTTAATAGCCAAAGTAACATCAGTAATTGTAATGTAAGTATTGTCAGAAATATAACTACCTAAAACCGCTCCAACAGTAGCTCCAGATAATATTCCAATTGCCGTCCCTGAAGAAATACTTGACTGGTAACCTCCAATGCCACCAGATGCAGCTCCCAACAATCCTAATTGGGTACTCATATCCTTCCTGATATAACCACTGTACGTTACATTCACATCATAATGAATTCTATAATTATTATCTCCACTGGCCACTGGACTGTAACCTTTTTTTCGAAGTTTATTCTCAATCTCTTTTTTTAATTGCGGAAGGTCAAGTGATTTATCTCCAGACGTATTTCTTATAGTCACTTTAATGGTATTAACTTCAAATTGACTGGAATCTATAACAATATTCCTTGCAATTGCTGATCCATACATATTGCCGTCATCATTTGGAATCATTCCTAATCGCCCATACGAAGCGCATCCATTTAACAAAAAAACAGTAACTATGAAAATTATAGTTTTCATATTCAAAAATCCTCTTTTAGAAAATTTTCAACTTCATGATAATGGATAGAAAAAGCTAATCCCTCCACATCTTCTCCCACCCTTTTATTATTATTTACCCCAATTACTTTATTATTTAAAAACAGTGGGCCACCGGAATTACCTGAATTTAATGCTGCATCAGTTTGAATAAATGTAACTTTCTTACCCCCAATACCATACGCGTCTTGAACCTCTCTTATAGCACTAACAACGCCCCTTGTAATACTAAACTCAAGCCCCTTTGGGTGACCAATTGCCTCTATAGTAGATCCTAAAGGTATAGACCCTGAAAAAAAAGAAGCTGGGTTTCCAATCTGCTGAACTTTAATTAAAGCTAGATCTAGCCTTACATCAGTCTTAACAACCTTACCAAAAGTTTCAGACCCATTATAAGCCTTGATCTCCATAAATTTAGCACCTTCCACAACATGGTAATTAGTTAAGACTAAATCAGGAGTGACATAAAACCCAGTACCTAAAGAACCAGATGGATTATAAATAACAACCACATGATCCATTCTTTTATCATTTCGTGGAACAACCTTATCCGAATCTAAATTATATTTTCTAATAGCTTTATACCTATCAGATAAAATATCTTTTTTTAATTCACTATAAGAAAGATTAACCTTCTTAAATTGTCCTTTTTTTCTATGGACCTGCTCAATCAATTGCGACAAAGATACTAAAACAGATGATTTCTCAAACTGCTCGACATCTTCTTCAGAATCATATTTATTAATAATCTTCCAATGATTAATATCCCTGTCATTAACTTGATAAGGTACTACAAAACTCTTTGACTCACTAATATCAAAATAACCCTTAATTATTTTTCCTTTTCTCAAATCAATAAAATAATAAGTTGTAGAAGCGATCTTACGAGACTCTAAATTTGACTTACTATAATCATATTGGGTAAAAGTATCTTCTGTAAGCATCATAGGAGTTTGACTAAATGACTGATTTAATTCATTTAATTTATTCTCAGCATTTACCACCCCTGCTAACTTAATCATACAAGCCAAACCTTGGCACCATTGATTACTAATAGAACTCAGGTTTTGCTGTGCCTGATATAGTTCCATTTTTATTTGCTCATATTGACGGTTAGGAACTTTACGCTGGCCACTAATAAATTTAGACTTTACCCTATCTCTTTTTTTTATTCTTCTAGTCGTTTTAGATACATTTGTTGAAAAAATAATTACATAATCGTATTTATTTTTCATTTTTAAGACTTTTTCAAGCGAAGATGTTTTAACGCTTCTAAATATTCCAGTGTCTAATTCAATTGGAAATTCAAGCTTACCCTCGTTCAAAAGAGATTGACTACTATTATCAATAATAGCTAGCCTTTTGCCAATCAGGCTACTTGTTTTAAATCCATTCTCCGAGACAAGCTTAGATGCCTTTATATAATTAATTAAATCAAACCCTAATTCCTTATAAACCTTAGAATAATAAATTTCACCTAACTCTTCCTCAAAAATAGTCATATATTCAGGAAAACTATCAAATATTACTTTAAAACTTGAATTAAAGTCTTCTAATTGTTTTTTTGTCATTCCTTTTACAGAATTTAACAAAAAATCTTTGTATTTTAAGGTTATATTTTTTTTATCTACGATATTTGTATGTATTGGATAAAGCTCAAAAAAATTATAAAAACTATTAGATGAATGATTAAATTTAACAAATGCTGACCCAATTGACTTATTGAGTTGATTAATTAGCTCACTCCTGAGAAGTGAGATTTTTTCTAAATTATCAGTATGTCTTGAGAACGGTCTATAAAAATAACTATGATAAGATTCAAGAATGTTTGAAGATTCTTCAAGAAGCTTCTTCATTCCCTCCCACATGGATGGTTCTAATGGAAATTTATAAGTACTTCCTAAAGAAGTTATAGTTTTCAGAACTCTCGCTTCATTACGTCTATCAATATGAGAAAACAGTCTTCTAATGAGTTCTTTATTTGCTTCTCTATTGATTTCAAAAAACTTTGACTCTCGCGTGTATATCTGCTCAGCTTCTACATATTCTTTTTCATCAAGTGTTTTTTTAAGATGATCTGAAGGCGTAAAAAATATATTGTAACTAGAGCCTGAACGTGTAGGAGTGGTCTGACACCCCCCCAAAAAAAAAGCCAAAAACAAAATATATAAAATCTTACTCTGGTTCAATCCATTCATGAGGGCATTAGCTCCACTAATCAACAACACATCGCCTTTGGCAATCATACGCTATTAATATCTCCCTATAAATTGACTTAGTCAATACAAAACAACTGATATTCAGCCCAAATATTTAGCAACCAAAGATATTGTCTATCATGGATTACAAACCATTAACTTATCCCGTTGAGAATTGTCCTAAACCAGACTATTCGATAAAAATTATTTAACTGAACTTAAACACTGACCCTTTTGTATATCAATATATAAGACCCCCACCCAAATAACCACAGGGGGTGTGTGGGGTTTAAAAACCCCAGCGGGTGTTTTAGGAAATAGGATTTTGTTTCTGCGCCGTTAAACTCACAATCCTTTTAGAATATTGGCCAAACGTGATGGGTTTTCTTCAATATATCGTTGGGTTGTTTGCAATGAACTGTGACCGGCAATGATTCTAATACTGTTCACATCAATACCCTTCTCCGCCAGTCTGGTAATCATGCTACGGCGACCACTGTGAGAACTGGCATCAGGGTAGCCGGCATCAATGTATATAGTCTTTAAGACTCTGCGCATAGAGTTCGCTGAGAAGCTACTGCCACGGTTAGAACGGAATAAGGCTGACTCAGGATTAATACGATGACATTGCTCCTCTTGGGCGACTACAGTAGCCTGTATAGCCTTAATCACTTCAGGGTTAGACAATGCCAGGTCACGATGCTTTTCACCCTTGGTGTACCCTGCTAATAATCTCAAAGTATCCTTAACCCTGCCATTCTCGTAAACATCTTTAACCTTCAGAGCAGCCAGCTCTTTGGACCGCAGACCCAACCAGTTTGAGAGAATGAATATTCCCATGTTACGTGTCGCCTGATAAGGATTGTCTCCCCCCTTAATCGAACGTTTGATAATTTCAATATCCCGTTCAGTCAAGGCTTGCGCCTGACCCGTTGTACCTTTAGTTCGACCTTGTGAGTTCATGGAATCACCTTAATTAAGTGTCGTTTTAGTTATTTAAGTAATGCTTTAGTACATAGTATAGGGAGAACAGATGCAATGTCAAGCTGCAGCTAGTGATATTACTAGCTTTGTACTATTTAAACAAAAATAGTACATCCATGATTTGCTCTATTAATTTTAGGGGTATTGAGATTACTCAGAAAAACCTTTAAAACAAATATTAAATAATTTAGATTGAGTAACTGTCTAATCAAATAGATTGTAATAACTACAAGAGGCTAACCATGCTAAGAATGATTGATATTGGAGTTGAAAATGCCACA
>Ga0105349_10001162_pt1 | contig 11038 bp, 10 predicted proteins | sample EN1Hudseemescosm_FD_83661 | JGI IMG/M metagenome (GOLD analysis project Ga0105349, IMG submission 83661) | Methane-oxidizing microbial communities from mesocosms in the Hudson Canyon - EN1B Hudson Canyon | ecosystem: Environmental > Aquatic > Marine > Cold seeps | place: Hudson Canyon...
CAGTTTTGCGAAGGGATCGTTTGAATTTCTATTTGCTGCTGCGTCTGCCGATTTGGATGCTGATTCTCGGTCCGCCACCCGATGCTCGTGTTCTTGTTGATTTTTCTTCATCAACAATTCCATTTGCGCTGCTTTGTTTTTCTGAGCCTGATCCATGAATTTGAACAGACCGCCCATTGCTGCGCCCCCTGCCATTGTTATCAACTCTACTGGTATCATTTTTTTCGCCCCTTTTCTTTATAAATCTAAATTGCCTAACGCTATTTATAAAGAATATTGTTCCGGATAAGACCCAAACAACAATTAACCAAAGTGGTATGGCTGTAAATCCTTTTATGAGATCAAATTTTGGTTCTAAAAGTGGATCAACAACAGAAACGTTATTGACTATAGAAGAGTGTTCAGGACTAGATGATTCGACCACCACCTTGCCATCTTTTTTAGTGATGGCAGTTTCAATGGTGGTCGGAATCTTATCTACTTTTAATTTAGAGTGCGTTGCTTCAACCAATTCAATCGCAAGTGGAATAACACTCTCGCAACTATTAAGTGAAAGGCAACATAATATTATTACAATTAATTTAACATTTCTGTACTTACATAACACCAAATCACCTGTTGCTTATATAAAGAGTCACTTCAAATCCAAATCGTAAATCATTATATTCTGGTTTTTTCCATTTCATATAATTTCCTCCATATTAATCTAACACGTCAAAATCGTAAGCAAACCCACCATAATTATTTTCCCTAACATATATTGGAATATATCCATTTAGATTTGTTTTTATTATTGGGTTCGCTGAAAGTTTATCTCTACAATAATCATCATATTGCAGCATATCAGGTGTTACATGGAAATGTAACATTATATGTTTTCTTACCATATTGTGAGTCAAAATATCATTTTTGTTCACAAACAGAAACTCCTTTCTCAGAAAGAAAATTTATCTTTGGTGTTTTATTTTAGTTAATCCAATCAATTTAAAAACTTTTTGGCAATGAGGGCAAACAGCACAGTCCTTTGAATATAATTTAACAAATGACCCCACTCGTCCTTGTCCGCAAGGGCACTTGAATTGGTTGATTTCAATTTCAGAAACCACTTCATCCATTTAAATTATATTGCCTTTCATATCATTATATAATGCCATATATGAATTGTATCGCAATCTTTCTTCAAACATTTTAATACATTTATCCCTCCACTGGATTAGCGTTCCTTGAGGGAGACTGTGTTGGGTGTGAAAAGCATCTGTTCCAGGATATATTGCAAGAGGCATATAAATTGGCGATTTTAGATCAAAGAATCCATAGTGATTTTTAGACTTCTGGAGAATGGGATTTGGTATTAGTCCAGGTTCGATCAGTTCGATTTTCCATAAATCACTTTCCCATAATGTCATTTAAATCCACCATCCAAGAAAAATGAATCATATCCATCCACTTCTTTCACTTTCTTTGGATATTCTAGGCAAACCACCTTTGCATCAGCATCATTTATTTCGCCACTAATTTGAGTACAGAATTGCAATGTATATGTTTTATTATTATACACCCAACCTGAATTGCCTAACGGAGATTTGGCGGTTGCGTCTTGTCCAGCATGTACACTAACAGGTTGAAGTAACAACCATACAGCACACATGATCCATGCAACCGCCAATACCCATTCTGATATTTCACGATTATTTCTCATTATAAAATTCAACTTGCTAGTCTTTTTCTGGCAATGGCTCTGGTAGCAAACTATCCTTTAAAGCAGTCATGAAGGCATTTCTACCGAATAACAGTTGATCTAAATTAAATTTACTGTTACCAATTTTTCTATCAAGGTCAGAAACATGATTAATCATTTGTTGCTGCTCCTCACTCATGTCTTCTAAGATATATTCATTATCATCAATCGTGATTGGCGTTTCTTTTTTTGTTTCGCTCATCGTCTTTTCTCCATTTTAGGGTAAAGTTTAAAGGTTCGCAGTAATTGCGATATTACAGAATCCATTGCTGCACTATATTAGCTAGCAATTTCTTTTGCATTTGGTATACCTACTCTAACGGTAGGAATTAATATTACTTAGTATATAGTATAACTAATATCAAGTTAAAAGTAAAGTTATTTTTTAATTATTTTCTTGATCCAAATTTGGCCAACCTAGGTTGAACGGATCTTCCTGATTTGATATATCACGTAATGCTTGTATATATGTATCTAGTTCAGTAATATCATCTGTTGGTGTTAAATCTAACCGAACTTCGCTGTTATACCTATGAACTCTCCATTCAATATCATTAATCATGCGGTTGCGTGTTTCTTTAACAGTTTCCCATTCCATATTAATATTGTTTTGCGTTATTTGATCAATTTCTTCTTGCGTTATATCACCAACTACCCAACTGGTAGCACTAGAATCCCAATCACAAGTTTGAGTATTCTTGTCATACGTTGGTTGTTCTGAGCACACAACATAACCAGCATCGGCAATCTCTTCATCTGTAAAAGAAGTCGGGTCTGTCCTTGTAGATCCATCAGACAACACTATTCTAAAAGGTAGTGCTTCTGGGAATTTTCCGTTGTGAGAATATAGCATATTGTCTTCCTAAATTATATTAAGTTATTATTGGCGAATACAACCATTTATATTGACTGTAGTACGATGAACCTTCTGAATATAAGTAATATCCATCGTAAGGGGAAGCAGAACCAGTTCCACTAGATGGTGTGGAATTTCCGTTATACCTATTCCACCTTCCGTAACCAGTTGAAGAGGTATTTTGAACTTGAACTGCAGCGGTAAAGGCAACAGTAGAACTGCTGGTGCCGGTGTTGGTTGGACTCAACCACCCAGTGGCGTCCACATTAAAATTATAAGTAGTACCATTAATAACGACGTTATCTATCTGCCAATCAGAATACCAGTTATTGCCAGTTAGTTGTTTAAATAATATCCTATGTCCTGGTGCAGCACTATACGAATTAGTACTCACGTTGTACCAGTTGGTAGTGCCATAATGGCCAGTCCATGAGTGTAATGTGTATACTTCTGCGCCAGTAGTGCCATTAACTACTACTACAGACCCTGAACCCATTGTTGTTCCGTATCGACATTCAACAAAACTGGTCTGGTATGGTATGCCAGTTGGCTCTGTAGTTCCACTAGAAGTATCTGCCACTGAAACTGTAGGGGACGATGTCCATGGGCCATTCACCGTTGGGCCAACTTCAGCTTTTATTACTTCTGTACCTTCAGTATATCCATCAGCTGCTAAGGTTTTGGTAAATGACCCACTATTAGAAGTACCTGATATTGTAAAGGATCCAGTTGTTACACCGTCAGTAAAATCATGACCCCCCATAAATCCTGTATTTGATATCATTTCATAATAAAAAGTGTATGTCTGGCCAGAAACACCACCAATAGTATTAACAGTAAATGTTACAGCACTTCCTTCATTTACTGAAGTAGGAGAAACAGTAATATTTGATAATCTTGTAGTATCTTGAATTGTAACTGGTGTGGAATTGTGAGGTGATCCGTCTTCAACTGCAGCTATTTGATAATAAAAACTTTCAGTTCCTTCCGTCACAAAGTCCCTAGTTATTGTATGAGTAAACTGGCCAGAATGTTGTCCACCACCCATAGAAGTATTCATCGAGATTATCCCCGACGGGGATAGTGATCCGTAATCATCCGACGTAGTGGTTGTATCTACAATAGTAACATTAAATTGCGTTCCGGATGGTGTTAAAGCTTGAACTGTAATAGTGATTGTATCACCTTCGTTGGGGGTGATGTTGCTTATAGTAATTGTTGGGGTCGTTGATGTATCATTTACATATATGTCTTGGTTAATTGATGCTGACCCAGAACCATTTTTAGTATAGGTCACATAATTAACACCCTGATCTATATTATTATTAAACCTAACTCTCATATATCCTGCAGAAACCCCAGACCCTTCGGTGGTAAGATCCCTAGACAAAATACCATGTTGTTGACCAGTAGCACCATCTGATTGATATCCATAATAAGATCGGGTCCAGGTAGAAGTCCATTCTGCTGATATCCAACTACTACCATTACTATAAAAATAGGCACTGGTTGATGTTGTCAGTCCTGAAAAATTTGGGTAAAAGTAATAGTTGTTTCCTTCCGTACCATCCGGCATAGTAACATCATATATTAACTGTGCTACAGTGATAGGAGCAGAGGTTTCGACTATTGGTCCAGTCGTGGATCCTAGTCTAAATTCAAAGGTAAAAGTAAATGCTGATACAGCAGACGTCTGAAATTTTAATCTTTTAGAGAAAGTTATTTGCTGACCAGAAGCAGCCGATAGCGGACCACCAGTGGTCGAGCCGTCTGCCCAATGGTTAAAGCTAGTCCCACCAGAAGTTACATTTATTGTGTAGTATAGAGGATTATTGGTAAATCCAGACCCATTTACGGTAATTGATACAGTATCACCCCAAAGGAAATTTGATATGGTACTAGTATTATCGAATGAGAATGATATACTCGAAATGCCAAGTGTTACAGGCCATGTTCCATCTTTCATAGCATTATAATTATCAAATGTATCATGAACCCCACCACCATCCGATAGAGTAGTTTTCGTTTTTGGTCCTATAATTCCTGTGTTTCTTCTCATTTTTTATACCAGTGTAATCTGTATTGAACCGTGATTCCAAACAGTATGTTGAGCAATGGTTGCGCCGCCTACTCTATTTGACGAATTCGAATAACTCCCACCGCCACCTCCACCTGCATTGGGTGGGGTACTATTGGAACCACCTCCGCCAGAGTATCCTCCTCCCCCTCCGGTTCCCATATTATCTGAGCCACCGCCACCGCCACCACCAAATCCACCATTTCCGCCCGAGTCAGTACCATCGTTATGTCTCGTCCCACCAGTAGCGGAGTTTGCTGGAGATTGACCAGCATTAGCGTAAGAAGGAGATGCGGCAACATAATTAACGCCAACATTTCCCCCAGTGCCGTCTGACTTCCAACCAGCTCCGCCTGCCGACCAATAAGAACCTCCCCCAGCCAAAGCTCTACTACCATATCCACCAGTGCCAAAATTAGTAGTATTTGTTGTGGATTCAGAATTTTTGCCGTCAGTACCAACACTAGCATGCATCTGCGTGCCAGAGTTCTTACTCCCGCCACCGCCAGCACCAGCGACAATTAAAGGCTCAGCGTCAGTGGTATCGAAAAAAACCCAAGAAGCTCCACCACCACCTGGAGCTGAATTATCACCCTCATTAGCGTTAGATACTACCGAATAATATGTTCCGTCATCTTCTCCTCGCTGACCAACAATAAGTTGAATTTTATCATTTTCAGTCAAACTATAGGTCGCAGTGACAACAGCAGCCATTGGCCGATAGTTTCCACCTTGAAAAGAGGTGCTAGTCTTTTGCCCACCGGAAGCTCCTATAACAACAAACTCATAATTTCCAGATTGTGGAACGGTCCATTTTTGAAACCCTTGATAAGTTCCTTCAGTAAAAAACAAACTATCGTTTAACCAAGGATAGAGAGAAGTATTATAATTGGCCAATAGATTTGCCTGAGTTGGACCAAATTGGCCAGTTGTTGAACCATTAGTAAATGTGACCGATGTAAATAGGTAAAGAGCATTTATAGACAATTGTGTAGCGATAATATCGTGGACACCTGTAGGCGTTACATGACCTGTGCCTATTAACCCACTATTTTTTGAAAAGTATCCCATATCTAACTACTAAGAAATTTCGTCATACGAAACGATTATGTCTAAATCTCCTGCAGCACTAGCTAGTGCAGTGAGTATATCCAGTTCTTCCAAATAGAAAGATGTGTCCTTAGAAGAAACAACTAATGTTGATTTTGCAGGAACTGTTATTGTATATGCAAGGTATCTAACGGAAGAATCAATTGTTGCATATACAGTAACATCGGCATCATTTGTGCCATCTCTATTTGCAACAGTAATACTATTGATTTTTAAAATCTTACCCGAACTTGCTGCATTAGTTATTATTGCTGTTGCTCCAGTTGTTAATGCAGCTCCTATTGTTCTACCGTAAATGCTTGTTAATCCTGCTATATTTGGATTCGCCATATTTTTTTCCTATTTATTATTTCTTAACCAAAAATCATGGCCATCGCAATAGCCTTTCCTGTAGTAATACCACCACTTCCGCCACCTGATCCAACAGGTGTACCTGACCCATTAATATATAGTCCAGTTGAATCGACCTTTACTCGCTCAGTTGTACCAGCACCTATAAGAACAGTGTCGGACATTGTTCCTGAAGTTCCAGGCAAAGAACCAATGATTGTGTTATTCTCACCACTTACAAGTGCTGATCCAGATACATGACCAATAGTAATGTTATTGTTTCCTGACGCAGCAGCATAAGATGTATTAGCACCTATATTTACATTTTTACTGCCAACTGTTCGGGATGGCGCTGAATATTGACCGACACACACATTTTCTGTTCCTGTTTGGTTCAATACAGCTGACCAACTTCCAACAGCAGTGTTGTATGCTCCAGTTGTTGTGTCACGTAATGCAAGATACCCCACCCCTACGTTTTCGTCAGCATCAGCTGCACCTAAAGCACCTCCTCCCACAGCAGTACTGCCAGATGCGGTGGTAGTGGCGTCAAGTACACTACTCCCTATAGCTATATTATTATCACCAGATGATAGACTATACAAAGATGCATTACCAATACCAACATTTCCGTTACCAGTTGCACCAAGAGTATACCCCAGCATGGATTCAAATCCTACAGCTGTATTAAACTTTCCACCTGTTACATATCGCTGTGCGCCCTCACCAACAGCAACGTTAAATGCTAACGATGCGGATTGGTTTGCTAAAGCATTAGTACCCAACCCAAGGCAGTAATTTTGTACCACACCGTCAGATAATCCATTGATGTCAGATGCACCACTGCTACTAAAAGCTGTTCCACCGTTAATAGATAAGCCTGATGAATCGACTTTTAGTCGTTCAATTGTACCAGCACCTATAAGAACAGTGCTGGCTAATGTTGTTGTTCCAGTCAAAGAACCAATGATTGTGTTATTAGCACCAGTTGTTATAGCACTCCCTGCGTCCTGGCCAACACCGATATTTTTACTTCCGATGTTGTTTTTTAAACTATTTTGACCTAAAGCGGTGTTATTTGATCCAGTGAGGTTTAGAAATAGTGTATAACTACCATAAGCACAATTATTTGCTCCTGATGAATTTGTTTTTAAACTCCACGCTCCGGAAGAAGTGTTGTGGGCTGCAGTGGTCATCATTCCGCTCTGATAACCTACAGACGTATTATAGAGTCCGGAAACGTTAGTAGTCAAAGCTTCGTGACCAACAGCAGTATTATATCTTGGGGCGGCCACATTTTCATTAGCTAATGCTAAAGCACCTAACCCAACTGATTTTGAAGTTGAATTATAATGACCGTCAGATAAGCCATCAATGTCAGATGCACCACCACCAGACATTAATGTTCCGTTAATAGATAATCCAGTCGAATCAATCTTTAATCGTTCTGTTGTACCTGTAGTAATAACAACAGTATCGCCTAAATTTGTTGTTCCTGCATAGGTTCCGATAATAACATTATTAGAACCAGTTGTTATAGCACTACCAGCATCAATACCAATACCAATATTATTGTTTCCACTAACATTTCCATATAAAGCCTGATAACCAACAGCTATGTTATTATGAGCTGTGTTGTTAAATAAAGCCTTATAACCTGATGTTGTGTTATTAGTTCCTATTTGGTTTAGATATAAAGATAAATAACCATGTGCTGTGTTATTATCAGCGTTGTTATTGTATAAAGCCTGATAGCCAGTAGCAACGTTAAAATCACCTGAGTCGTTATTGTATAAAGCATACATACCGACTGCGGTGTTATTCCTACCTATGCCGTTATTGTATAAAGCACTCCAACCTAATGCTGTACATCGATTACCTGTGGTGTTAGTGGTTAAAGCATTAACACCTACTGCAACATTATATCTTACCGATGTTACATCTTCTGATGCTAATGCTCCAGCACCTAATCCGACTGACTGTGATGTTGCATTATAATGACCGTCAGATAATCCATCAATGTCAGATGCACCACCAGACATTAATGTTCCGTTAATAGATAATCCAGTCGAATCAACCTTTAATCGCTCTGTTGTACCAGCTGCGAGGACAACTGTGCTTTCTAAGGTTGTTGTTCCTACATATTGACCAATGATTGTATTATTCTTACCAGTTGTTATAGACTCACCTGCAGTATACCCTACAGCAATATTATTAGATCCATTTCCTAAGGAGAGCAGAGCTCTAGAACCCACTGCAGTGTTATTGAAACCATGATTCATGCCCCACAACGAAAGAGCACCTACACTGGTATTATGATTTGAATATTGGCTATTTACAAGATATTGACTGTCACCACCTATGGCGGTGTTCCATCGCCCACTAGTGGAGTTGGCAAGAGCTCGATAACCGACACCAACGTTTAACCTCTGATTTCCAGTAACATCTTCATTTAGTAAAGAAAATGGACCCAATCCAACTGAGTTCGTATTCGCATTAACCCAACCATCACTCAAACCATCAATATCAGATGCACCACCTGCAGGCAGGTTGGTCAATAGTGATCCATCAACAGCTGGCAGTTGCGCACTAGCATTGAGTTGAATTATTTTAGATGCAGTTGTACCTACATCAACGTTGAATTGGGTTCCTGATAAATTTAATCCAGTTCCATCGGTGTATGTTGTATCAGTGAGTACAGCTAGTGAACTATTGATACGCAAACCATTTGCATCAACCTTTAATCGCTCTGTTGTACCAGCTGCAATAACAACAGTATCACCTAAATTGGCTGTTCCTGCATAGGCTCCGATAATAACATTATTAGAACCAGTTGTTATAGCAAAGCCAGCACTATAACCAATACCAATATTATTGTTTCCACTAACATTTCCAACTAAAGCAGCTCTGCCCATAGCTACGTTATTTTGACCTAATACATTATTCCGCAGGCATGTCTCACCGACAGCCGTGTTGAATGGTGCCTCGTTCCAATACATACAATCGTGGCCAATAGCGACATTTTGTCCTCCCACGAGATTTTGGCGTAATGCATTCACCCCAATCGCGACGTTCTGAATACCTGTAGTCAAGTTATACATGGCTTTCTGACCGACAGCAGCGTTATATCTTATAGAAGTCAAATTTTCATTAATTAAACAATCAGTGCCCAATCCAACTGATATTGTTGTTGAATTATAATGACCGTCAGATAATCCATTGATGTCAGATGCACCACTGCTAAAAGCTGTTCCGTTAATAGATAATCCAGTCGAATCAATCTTTAATCGTTCTGTTGTACCAGCACCTATAAGAACAGTGCCACTCATGGTCGTGGTTCCAGGTAAATTTCCAATGATTGTGTTATTACCACCAGTTGTTATATTGTTTGCTGCCGACGTGCCTATAGCAATGTTTTGTGATCCATTTGATATATTCGGTAAAGCACTGTAACCGACAGCTGTGTTATAATGAGCTGCTGTGCCACCTGCCGGATTGTAAGTCGACTTCATGCTCCCCCATCCTACAGCAACGTTTCGCCAACCAGAATTGAGGTAATACATACAATCGTAACCGATACCAACTGAATTATCACCAGAGGTACTTACCATTGCGTTATAACCTATGCCAATGTTCTGGCTTCCAGTTCCACTATTAACCATAACACCATACCCAACAGCTGTATTCTTTCGTAACGCTGTTGTATTTTCATTAAGTAATGCATTAAAACCCAACCCAAGCGATCTTGAAGTTGAATTGTAACTGGCGTCAGATAAATCATCGATGCTATTTGCGTAAGTAGGTAGACCAGTCAATAATGAACCATCAAGAGCTGGAAGTTGCGCACTACCATTAAGTTGAACAATCTTATTAGCTGAATATCCAACATCGGCAACGATGTGATTGTTTGAAAACAAAATCAATCCAGTTCCTGCGGTATAAGTTGCACCACTGCTAAAAGGTGTTCCGTTAATAGATAATCCAGTCGAATCAATCTTTAATCGTTCTGTTGAATCAAATGTAGATCCTGTAGCAATAACAACAGTATCACCTAAATTGGCTGTTCCTGTATAGGCTCCGATAATAACATTATTAGAACCAGTTGTTATAGCACTACCAGCATCAACCCCCAAGGCGATATTATTGTTCCCAGTAGTGACATCGTATAGAGCACGTGCACCAACTGCTGTATTGTTTGCTCCTGGTGCAACAGCCCATCTCAATGCCTGAGATCCAAATGCAGTGTTGTAGCTAGTGTTGGAATTTTGCAGAGATGTCCAACCAACAGATGTGTTATGTTGACCAATGACGTTAGATTTTAAAGCATACGCACCGACAGCAGTATTCCATCTATACGTTGTAGTAGATAGATTATCTAGTGCTTGGTGACCCAACCCAAGTGATTCTGCTACCGAACTATAGGTTGCATCAGATAATCCATCGATGCTAGATGCACCACCTGCAGCATTAATTTGAGTCTGGATGTTAGAAGTAACACCATCTAAATAATCATATTCTGTTGATGTGACTCCAGTATCATATAAATTCTTTAAGTAGTTTAATTCTGTAACTCCACCCAAATATCCGTCTAACTTATTGAGTTCAGCTGCAGTTGAATTGACAGTATTTCCATTAATTGATAATGCATCAGTTTCTAAAGTTCCATCAATATCAACATTTCCCGATATATCTAACGAACCGAGTTTTAATGCGCCATCAGTCACTGTTAAGTTTCCGGAAGCACCAGCACCATGGGCACCAGTTCCTAATACATATGTATTGGCAGATTCGTCCCAAATAAATATTCCATTAGACCCAGTAGTTCCTCTATTAAAAATGAAACCAATATCATTAGTATTTCCAATAGCTAGATTTGATTGTAAGGAAATTAATGCGTCAGCAACTTGTAAATTTGTGGTATCAATCG
>Ga0105349_10001164_pt1 | contig 11016 bp, 10 predicted proteins | sample EN1Hudseemescosm_FD_83661 | JGI IMG/M metagenome (GOLD analysis project Ga0105349, IMG submission 83661) | Methane-oxidizing microbial communities from mesocosms in the Hudson Canyon - EN1B Hudson Canyon | ecosystem: Environmental > Aquatic > Marine > Cold seeps | place: Hudson Canyon...
GGAAGAATAACGACTAATACGTACAGATTCTTCACCTTCACTAATTTCAATTTCGGCAATATCGGATTCTTCGATAATTTCGATTAATTTTTTTATTTTTCTAATATCCATCGTTGGTTCTCTCTTGTAATATCTGGTGTGCGGCGATTAATGCCAGTTCATATCCTTTTGCCCCTAATCCACAGATAACGCCTATAGCAATATCTGAAAAGTAGGAATGTGCTCGAAAGGGCTCTCGAGCATGAACATTTGATAAGTGGACTTCTATAAAAGGTATTTTAGTTGCAAGTAATGCATCACGAATAGCAACACTGGTATGGGTAAAAGCAGCGGGATTAATAATAATAAAGTCTACGCTATCTTGAAAGGCATTATGTATTGATTCAACAATTTCATGCTCTGCATTGGATTGATAAAAATTAAGCATATGCTCTAAGCTTTTGGCCTTTGATTTTACTGTGTTTTCAATGTCTTTCAGTGTTTGATTACCATAATGTCCAGGTTCTCGAACACCAAGAAGATTTAGGTTCGGGCCATTAAGAACGGTAATTGTTGCCATTAAAATCTCGTGTTAGAAGTATTCAATCGGGTAATTTTGCCTAATTTGTAAGGTTTTGTCCAGATATATGTTATTTATCATCAAATAGCGACATAACAAGGTGTTTTTATGTGATGTTATCGGCGTTTCAAAACTGAATTGCTTTTCTTTTAAACTAGTCCTTCGACTGCAAAGCTATCTGTATTGTGATGGGGTTTTATCAAAACGGCTTGGCGCTGTTGATGATAAAACGGCAACATCAGGGTTTAAAGTAAGGGAGTAATAATTTCGATGATTTTTTCTTTACTTAGCTCGCCAGGCTGTCTGTGTATTATTTGTCCCTGCTGATTAACAATCAGAGTGAAAGGCACTGCATTAACAATGTTGCCCAATTGTTGGGCTAATGCGATGCCTTCTTCACTGGCAATGAGCATGGGGTAGTTAATAGCAATGGTTTTTAAATACTGTTCGACAGCGGCTTTATCTTCAATGGCAATACCGATAAATTGCAGGTTTTTATCTTTATATTCATTTTGTAGCTGTATAAATTCAGGGATCTCTTTTAAGCAAGGCGGACACCAGGTTGCCCAAAAATTGATGATGAGTATTTTTCCCTGCCATTCTGAAATGCTACGCTGTTTTCCTGTGATATCAGGTAAATTAATTTCAATTGCAGGAATAGTATTGTCTTGTTGAGCGCTATCTGATGAAGATTTAGTGAATGAGGTCTGCACAAATAGCCCGGCTATTAAGGCAATCGCGCTGACAAAGAAGATTAAGATGGTATTTTGTTGCATGATTTAAAGGTTGTCGATATTGGCTAAGAATGTTTCGGTATTTTGATAGCCAATAACCCTGGAGGCTAATCTTTCTTGTTTGTCAGGACCAAAAAATAGAATGGCAGGCGGGCCTATTAAATTAAAGCGTTGTAATAATGCTTTATCATCTGCATTGTTTTTTGTTACATCGGCTTGAATCAGAATGAAATTGGCCAGTTTGTTTTTTACCTTTTCGTCAGTAAAGGTATAAGCTTCCATTTCTTTACAGGAGATGCACCAGTCAGCATAAAAATCCAGCATTACCGATTGTTCATTAATCCGGGCCTGTTCAAGCACTTGCTCTAAATCATTTAAGGAATGAATGCGTTGAAAATCTAAACCTTCATGTTGTTCAGCTGATTGATTGCTGGCAAAACCTCTTAAGGGTTGTAGCGGGTTGCTATTGCCCATGCTTAAGCCAATCAAAAGTAAGATGCCATAGACCAGCATAATGACGCCCAGCCCTTTCCATAATTTATGCCAGCCAGAGACAATCTCAGGTAAGGGATCGGTAGCGCGTAGATAAATGGACGGAATAATCAGCAAGCAGGCTGTTAGCAGCATGGTGACTGATGGAGGCAGAATTCTATCCAGCATCCAGATTGAGACGGCAAGCATGATAACGCCAAAAATGGCTTTGGTAGAATTTAACCAGTGACCCGCTTTGGGTAATAAAGAGCCGGCAGAAGCGCCCAATAATAATAAGGGGGAGCCCATGGCAAAGCCCATCACAAAAAGGGCTGAGCCGCCTAAAATCACATCGCCAGTTTGACCTATATAAATCAGAGCGCCAGCTAAGGGTGCCGCGACACAAGGGCCAACAATAAGTGAAGACAGCGCACCCATGACGGCAGCACCAATATATGATCCATCTCGGTGACTGTCGCTGGAATTATGTATCTTAGCCTGAAAGGATTTAGGCAGTTCCAGGCTGTAAAAACCAAACATGGACAAAGAAAGCAGGATAAAAATGCCGCTGAATACAGCAATAATCCAGGGTTCTTGAAAGATGGTCTGTAAATTACTGCCAAATAATGCGGCTAGAATGCCGAAAACGGTATAAGTTAATGCTGAAGCCAGTACGTAACTTAAGGAAAGCAGGAAGGCTTTACGGGTGGTGACTGATTCTCCTTGACCTACAATAATGCCTGATAAAATAGGAATCATAGGGAATATGCAGGGTGTGAAGGCTAATAACAGACCAAAGCCAAAAAAGCTGAGTAAAGTTAGTGCTAAGGAATCACTTTGTAAGGATTGGAATATCTGGTCTTGTTCTGATAGTTTTACAGGGGAAGGAGTCTGTACAGCAGCTGTAGAAAGTTGCAAGGCTTCAGGCAGGAATAATGTTATTTCCTTTTTCATTGGCGGATAGCAAACACCGCGATCAGCACAGCCCTGAAATTTAGCAATTAACTGGATAGTTTGAGAGGCTTTGCTGCTACGAATAAGGGGGACGTCAAAACTAAGTTCATTGTAAAAAATCTCTACCTGACCAAAAGCTTCATCATGATAAGGCTGGCCTTGAGGCAGGCTGATTGCCCCTAGTTGTACAGATGGGGTGTTATCCAAAGAGAGTTTGGTTTTTTCTTTGTATAGGTAATAGCCATCTGCAATAACCCAATTGACATGTAAAGTATTAGCATCTTTAACCGTAGCAAAAAACTGAAAAGCCTGATCTTCAGGTAATAATTCATCCTGGAATAGATTTAATTTTAAGCCCTTAAAGCCATCGACCAGTTGCGCGATAGGATCAGTATCTGCAGAAGAGTTTTGAGATGTTGCAGGTAAAGCTATGCTTAAGGTTTTTTTCTGCGGTGGGTAGCAAATACCTATATCGGCACAGCCCTGGTATTTAAGCAACAGATCGATCGACGATAAATCCTGCTTGTTTGTGTAAGGGATAGTTATTTTTAGCAGGTTTCGGTAAGTTACTACATCGCCAAAGAACTCATCATGTTTGGTTTTGCCAACGGGCATATCTGGCGTACCAAGCTTAACTCCTGGTGTTTGAGAGCTGACACTGGTTTTATTTCGGTATAAATAATACCCATCAGTAATCTGCCAGGAAACCTCTATCAATTCCCCTGAAATGGCTTTGGCCGAAACAGGGAATGCCTGATCAGCAGGGAGTAGGTCTTTAGTGCCGAGTGCTTGAATGGTGTGGCTGAAAAGACTAAGAAGAAGTAGAAAAGTTATTTTGTACACAGGCATTTATTTATCCATTGCAGGTAGTCAGGGTGGCCGCGCTCAATAGGGACAGCAATTATTTCGGGAAGTTCATAAGGGTGTATTGTTTTTATTGTCGATTCTATCGCTTCATATTTGTTAGTATGAGATTTGATTAGCATCAAGTGTTCCTGGCTTGTCTCAATTTTTCCTTGCCATTCATATACGGAAGTGATGCCAGGAATAATGTTAATGCAAGCGGCTAATTTTTGCTTGATCAAAAGGCTTGCTAGATCTTCGGCCGTTTTCTTATTTGGGCAGGTACAGAGAATTATTTGATGCATAGTCTCAGTGTGGTAAAAGAAGAATCTTGATGGTTACTCAGCGAGTTTAAGGCTAAGGGTACAGTTTATTGATTTATAAGGACGCGTGAATACGTCCATGCAAGCTCTGCTGCAACGTGGTGTTGCAGAAGCTTGATAAATTAACAAACAGCAGCCTCAGAAAATAATCCCCTGAGTAGTTACAAATCTTGATATTATCCTAGAAAATAAACAAGTATACCCTTACTATTGTAAGTTGAAGATAGATTAACTTGAGGTTTAAATGAAAGCTGTACAAATAATTTTTTTATTTTTTCTGGTTGTACCCTTTGTAGAAATCTATTTGTTGTTGCAAATAGGTGGAATAATTGGTGTGTTTCCTACGGTGTTTTTAGTGGTATTTACCGCTGTTTTAGGTGCATGGTTATTAAGACAGCAGGGCTTTGCAACCTGGCAACGATTACAAACTAGTCTTGCTCAAGGGGTATTGCCTGCTTATGAGATGATAGAAGGGCCAATTTTATTAGTGGGAGGCGCATTGCTGTTAACACCGGGTTTCTTTACTGACATCATGGGGTTTGCCTGTTTGATTCCTCAAACACGCCGAAAATTTGCTAAATATGTGATAGAAAATCAATTGATTAATGCGCAGGCAGGTTCGCCTTTTCAGCAGGCTCAACCGAAACAGGATAATGTGATTGAAGGTGAATTTAGAAAGGATGATTAAAAAAGGCTAAAGGCTAAAGGCTAAAGGCTAAAGGCTAAAGGCTAAAGGCTAAAGGCTAAAGGCTAAAGGCTAAAGGCTAAAGGCTAAAGGCTAAAGGAAGAGCGTTCCGAGTTTGCTCTTAAGCCCTCCATATCAAGAGAGCGAGGTAGGGTGGGCAAGGCTTTTCTGCCCACCGTTTGCATGTGGCTTTAGATGAAGATATTAGTTGAAATCATAAGTCAAAGACCTGACCCCAGCAACCCTGAACCCCAACAAAATCCTTTAAAAACGGTGGATAACGCTAGCGCTCATCCACCCTACAAAAGATATTTAATCATCATTCCAGGTATGGATTTTTTTGTGTATACGTCTTACCCCAAGAGCGACTAGTACTAGTACGATAGGGATAGATAAACCTGTTGTTAACGTGGGATTGAGATCGATTTTTTCTGAAGTGTTGGCCGCTTTGGTTATTAACCCTATCAGGCTGACTATATAGCTGGTAATTGCCACTATGGACAGACCTTCTACTGTTTCCTGTAGCCGTAATTGCATTTTTGCCCTTAAATCCATAGAGGTCAGCAAGGCCTGGTTTTGTCGTTCTATGGTCATATCAACGCGGGTACGCAATAACTGTCCCGCATTGTTAATCCGTTTTGATAATGAATTAAAGCGTTTAGAGGTTGATTTGCAGGTATTGATGGCTGGTTCTAAACGCCTTTTCATAAACTCGCCAATAGTTTGTATACCCTGAATACGGACTTCTCTAAGGTCCGATATGCGTTGTTCAACTAAATTGTAATAGGCGCTGGCAGCGGCAAAACGATATTGATGAGTGGATATATTGTTTTCAACTTTGGCAGCCAAGGTGGTTAATTCATCCAGTAAATCACTGTCATTAGCTCTGGATTGTGCCATGGAGGAGGTGATTGTGAGTAATTGATTATCTGCTTCGTTGAGTTCTGGTGTGAGTTCTCTGGCAATGGGGAAGGCGAGTAATGCCATGACTCGATAGACTTCAATTTCAAATAAACGTTGTAGTAAGCGGCCTGCTTGTCCTGGTTTTAAATGATAGTTTAAGATTAAAAATCGACTAAACCCGTCGGCGTGTATTTTAAAGTCGGTAAAAGCGCGAGCCGCCCCTCCCGTCACTTCTGCTCCTACAATACAATTGCCCTCAAAAAAGCCTGAGATTGATTCACTGCTTGCCACCGAAGGGGTTGATGCTTCTATGATGGAGGCATGGGCAGCAACAACAATTTTTCCCGGTAGTTGGGATAGCCAGTCTATAGGCACTTGCTCCAGCGCTAACTTTGAAAACGGTTCGGCAGCATTGTTTTGCACGTAAAAACAATAAGTACTGAATTCAGCATGGTATTCCCAACTCATTTTAAATGAGTCGAATGTAGCGCTAAAATGAGAGGCATCTTCTTTAGGGCCGGTAATGCCGTATCGATCACATAATTTAGCCAGATGAATGCGTTCCTGTTTCTTTTCTTCATTGCTGAGAGATAAGGCAATGAAAGTACTGGTTACGGGCAGTGGTAAGGTAATAGGTGCGCGAGCATGCACTTCATTATGTAAACTAAAGCGTTGCGCGTGATTTTCGGGGATGGGGAATAAAATTGTCACGTTTAGCTGTGATTTGTTTGGATGTACAGCAAAGCTGTCTATAGACTAGTTGGGTCTAGCCAGTCATAATAAACAGCTGAATTTTGTAAAATGTAAATACGTCCCTGTATTTATCATCATTATGATTCTTCTAAAGTATTTTTGTCCATTGCGGAATAAGCTGGGCAGACACGGGTATAACCGGTTGCAATTAAAACCAGACCAGCAACAAGAAGGATGATTTTTGCAGTGAATAATGAGATAAATAATAGGATTGAACCGGCAGTCAAACGCATTTTTTTGTCTTTATCACCGACATTAACTTTACCTTCAATTAAACGTTTATAATCAAAACTCATCGTATTCACCTCTATTTTTTTGATAATGCCCATTATGGGGTCTATTTAACTCACCTAATATACACAGCTTGCAAATATCTGCAAGTGCTAAACCATGGAAAAACACAGTTCACTAATTGATTCTTTAAATGATGCACAGCGCTTGGCTGTCTCTGCGCCTAGCCAGTCTATGCTAATTCTAGCGGGAGCGGGTAGTGGTAAAACCCGGGTTTTGGTGCATAGAATAGGCTGGCAAATTCAGGTGGAAGGTTTGTCTATTCATAATATCCTGGCCGTGACTTTTACCAATAAGGCGGCCAAGGAAATGCGCGGGCGTATTGAGGATTTGCTTGATATATCTGCCCATGCCATGTGGATTGGTACCTTTCATGGTTTGGCACATCGTTTATTAAGGCGACATGCCAAGCAGGCCAAATTGCCCGATACCTTTCAGGTGATGGATTCTGATGATCAGTTAAGAGTGATTAAGCGGCTGGTAAAAAGTCTTAATATTGATGAGTCAAAATGGCCGCCTAAACAGGTGATGTGGTTTATAAACGCGCAAAAAGATGAAGGTATCCGTGCCAGACATATGCTTGATACAGGCGATGTTTACCAGCGCACTATGCTGCAATTGTATAAAGCCTATGAAGAAATTTGTAATCGCTCAGGTTTGGTGGATTTTGCCGAGTTATTGCTTAGAGCTCATGAGCTGTTACGCGATAATGATGATCTTTTAGAGTTTTATCAGGATAGGTTTAAACAAGTCCATGTGGATGAGTTTCAAGATACCAATACCATTCAATACGCCTGGTTACGGTTATTAACAGAAGGTAAGGACAATCTGTTTGTGGTGGGTGATGATGATCAATCTATTTATGGCTGGCGTGGAGCCAAAATAGAAAATTTATACGATTTTCAAAAGCATTACCCTAATCATCAAGTAATTAAGCTGGAACAGAATTACCGCTCTACAGGCAATATCCTTAAATCAGCCAATGCCCTGATTGCTAAAAATGATGCGCGTATGGGTAAGGAGTTATGGACTGATTCAGGCGATGGAGACTTAATCTCTGTGTATTCGGCCTTTAATGAACAGGATGAAGCCTATTTTGTGGTGGAAAAAATCAGAGCCTGGGTGAATGAGGGAGGATCTCGTCAGGATGTCGCTATTTTGTATCGTTCAAATGCACAATCAAGGCAGTTTGAAGAAAAGCTGATGGCAACTGGAACGCCATACCGGGTTTATGGTGGATTGCGTTTCTTTGAACGCATGGAGATAAAAAATGCGCTGGCCTATTTGCGCATTATGTCCAACCATCATGATGATGCCTCTTTTGAGCGAGTCATCAATACACCGACGCGAGGCATAGGGGCAAAGCTAATTGAAGAAATTCGTTTTTTAGCCAGAGCAAATGAATTATCCCTGTGGCAGGCAGCGGTTGAATTAATTAATCAAAATCGTTTAACCGCGCGGGCATCTAATGCACTAAAAGGTTTTTTAGAGTTAATCAAACGATTGGAAGCTGAAGCTGAAGGCAAGGAGTTGTTTGAAAAGGTTAAGCTGATCGTTGAACAAAGCGGCCTGGTAGAGCTTTATAAAAAGGAAAAAGGCGAGAAAGGTGAGGCTAGAATAGAAAATCTGGAAGAATTGGTGAATGCAGCCAAGTTATTTGATTTTGATGAAGAGAATGAAGAAAATCTCGCTGAATTAGATATGTTCCTGGCACATGCTGCGTTGGAATCAGGGGATATGCAGGGTGATGATTATGAGGATTGTGTACAGTTAATGACCTTGCATTCTGCTAAAGGTTTAGAGTTCAAGCTGGTTTTTCTGGTGGGATTGGAGGAAGGCTTATTTCCTTCTCAGCAATCAGTTGATGATGTGGGGCGCTTAGAAGAAGAGCGAAGGCTTTGTTATGTGGGGATAACAAGGGCTATGAAACAGCTTTATATTACCCATGCTGAATCCAGACGCTTATATGGTAAAGAAACCTATCCAAGGCCATCGCGTTTTTTAAAGGAAATCCCTGCTGAATTTATTCAGGAAGTTAGAATTCGCGCAAATGTTAGTCGTCCCGTTACAGCGGTCAAGAAAAAACCTTCATCTATTCAGCAAGTGGGTACCTATAAAATGGGTCAGCGAGTTAGACATGTGAAGTTCGGGGAAGGCGTGGTGTTACAAATGGAAGGTGAGGGTGCCCAGGAGCGAGTGCAGATTAATTTTCAGGGTGTGGGATTAAAGTGGCTGATGTTATCTTATGCTAAGTTGGATGTGTTGTAAGATAGTATTCTCATGATTAGCTTTAGTCTAATAGCTATATACGTGTAAGAGATGTGATTGATGGAAATAAATAAGCTTGAAATTGAAAATTTTAAATTATTTTCAAAAAATGAATTTACTTTTAATTCAAAGTTTAATTTAGTTGTTGGTATTAATGGCAGTGGGAAAACATCCTTGTTAAGAGCTATCGCTGTTGCATTAGGTGGCTGGGCCCATGCTTATATTAAGGATAAAAATAACCTTAGGCCTATTTTAGAAGAAGAGATTAGGGAGGTTCAGCTAGATAATCGCTTTGATAAAAGTAAAAAGACAGTTATACAGGCTATGGGTTCAGCTATAGTAGTTGGTAAGGAGAAAAATAAACAGGAGACTATGGTTCGCTGGGAGCGAGTTAAGAAGGAAGGAGATGAAAAGACTGAAACAAGTGTGGCTATAAATTACGAAGATAATTTGTCGGTTGGCTATACTTTGTCATATCCGCTCAAATTTCATAGTCTAGCTCAAGATATTTTAGATTATATTGAACAAGGAAATTCATTTGATTTACCCCTAATTGCATTTTATGAGTGTGATCGATTATGGCTTGCTAAAAATGAACTTAATGTAGAGGCTTCTGCAAAAGCGAAATATTCTCGCTTTGATCCCTATGTTGATTGTTTTCATACTGGAGCTGATCACCAGGCAATAGGTGAATGGTTGTTAAAACATGAGCTGGCTTCAATACAGCAAAAACAAGAAACCCCAGTTTTACAATCAATTAAAAATGCTGCTATAGGCGCATTAGAAAACTGTACAGGATTTAAGTTTGATTTTGAACAAAGTCGTGTAATGGTCGAGTTTGAAGGTGATGTAAGTGTTCCTTTTGAGCATTTAAGTGATGGACAACGTACAATTTTAGGTTTGTTTTGTGATATTGCCCGAAGAGCTGCTATTTTGAATCCTCACCTTAAAGGTGATGCCAGTTCTAAAACCAAAGGTGTTGTTTTAATTGATGAGCTCGATTTGCATTTGCATCCAAAATGGCAACGTCGGGTAGTCGAGGATTTACGTCATGTTTTCCCCAATATTCAATTTATTTGTACTACACATTCGCCTTTTTTAATTCAATCATTACGCTCTAGTGAAGAGCTAATTATGTTAGATGGTGAGCCATTATCTGGGTATGATAGTAAAGGAATTGAAGAAATTGCGAAGAATATGGGGGTGGAGCGACCTGATGTTAGTCAGCGTTATGAAGAAATGAAAGATGCTGCAAAAACCTATCTTCAATTACTGGATGAACTACAGTTAAGTCCAGAAGAGAAACAAGCTGAGTATAAAAAGCAACTGGCAAAACTTATTGCCCCCTATGCTGATAATCCTGCTTATCAAGCTTTTTTGGAATTGAAATATGCTGTGAAAACTGAGGGCTAAATATGAGGCCTGTTAGACGAGGTGATTCGCCGCGAATTGATAATTATAGCGATTATACTGATGCAAAAACGGAGCTTATAAGCCGTATTGGGTTTTATTGTAGTTACTGCGAGCGAAAGATAAGTACAAATTTAGCGGTAGAGCATATTGAGCCTAAAAAAGGCGTATATGGGAGGCCTGAATTAAAAGGTATCTGGACCAATTTCTTATTAGCCTGTGTCAATTGTAATTCTACTAAAGGAGATAAGCAGGTTGTTTTTGATAAATTATTTTTTCCTGATAGAGACAATACCTTTTTTGCATTTGAATATTTAGCTGATGGAAGGATTGTTCCTGCACATTCTCTGAATTCACAACAAGAAATGATAGCAAATACGACTTTATCTTTATTGGGGCTAGATAAAGAATTACGTGAAAGCTATGATGATAGGGGGAATCTAATTGCTCAAGATAGGGCGGGTCAGCGTATGCAGGCATGGGGAATTGCTGAAAGCTGCCTTGATGACTATTTGAACAACTTGAATATACCGTCAGTTAAAAAATTAATCGTCCAGAATATGGAGGCAACAGGTTTTTTTAGTGTGTGGATGACCGTTTTTAATGATTGTCAGGAAATGAAAAAGTTGTTTATTGCTGCAATAAGTGGAACCAGAGAAAGTGGCTGTTTTGATTCTTGTACAGGAGAAACAATGTCACCTCACCCTAATAAGGATAGTTTGCTTGCTGGCAGTAAAGTTTAAAGTAGAGTTAATTCTCTATTGTTTTAATCGGAGATGATGATAGCTAATGGATACTTGTTTGTATGATTGTCTATACTGA
>Ga0105349_10001166_pt1 | contig 10994 bp, 9 predicted proteins | sample EN1Hudseemescosm_FD_83661 | JGI IMG/M metagenome (GOLD analysis project Ga0105349, IMG submission 83661) | Methane-oxidizing microbial communities from mesocosms in the Hudson Canyon - EN1B Hudson Canyon | ecosystem: Environmental > Aquatic > Marine > Cold seeps | place: Hudson Canyon...
TTATTATTTCGTTTATTAATTGAATGGCCGCTTGCCCAGTACCTTCCAAATGGTGACCCTGAGAATTTTGAAGGTTTATCTAGCTTAATGCGTGCTGTTCTGCCGATTAGTGGCGCGATATTAATCGGTTCCATCTGGTATCGCTTACAAATAAGCCAGCGAAAGGTGGGCGTGGCATTTGTCATGGAGCGCTTAAACTACCACCAAGGCTATATCACCTTCAAAAGTTTCATTATGCAGTTTATTGGCGGTGTATTAACGATTTTAAGTGGGCAATCCGCAGGTCGTGAAGGGCCTGCAGTTCATTTAGGCGCTGCTTGTTCGAGCCTAATGGGACAATATTTTAAATTGCCAAACAATAGTATTCGAACACTCATTAGTTGTGGTACTGCCGCAGCAATTTCTGCTTCATTCAATACGCCAATTGCCGGAGTTATTTTTGCTATGGAAGTCGTAATGATGGAGTACACAATTGCTGGCTTTACACCCGTTATTTTGGCTTCTGTTGCAGCAGCAATTATCACTCAGACTGTCTACGGCGCTGATCCTGCATTTTTAGTCCCTCAATTAAATATGAACTCTTTAGCAGAGGTACCCTACATTATTCTTTGCGGCATCATCATTGGTATTGTTTCTGCCGCTTTCGTTAGTTTGTTGCAACGTGCGATGCGTTTTACTGAACATGACATCTTTTTCCGTATTTTAGCTGCTGGCGCTATAACAGCAGCAACTGCAATAATGTTTCCACAAATAATGGGTGTCGGTTACGATACGGTTAATCAGGCTTTATTAGGTGAGTTTGGCTTATTGATGCTATGCGCCATTGCCGCTGCAAAAATCGTTGCCACCTCAATTAGTGTGGGCTTGGGTATGCCTAACGGACTGGTCGGCCCAACTTTATTTATTGGCGCAACTGTTGGTGGCGCATTAGGCTTAATTGCGCAGTGGACAATGCCTTCAATTGCCTCATCGCCCGGTTTCTATGCCATGCTGGGAATGGGAGCAATGATGGGGTCAGCACTTCAGGCCCCCTTGGCTGCCCTGCTTGCCATTCTTGAACTGACCCAAAATCCAAATATCATTTTGCCTAGCATGTTGATCATTGTTGTTTCCAGCATGGTGGCCAGCGAAGTATTTAAACAGAAGTCAGTATTCTTAACTATTTTAAAAGAGCAAGGGCTTGATTATTATAATAGCCCTGTAACACAGGCGCTTCGACGCGTTAGTGTTGGTGCAATTATGACCAGACAAATATGCCGTTCTGATAAAATTATTCGTTTTGAAGAAGCCAAAGAATATTTACGACAAGAACCAAAATGGATTTTAATTGATGGTAGTGAAGGCAAACCGGTTTCTTTATTACCAATAGTTGATTTAGCGCATTACCTTGAAGAAAATGAACTGCTATTTTTAGAGGCTGAAGAAGATGACCTTAAAGAGCGCTTACTTATTAATTTACTTGAGATTCCCGCACAACGAAAAGATCTTGCACCCTTATATTTTCAAGCAACACTTCAAGAAGCTTTAGATAAGTTCGCAGAGTCTAAAACAGAGGCTTTATATGTTGAGAGGACAAGTGCCCCCATGATTACTCGCGTGCTCGGTATCGTCACTCGGGCTGACATCGAAAATTATTATCAATATAAAAGAGGATAATTATGCTCTGGGTTAAAGCATTTCATATCGTTGCAGTGGTTTGTTGGTTCGCTGTTTTATTCTATCTACCAAGGTTATTTGTTTATCATAGCCAAACAAAAGATAGTGCTGGCATAGAGCGTTTTAAAATAATGGAACGCAAACTCTACCGTGGAATTGGTACACCATCAATGATAGCCACTTTAATATTAGGCGCTTGGTTACTGAGTTATAACGTTAGCGGCTATATGCAGAGTGGGTGGTTTCTCGCCAAGATTACTCTTATCATAGCCCTTGTCGCTTACCATATTTATTGCGGAGAGTTATTAAAAGCCTTTGCATCTGATGAGAACCAGAAAGGTCATGTATTCTATCGCTGGTTCAATGAGTTTCCTGTTCTGCTTTTGATTGGAATTGTTATTTTAGTCGTTGTTAAACCTTTTTAGTCATAAGCTTTTAATCATAGATATATGAAAATAAATTCAAAATCCGTTACCAATTTTCCTAGTGGACTTTACGCTATAACTGACCCACAGTTATTACCTTCCGAAACACTTTTACCAGCAGTTGAAAGTGCTTTAAAGGGCGGCGCTCGAACCATCCAATACAGAGATAAGCCTGCAAGTTCCATTGAGCGATTAACTAACGCTCAAAATCTGCGTGATTTATGTAGTTACTACAACGCTCGCTTTATCATCAATGATGATATAGAACTCTGCCTGCGCATTAAGGCTGATGGTGTACATTTAGGCAAAACTGATGGGGATATTATTGAAGCCCGAAGCAAGCTTGGTGTAGATAAAATTTTAGGCGTTACATGCCACAACGATTTGATTTACGCTCAAAATTGCATTGAACAGGGAGTCGATTACTGTGCTTTCGGTCGTCTTTTCCCATCAAAGACGAAAGCAAACGCCCCTCAATGTTCCATTGAGGTATTAAAGCAAGCTGCTAAATTACCCTGTCCCACTGTTGCGATTGGCGGAATCACGATTAAAAATATTCGAAGTTTAATCAATACTAAAACAAATTCTATTGCAGTCATTCATGGCCTTTTTGGCCAAACAGATATTGAAGCAACTGCAAAAATTTTCTCATCTTTTTTTAAACAATCTACAACTATATAGGCCTGTCATTATGTCTAAATCTGATCAACTTTTTGCTGATGCTCAAACCGTTATCCCTGGCGGCGTCAACTCACCCGTTCGTGCTTTTAAAGGCGTAGGTGGCACCCCGATTTTTTTTGAAAAAGGCGAAGGTGCATATTTAATTGATGCCGATGGCCAACGTTATATTGATTACGTCGGTTCTTGGGGACCGATGATATTAGGCCATGCAAATCCTGAAGTCATTGGCGCGGTTAAAACTCAGCTCAATCAAGGTTTGGGCTATGGCGCACCCACTGAAATTGAAACTCGCATGGCAAAGAAGGTTTGCGAGTTAGTGCCTTCGATTGAAAAAGTACGAATGGTCAGCTCTGGTACAGAAGCGACCATGAGCGCTATTCGCCTAGCTAGAGGGTTTACAAATCGCGACAAAATCGTCAAATTTGAAGGCTGTTATCATGGCCATGCAGACTCTTTATTGGTGAAAGCCGGCTCTGGCGCCTTAACATTAGGTGTTCCGAACTCGCCTGGTGTTCCTGCAAGCGTCGCGGAGCATACGATTACTTTAAGCTATAACAAACCAGATGAAGTGCGAGAGTTATTTTCTGACATTGGCGATCAAATCGCAGCAATTATTGTCGAGCCTGTCGCAGGAAACATGAATTGTATTCCACCCGTCCCCGGATTTTTAGAAACCTTACGAGAATGCTGTAACCAGCATGAAAGTATATTGATATTTGATGAAGTGATGACTGGTTTTAGAACCGCTTTAGGCGGTGCACAGTCTGTTTATAAGGTAAAGCCTGACTTAACAACTTTAGGTAAAGTTATTGGGGGTGGGCTACCTGTCGGAGCTTTTGGTGGTCGCAGCGATATAATGAACCATATCGCTCCTACAGGCCCGGTCTATCAGGCTGGTACACTTTCAGGAAATCCACTCGCAATGGCTGCAGGATTGGCAATGCTGGACAATATTTCTAAACCAGGTTTCTATCAGGCATTAACACAGAAGACCAGCGATTTAATTGAAGGTTTAAGGGCTGCAGCTGTTGATGCAGGAATTCCTATGGCATTTAATCAAGTGGGTGCGATGTTTGGTTTCTTTTTCACCAAAGAAGAAAAAATAAGTACTTACGAGCAAGTGATGAATTGTGACCAAGAACGCTTCATGCTTTTTTATCATGGCATGTTAGAACAAGGTGTTTATTTGGCACCTTCAGCATTTGAAACGGGCTTTGTTTCAAGTGCACATGGTGAAACTGAGATCACAGCAACAATTGAAGCCGCCAAGAAGGTTTTTAAAACACTTTAAAGCAAATATAACCGTGGACACCTTATTATGGGTGCTCACGGTTATAGTGATAAAAACAGCGCCTCACAATTTCAGGCCTGCTCAAATTTCCGAAAATTTATCTAAAATGCTATTAAGAAACAAATGACCTTTTTGGGTTGTCCCTAAACGACTTGTTTCAATTAAACCCATTTTACGTAACTCACTCAATTTTGGCTCTAGTGTCAATATGGATAAGCCTGTTCTTTCTTGCAAGAGTGTTTCATCCACACCTTGGTTCAAGCGTAATACATTCATTAAAAATTCAAACGCTAAATCTTGTGATGCGACGGTTTCTTCGCCGACTCTAAAATGCGGTTTCGGTAGTAAATAATCTTTTGGAGTTCTGGTTTTCCTATATCTAAGTATGCGCTCACTATCACCTAAAATAGTTATTTTTGAATGCGCACCAGCACCAATCCCAATATAGTCACCAAAAGTCCAGTAATTTAAATTATGTTTTGCTTCTCGATCTTTCTTGGAAAATGCAGAGACTTCATACTGGTAAAAGCCTGCTTCTTTTAACACTTCAGCACCTGCTTTTTGAATATCCCAGAGTGCTTCATCTTCAGGCAGCTTAGGTGGGTGTCGAAAATATTCAGTATTTTGTTCTATCGTCAGTTGATACCAGGATAAGTGTGTTGGCTCTAGTGATATCGCTTGCTTTAAATCCGCCATTGCCTCTTCAACAGATTGCTCAGAGAGGCCATGCATCAGGTCAATATTCAGATTATCAAAACCTGCTTTTTTAGCCTGCTCCACGGCACGTATTGCATCATCTCCAGAGTGTATTCGACCTAATCGTTTTAAATGGTCAGCCTGAAAGCTTTGAACACCTATTGATAAACGATTAATACCCGCTTGATGATAGGCTTTAAAACGTCCTGCTTCAGTGGTACCAGGATTGGCTTCAAGCGTGATTTCTATATCTGGATGAAAAGGAATGTACGATTCAATATAAGTGAGTAAATCATTATAAAATTCACCACTCATTAAACTAGGTGTTCCTCCACCGAAGAAAATGCTTTTCACCGAGCGACCTTGAACATAACTCAAGTCTTGTGCCAAATCGAGCTTCAACTGAGATAAATAACTAGTTTCGGGTATGCCACCGTTAGTATCAGCGCTAACATGAGAATTAAAATCACAGTAAGGGCATTTACGCACACACCAGGGAATATGAACGTACAGACTCAAAGGTGGTCGTGTCATTTGCCTCATACCCGAATGTTAAGCCCTATTGTTTAATCTGATCAATTTGAGCGATTAGTTGTTTTAACGCCTGCCCTCGATGGCTACGTAAGTTCTTTTGCTCTTTTGTTAACTCTGCAGCCGTACATTCAAACTCAGGAACCCAAAAAACAGGGTCGTAACCAAAACCGCCTACACCTGACTGAGTTTGAGTAATGCGACCTTCCCATTGACCATGGCACACTATGGGTGTTGGATCCTCAGCATGAGCCATATACACCAACACACAATGAAAACGTGCCGTACGCTCAGCATCTGCCAAACCGTTCATTTTTTGCAAAGCCAAATCAATATTGCTTTGATCTGTCGCATTACCTTGAGTCATTTCATCCGAAAACCGGGCAGAATATATACCCGGCTGGCCATTAAGCGCATCGATAGCAAGCCCTGAGTCATCTGCTAATGCAGGCAAACCACTGATCTTAGATGCATAACGAGCTTTGATAATCGCATTCTCAATAAACGTAAAACCTGTTTCCTCTGGGGGCACTACATTGAAGTCAGACTGAGGAAATACTTCAAAATCATAAGGCGCTAAAAGCTGAGAAAATTCTTTTAACTTCCCCTGATTACCACTGGCTAGAACAATTTTCACACGAGACCCTTAACAAACTTATTCATTATAGAAATTTTGGCTAAACCTAAATTGCATGGCTTTAGTGCGGCCTTCTGGTAGATCGTCACATCAAAGATAAGTAATTCACCTTCTTTATATTGAAGCTGAGAAAGATAGTAAATAGCATTCCCTTCTACAACTTGCTGTGATGAAAGGAACTGCGGTTGCTGAAGGTTATTTGTCATTTTAATTTCTACCACGGCACCGACAGCTTTCCGTTTACCTTCAGCATCCACTTTTATCACACTAATATTTACGATGCCGAGAGCTCGGCTACGAACCAATTGATATTGCTTGGCAACTTCGGGGTCCAAAAATGTACTGACAAAACCGATGTAATGGACTTCATATTCGCTTCCATCAGGCCCGTCAAAGACCTCTTTTTGCTCTGCATTCACCATTCCACAGCAAAAAGAGAACATGAATATAATAAGTGAAAATAAATTTAAAGGTTTCATTGAAGGCCTCCCACTCTGATTTACCGAAAGATTAGACATAAATCTATATACTACTTTAGCTTCTGATATTAATCATATAGCTGTTTAGCGTGCAATCCGATAGACAGCAAATTCTGCAAATAAATTAGGCCACATCAGAGCAAAACGACTTTGTTCAAAGTTAGCATCTACCACCGTCCGGTTAAGAATTTTGATGTTCTTTTTGCGGCATAAAACCTCAAAATCTCTAAAAGTACATAAGTGAATATTCGGGGTGTTATACCATGTGTGTGGTAACGATTTCGACATAGGCATTTTTCCATGCCATAACAAATAATGACGACAGCGCCAGTAACCAAAGTTTGGAAAAGTCACAATGCCTTGTCGCCCCAAACGCATCATCTCATCTAACATTGAGTCTGGCCGCCTGATTGCCTGCAGCGCCTGTGTCATGATGACCGTGTCAAACTGCTTGTCGGCAAAATTACGCAGGCCTTTCTTATCCAGATCCTGCTCAACGACATTAACGCCTTTTTGAATGCAGCTGGTAATTTGCTTTGCGTCAATCTCAAGTCCATAACCCAGTACTTTTTTCTTTTCCTGAAGATAGGCGAGCAAAGTACCATCACCACACCCAAGATCAAGTACTTGAGTATTGGGTTCAACCCAGGGTTCGATTACACGAAGATCAGCTCGCATTAGCATTTACCTCTTGTGCAATTCGACTCATATAAGCTGTGAATATAGACATATAACGCTCGGTTGGAATTAGAAAAGCATCATGCCCATAGGGAGAGTCAATTTCTGCATAACTCACGGGTTTTCCAGCTTTAACCATCGCAGAGACTAACTGCTCAGAGCGTTCAGGAGAAAATCGCCAATCTGAACTGAAAGAAACAACACAATATCCACATGTTGAATGCTTTAGAGCACGCTCTAAGGAACCCTCAAATTCAGCAGCAGGGTCAAAGTAGTCAAGCACCCGTGTCATCAGCAGATAAGTATTCGCATCAAAGGTTTTTGAAAAGCGTTTACCTTGATAATTAAGATAACTTTCAACTTCAAACTCAACGTCATAGCCAAAATTAAACTCAGCTGTTTTTAAATCCCGTCCGAATTTTTCACCCATGGCCTCATCAGACAAATAGGTAATATGGCCAATCATCCGGGCTAACATCAGGCCTTTTGTTGGAACAGTATTATGACGATAGTAATGACCTGCATGAAACTCAGGGTCAGACGTAATGGCTTTACGGGAAATTTCGTTAAAAGCAATATTCTGCGCTGTCAGTTTTGGCGTTGATGCAATCACAACGGCATGCTTAACCCTATCAGGGTAACTCAAGGACCAAGTAAGTGCTTGCATACCTCCAAGGCTTCCACCAACAACAGCTGCCCAAGTTTCAATACCCAACTTATCTGCCAAACGGGCCTGACTTTCCACCCAGTCTTTAACGGTTACAATTGGGAAATCTGGTCCATATAACTTACCTGTTTCAGGGTTAACCGAGTTAGGTCCGGTACTACCGCCACAACCACCTAAGTTATTTAAACTGACAACAAAAAAGTTATTGGTATCAACCGGTTTGCCCGGGCCGATGCAACTATCCCACCAGCCGGCTTTGCTATCATCTTCAGAATAATAGCCCGCTGCATGATGATCACCACTTAGCGCATGGCAAATTAATACAGCATTGCTATGATCTGCATTTAACTCACCATAGGTTTCATAAATCAGGTCATATTGGCTTATGGCTTTACCACATACCAATGCAAGTTCCTGATCAAAGTGAATCGTTTTAGGTTTGATAACGCCAACTGAATTGTCAATAGGCGATTTTTCTACAGAGGAGCTGGACATTCGTTTCTGAGTCGCATTTTCAAATCAAAAGAAAATGGAGTGTAAACGCCCATATAATGAATGGCAACTTAATTCGCGATCCCTTGAAATCCATCGCTATGACTTGGCGGCGGTAGACTTAACTCGTGGTGGATACGTTCAGCTTGCGCAAGTTGCTCACGGCTAGCATCAATCATTTCTTTTAATTCTATTTGTTGTGACTTAGTGTTTCGAGTATTACTCGCCATTGCTTTTAAATTAGCAACTTGCTCTTCTAATTGCTTTTTTTGCTCTAGTGCATATTGCATTAAGGGTAGTAATGCTTCATCCGGCCAGCGAACGGCTTCCTCCATAATTTGCTGTTGAAGTAAGCGTGCTTCAGCAATAAAAGTATTAAAAAATCGCTGAATAAGAATGGACTGTTCGGTCATTAATACTTTTGGTTGTCGACGAAATTGAGCTGATTTCAACTTTAAAGCGTTGAGTTGTTTTCGTTGAGTCTTAATTGAGAAGGTGCGGGGTTTTAAATGGCTAGCCTGAATATCTGCCGTAAAGCGCTGATAAATAGCACTCACCATTTTGTCTGCCAATTTTGCTTCAGTGCAAATATTTTCAATCTCTTTTTCAAGCTTAACAAAGAACTGGCTCATAGCATGAATCATTCCCAGCGTACTCCAGCTATCCTGAAGATCAGTTCGCGTTTGTTCAACAATATCGCCGAAACGAGAGGTACTCATTAACTGCTGCAAGATCTCTCCTTGTGATTGCATTAAGCGACGACTTGATTTGAGCGTAATCAATTTTTTATAGTACAAATCATGATCTTTATGCGTTTTATCCGCCAGTGCTTGTAATTCTTCAGCACTCAAATTGTTATTAGACAGGCCGTCATAGCGCTCATATAAACCACTTAAGCGTTCATTTAAAATTGACTGACTACTTTTAAGCATTCCAATAACATCGTGAATCAAAGCCTCATAAATCAAGACCTCTTTTTGTGCAAGAATTCGTTTGGATATGAGTTTTTCCAACTTCGGCAAAGCACTTTTCTGAAGTAGTAAATCATCTTTTTTTACTCGCCCAATTAAACCCTGTTTAGCTGATAAAGGAATAACGTCTTCGACTGGCATCTTTAAATGATCAGCACTGGTTTGCCTTACTTTTTCAATTGATGCGGCTGTATGGGTGTCGCCTTGTAAGTCATCCCAGAGTACATCGATTTTATTTAACACGGCAAAGCGCCCTGCACGATGATCTGCACCATCTATGTTAATAAACTTGTTCCAAATAGTTTTATCACTTGCAGTCACTCCCGTATCAACACTAAGTACAAAAACGATCGCTTGGGCTTTCGGGATCATACTGACAGTTAACTCAGGTTCAGAGCCCAAAGCATTTAGGCCTGGTGTATCCAGAACTCTTAGACCTTTTTTCAATAAAGGGCTATCCAGACTAATCATGGCATGACGCCAAACTGGAATAATCACACGGCCTGTATCACCCGGCTCATGCTCTAACATCCGGTCATCAAACCCCAATGAACGCGCTTCAAGAACAGTTGCAGTCCGTGTAGATGCTAACTGTTTAAGGCTGAAACTCATTTTTTCAGGGTCAGAAATATCAATTGGGATTTCATGCCATGCCTCAAGGTCATGCTTGTACTCACTAATAGATTGTTCTTGAATACGAGTTTCAATTGGCAATAGTTTTAAATAACTATCAGAGCGTGTCGAGTCATAAAAAATTTCAGTTGGACACATCGTTGTTCGTCCTGCCTGAGAGGGCAGCATACGTTGTCCAAATTCAGAAAAAACCAGTGCATTGATTAGTTCGGTTTTGCCTCTGGAATATTCACCAACAAATGCAATTGTTAATTCATCATCTTGTAATAAATTTAAGCCGCGATTAAGCCGTTGGTGAATATCATCAGAGCTAAGGTTATTTTCTTCAAGCCATTGCTGATAATGCTGGATCTCACCTTTGAGATGATTTTTCCAGGCACTATAAGCCTCAACCTGTTTTGATAGACCTTTCAGAGACAATGCATTGATTGACATAGCACTTACCATTTGTCATGAACAGAAATTTGTTATACCAATAAGCTCGAATTAAAATGATTGAGCTAGCATGGGTATGAATACTATTTCTGAGTATAGAGAATTGTTCAGGCAACAAACGTGATCTAAGCGGATATAACTTAAAACGAAAACTAATAAAGCTAATTTATAGCCCATAAGCTTTCAATAAGTTATTTTGAATCAAGAGGTTATCAAGTTTCGTTAACATCCTTCTAAACTTGTTTATTTATGTTAAGTGATGTTATTTCAAGGACTTACAACAGCAAAATTGCAATTACACTACATTAAGGAAAAACTGATACCTACCTGATATGAAAGCTGCGCTACTACTTTTTCTAGTATTTGCAATGTTAAAAAAACCAAAATAGGCGATAGATCCAAGCCTCCCATTGAAGGTAAGATTTTTCTAAACGGTTTCATTAACGGTTCAGTAATCTGATTGATTAACAATAATGCAGGGTGCTGACTGCCTGGAGCAATCCAGCTAGCTACAATCATAATTAATAACGTCCAGAAGTATAGTTTCAGTAAAACACCCAAAACTAACACGACAGACATCAAGATAACTCCGACCGGGTTAGGCATTACTGCGGCTAAGACCGCTATTTTAAGCGATAAAACAAGAGCCTGAAATATAATAGCTAAGACTAGCGAAGCAATATCAACTCCGCCAAAGCCCGGAATAACCCGCCTTAAAGGAA
>Ga0105349_10001169_pt1 | contig 10981 bp, 10 predicted proteins | sample EN1Hudseemescosm_FD_83661 | JGI IMG/M metagenome (GOLD analysis project Ga0105349, IMG submission 83661) | Methane-oxidizing microbial communities from mesocosms in the Hudson Canyon - EN1B Hudson Canyon | ecosystem: Environmental > Aquatic > Marine > Cold seeps | place: Hudson Canyon...
CTGACCCGCAGGCCGACGCCACCATCGCTAATGCGGCAAGGATGACCATGAATCGCTTCAACATAAAGACGTTTCCCCTCTATCGGTTCGAGGGACGCGGTGCCCCCTGACCGGTCTGGTTGTCTGACCAACTGCAACCTAATGGCACTTCTATCCCTGCCACAAGCCGACCTGTCGACCTCCAGCCATCCAGCCATCCAGCCATCCAGCCATCCAGCCATCCAGGCATCCAGGCATCCAGGCATCCAGGCTCACCCTTATCGAACAGGCCACCTCTCCGTGTAGCGCTTCACGAGCCAACGGTTGAATTGGATGTGCGACTCCTCCTGCCAGGAGTAGCGGCCTCGGGGCGCAAACCGCGACCGTAGACCCATCTGGACCCTCGCCGTCGCGTCCTGGTCCTGTTCCACGAACACCTGGATCCCCGCGGCCGCCATCTCTTCCAGTTGGCCGAACATCGGATGCTCGAAGGTGTCTGGGTGTAGGAGAGTCCCGATCTCAACGTCGATGGTTCCGGCCGTCCGGGGTCGGACGATGAAGAAGAAGGCTTGGTCGGGAGACGTGCCCAGACAAAGGGTGGGCGGAATGAGGGCGAAGGTCGAACGCATCCGCTCCTCGGTGGTCAAGTCGGGAAAGACCGGGTAGAGAGCTCTGTGGGTGGCGTTGAATCCCGCGTCGATATGCAGGTAACCGGCTTCACGGAAGACCACGTTGCTCTCATCCTCCCAGGGGACGGGGAAACTTGAGAGTTCGCTGGGACAGAAGTCCTGGATGAACTGGTGTAGGCGATTGGCGTGGTAGCCATCGTTGAAGTTCTCGAACATGATCTTCCAGTTCCAGGGGAGATCCTCCAGAACTACTGTGTCCGTGGCCCGGCAGTTGGGCAGGTCGAAGTGTTCAAGATATGGCTCATAGCGCCGGAGGGTTGGAGCGAGTGGCGCCGCCTCAGCATCAAAGTTGACGAAAACAAATCCCTGCCACTCCTCGACAAGAAGGACCGGTAGGCCCCAGTCCTTCTTCTCGAAGCCCTCGGTCCGTTCCATGGCCGGTGCCCCGAGAAGGCGGCCATCCAAGCCATAGGTCCAGTGGTGGTATGGGCACTTGAAGGTTGTCGAGTTTCCGGAACCCTCACAGATGGCTTGGGCGCGGTGCTGGCAGACCGCTGAGAGCGCACGGATACCGCCCTCCTTGTCCCGGGTGATGATCAGCCTCTCGGCGTTGACTTCAGCCGTAAACCAGTCGCCTACCTCAGGAATCCTGCTAGCCAGGCCCACGCAGAGCCACTCGCGGTCGAAGATGGCGCTCCGCTCGAACTCTAGGAACTCGTCCGACGTGTAGACCACTGCGGGCAATGTGTCTGCTTTGGGCTGTGGTGCGACCGAGGACTCAAAGGAGCGAAGCAACTCCGGGGTCAAGATGCTCATCACATTCCTTCCTCTCCCACTGGGGGATCAACTAGCAAGAATTTCCTGATCTTTCCGACACTGGTGCGCGGCAGCCTGTCGAGAAACGTGAACTCGACCGGTCGTCTGGCCTTGGTAAGTCTCTCGGTACACCACGACTCGAGATCCGCTCGAGAGGGGGAGGACTCAGACGGGTCGACGACCACAAACGCCACCGGCACCTCGTCGCGTACCGGGTCCGGCCTACCTACAACGGCTACCTCCAAAATCTGCGGATGGGCGGCCAGGACGGCCTCCACCTCGACGATCGAAACATTCTCCCCCGAAACCTTGAGCACCTCGGACCGTCTGCCATCGAAGAAGTGTCGGCCGCCGTCGTCCCGCCTGGCACGATCCCCGGTCAAAAACCAGCCATTCCGAAAGCTGGCATCCGTAGTCTCTGGGTCATCCAAATACCCGGCGAAAAGAGTTGTTCCCCGCTGACCTCCAACGACTACTTCACCGACTTCACCGACCCCCACCGGTGTGCCGTCGGTGCGTTGCACGTCAACCAAGCACCCTTCGGTGACCATGCCCATAGACAACGGCTCCGGCTTCTCGGCCTCCTCGGTCAGCACCGCTGGGATGGTCTCCGTCATCCCGTACAGCTGCCTTGGCCGACAACCGAACCACCCAGAAATCGTCTCATACTGTTCGACCCCCAGATTCTGGGCGAACCAGCACTGTCGGAGCCTTAAATCGTCGACTGGCCTACCCCTAGCGAGGATCATCCTCATGGGTGCAGCAAACAGGCTGGCCGTCGTGGCCTCGTGGCGCGCGGCCTGGCCCAGGAACCCGCTCGCGGTGAAGGACGACATTAGAGCCACGCTGGCCCCCGCCCAGATCGAGGCGGCAAACGAGTAGTACTGGGCGTTGGCGTGGAAAAGGGGCAGCACGACCAGTTGCCTATCCGTCTCGTCGAGACCTGCAGCCGCAGCCATCGTGCGTCCGGCGAATGCATAGTTGGCCTGGGTCACCTCAACGCCCTTTGGGACGCCGGTCGTACCTGACGTGAACATGACAGCAGCCCGGTCGGTCGGAGCCGGCGACGTCAACAATCGGAGCGGATCGACACCGAAGGCCACGAGGTCAGGGTCCCGCTCCTCAACCTCGATCACCCGCAGCGCCCCACACGCTGACAGATATACGCCTGCCCGGGAAGCCGCACAGATGCCGACCACCGGTCGGGTCCGTCCGATATGGCCACGCAACTCGACTTCCCCACCCATCGGGTCGGAAGTGACCACCCACGCACCCAGTCGGATCGCAGCCAGCCAAACCGCCACGAACGCCGGGCAGTTGGCCAACGCCATGTGCACGGGAGAGCCCGGCTCCACCCCGTTCGACGCCAGCGTCGCGGCCACGCGATTGACGACCCCGTCGAACTCCCCGTAAGTCCACTTCGAAACTAGACCGTCCGGACCCTCAGAGACGAGAAATATGGCGTCGGCTCGCCGATCGACGCTGGACGCCCAGATCGCTGCGAAGGTATCCGGAGCTGCAACCGAGGCCATCACCCCTCTCCGTATCCACCGCCACCGGGCAACTCCAGACAAACAACATCATCAGGTCCGAGGGTGATTCGGCTCTGGGTGGTAACCGCCTCACCGTTTACCGAGAACGAGCCAGGAGCTCCGGGCCGCCCACCAAAGATGCCCTGGGGCGGCTCACTCAACCGGCTGGTCACAGCGTTCAGTTCCCAGTTGAGCGCTGTGTCGACGCTGAACTCGACTGTCTGTCCAAGCCCCCCGGGCTGTGCACCATCCCCACCAGAGCCCTGACGCAACTCCTTACGATGGAAGTGGATGGGGGCCGAGGCCTCCACCACCTCGACCGGAACGGCCGAGATCCCTGTCGGGTAGGAGCACGCTGACAATCCAGGTTTTGTCGCTCTCGCACCGACGCCTCCCGCATAGGTAAACATGGCGGTGATGAACGGAGACCCGTCCTCGTGGTTGCCGTTCACCTGCATAGTCCAGACGGCGCCAGCGCCCTCCGCCATTGACTCCTCCGCCCGGATCTGAGCTAGGGCCTTCAGCAGCGCATTTGGCAGAAACATCCCCACGACGTGACGGGCGGTCCCCGGCTGAGGAAGCACCGCGTTCACTATGGAGCCTTCGGGAGCAACCATGCTTATGGGGCTGAGACTTCCGTGGTTGTTGGGGATCTCCGGATTCAGGACTGAACGGATGGTGAAAGTGGTGTAGGCGAGCGTGTAGTTCCTCACGACGTTGATGCCCCACGGACTTGCGTCAGAGGTTCCCGTGTAGTCGACGGTTATATCTCCGGCCTCGGCATCCACCTCGATGGCACAGACGATGTCGATCCTGCTGCCGTCACTCAAATCCAAAACGGCACTGGCCGGATACGACCCAGACGTCAACTCTCGGATGCTGGCTCGGGTCGCCTCCTCCGAACGACTGATGATCTCGTCAGCCAAATCCTCGATGTCATCGAGACCGTGAGAGTCGCACAGCACCGCCAACCGCTGCGAGCCGACCTCGCCCGATGCCATCTGGGCATGCAAGTCGCCTGCCATGTGGTCGGGCTGGCGCACGTTGGAGAGGATGAACCGCCAGACGTCCTCATTCCGCTCGCCTGCCTGCATCAACTTGCAGATCGGAATCCAGAGTCCCTCCTCGAAGCAGTCCCGCCCACCTGCGCCGATTCCGTAACCGCCGACGTCGGTGTGATGGATGGTCGAGCCGAAAAAGGCGATCGGCTCCAATACTTCCGAACCCTCGGATGCACGCCAGACCGGCACCAGCACAGTGACATCCAGCAACTGACCGGCCGTCTTGTATGGGTCATTGGTGACAATCACATCTCCAGGCACGAGAGAGCCGGGCGGGAACTCGGCGAGCATGTTGGCCGCGCCAATGGCTAGGGAGTTGATGTGGCCGGGTGTGCCCGTGACGGCCTGTGCGACCATGCGGCCCCTGCGGTCAAACACCGCATTCGCAAGATCGCCGGCCTCCCGAACGATGGGACTAAAGGCCGAGCGCTGGAGGGCACGAGCCTGCTCGTTGACGGTGGCTATGAGAGACTGCCAGAGGATCTCCAGCTCTATCGCATCGAACTCACTCATGCCGACTCCCTCGTGGCTATGAGACTGCCATCATGGGCAACCTCCACCGACCATCCAGGCCTGATCACCGAAGTGGTCTCCCTCTCCTCCACTACCGCTGGCCCGTCGAACCGAGTGCCGGGCACCAGTCGATCCCGCCGGTAAACGGGAGTGTCAACCGGTAGAGAGCCCCGCTCAAACACGACAGGCCTCCCTACAACCGATCCACCGTCTGGCACCTCACCACCTGCGATCAGCGACGGCTCCACCTCAGGCAACTCAGCCGAGGCAGCAAGCCTCCACGTAACCACCTCGATGCTGACATCGGGGATAGCGAGGCCGAAGATACGGCGGTACTCCTCCTCGAACATCGTCTGGACTTCCGCCATCGAAACCGTCCAATCGGTGCCCTTACCTACCCAGATGGTGATCTCGTTGCCCTGGCCCTCGTATCTGGCATCGACCCCGTAGCTGAAGACGACCGAGTCCTCATCGACTCCGGCCGCCATGAGGACGCGACGTCCCTCGTCGCGGAGTTCCCCCAGTAGTCCATCCCTCTCGGCTTCGTTGAGACCTTCCAGAGATCGCGGCATGGATCGGGCCAGATCAATCCGGACCGGCGAGACCAGCGTGCCGAAGGCCGAGAGCACGCTCGCATTGACCGGGAAGATGACACGGTCCGACTCCAGGAGGTCGGCGACACCGCATGCGTGGACAGGCCCAGCACCACCGAAGGCGAGGATCGTCACCCCTCGCAGATCAACCCCACGTTCCACGCCGTGCATGCGGGCCGCTGCGGCCATATTCTGGTTCACTACCTCGTGGATACCGGCTGCCGCCTGGACGGTCGTCATCTCCAGGCCCTCTGCCACCCGCGCCGCCGACTCTTCGGCCAGCGAGGTATCGAGAGGCATGGCTCCACCGAGGAACGCATCGGCGTCGAGCAGGCCCAGGAGCAGGTCAGCGTCGGTAACGGCCGGAGCGGTTCCTCCCTGCCCGTAGCAGGCCGGGCCCGGCTCGGCACCAGCCGACTCGGGTCCGACCTTCAACAAGCCAAACTGGTCAACACGGGCGAGGCTCCCGCCACCGGCACCGATCTCGACGAGGTCCACGGACGGCACCGATACGGGGAAGCCGGAGCCCTTCTTGAACCGATACATGCGTGCCACCTCGAAGGTGTTCACAAGGTCTGGCTCGAACTTTTCAATCAGAGTCGCCTTGGCTGTCGTGCCGCCCATGTCGAAGGCCAAGAGGCGCTCCTCACCGAGGCGTCGGGCGTACCACCGTGCGGCGAGGGCCCCGGCTGCCGGGCCCGACTCGACGAGACGGATCGGCGCCTGTGCGGCCTCCTCTGCTGAGACCACCCCGCCATTGGAGAGCATCATCAAGACGGAGCCCCCGAACCCCTCCGACGCCAGCCACTTCCTCAACTCGTCCAGGTAGGGACCGATCACCGGCATCGTGGCTGCATTGCAGGCTGCCGTGATCATCCTCGGGTACTCGCGGATCTGGGGGGAGATCTCCGCCGACACACAGACCGGCAACCCCAACTCTTGACGTAGGTGGTCCGCCACGCTTCGCTCGTTCGTAGGGTTGACATAGGAGTTGATGAAGCAAACGGCCACGGCTTCGACGACACTGTCCCGTAGTTGCGCCACCAGGACATCCAGGTCGCCTGACGATGGTGCACGGACCACGACCCCCTTTGCCGTGGTCCGCTCGTTGACCTCGAACGTAAGGTCCCTGGGGACCGGTGGGTCTGGGAACTCGATCTGGAGGTCGTACATGTCGTAACGGTGCTCGTCACGGACAAGGAGGGTGTCAGCAAAACCTCTGGTCGTCACTAGGGCGGCACGGCCAGTCTTACCCTCGATCAGGGCGTTGGTGATGAGCGTCGTAGCATGGACGATCGGAGCGACGATCTCCTCCGGGCGGACACCCGTTCTGGCCAGAAGGCCGATAATCCCGCTACGGACTGCGTCGAGCGGAGCGGCAGGCGTGGTGAGGATCTTCTCCACCTGCACCGATCCACTAACACCATCTAGCAGCACTATGTCGGTAAACGTCCCACCGATATCGACGGCCAGACGCCAGTCACCCATCCCGTTCAACCCGTCACTTCGAGGTCGAGCCGCGGCGGCGCGAATACGTCAAGAATCCAGCATTCTCCGTATTCCTCGTCGCCATGGAAGACGCTGTCCCCGTGCCAGATGCCGTGACCGGCGATGTAGATATCGCCCGGCCCCAAAACCGTCCTTTCCACGGTGTCCTCGTCAACTCCTATGCGGAAGTCCAGGGAGCCGCGGAACACGATCCCCAGTTGTTCTACATCATCGTGGCGGTGGATAAACGATCCCGTGGCCTCGTTGGCGATCCGCCAAAAGCAGAGCTGCAAGCTTTCGCCGTTGATGACCCGCCGCCTGAAACCGGCACGGTCAGTCTCCTGGAACATGTCATCGTCAAGGAAGTACACGTATCTGGGGTCGGTGGTCACAAATCTCCTTGAAGCGGTTCAGATCAACTGGCTGAGCATCCGGCGCTCCACCTCGGCCAGATGGTCAGCGGCAGCGAAAGCAGCACCTTCTTCATCATTTGCCAGGATCGCCTCGGCAATATCCCGGTGGGCTTCTGACGAGATGCCAATGATCTCATTCACCCTGTCTCGGTTGACCTCCGTGTAGAGGAGTGAGGCGAACGCCGGCGACTCAAACAGCGCACGGAGCACTCGACCGTAGAGCTCAGCGAGCAGCGAGTTGCCACAGGCCGCAGCAATTGCCGCATGGAACATGTGGTCTAGCTTTCTGAAATCGCCCAGTTCCATCCCAGGCTCAAACTTGTTGGACAGGCCACCAATCTCCGCTCGCTGGCGGTCTGTGGCGTTCCGGGCTGCAAGGCTGGTCATTGCTATCTCGATGACCCGTCGCGTCTCGAACAATTCCCGTATCTCACGCTCGAGGCCGTCGGAGGGGGCCGACACGACCCCGAGGTACTCAACCACGTGGAGACGGCTGTTCCTCCGTTCGACTACGCCTAATGAGACCAGTTGCTGGATGGCCTCCCGGACCGACGTCCGGGCTACCGAGAACTCCTCACAAAGCTGCCTTTCGGGGGGCATCCGGGACCCGGGCGGGAAGTGGCCGGCCCGAATCGAGTCCATCATCTGATCGCGAACCTGCTCAGCAACGGTCGTGTAGTTGACGCGTTCGAACCGCGGGCGCCCATCAGCCGTGGTTTCGGAACTCATGGGATCAGCCACCACCCACTCGGTTCGGGCCGAATCGTTCCATGGCTGCACCAAGATCCAGGGGTCGGATCAGGGCCTCTGTCTCAGCCTCCCCCCAGTCGGAACTCGGCACCAGCCACATAACCTCGAACTCAAGTCCGTCAGGGTCGCAGGCGTAGATGCTCAGGTTCGTCCCGTGGTCGCTCGCGCCCACGAGAGCATCACTCGCCTCTAACTGGCTCCGCATCTCGTCCAGCTCAGCAAGGGTCGCCACCTCCCAAGCGATGTGATAGAGGCCGACCGAACCCCTCCCGGCAATGGAATCCGACACACCCGGTCCAACAGTGAAGAAGGCGACGTCGTGGTGATTGTCTGAACCGGGCGCACGCATGAATACATAGCCACCTGCCGATTCGGCGGCCACGGTAGAGAACCCAAGAACTTCGGCATAGAAGCGCTGGTGTACCAGCGCGTCGCGCACATAGAGCACGGCATGGTTGAGCCGGGTAATCATCGCCGACGTAGAAGATCTCGTGGTCTGATGGTCTGACCTTAGTCCACCTACGCACAAATCGTCCAAGCGGATGTGGGTTGCCAAGATCTAGCGGCCGACCATACGAAGAGTCAGAGGTGCAGGACCCTTCGAGCTTCTGCTACGTCGTACCGCAGTTGGGCAACGAGCGAATCGACGCCGTCAAACCGCTGTTCACCTCGCAGGAAGTCGGCGAACGAGACCTTGCACAACTCCCCATAGAGATCATCCTCGAAGTCGATCAGGTGCGCCTCGAGGAGAGAGTGCTCCGCGTGCAGATAGAAGGTCGGACGTCTACCGATGTTCACTGCGCAGGGATGGCTCGACCCGTCCTCGCGCTCAAGCCATCCCGCATAGACGCCGTCCGATGGCCATGCCCGATCCAGGGAAACGGGGATGTTCGCAGTCGGGAACCCTATGGTCCGCCCCCGTTTCTCACCGTGGATCACCTCACCGCTGACCGCATACGGCCGACCCAACATCCGGGCGGCGTGCGCCACGTCTCCGCCCCTGAGGGACCGACGGATCGCCGTTGAAGTGATCGGCTCCAACGCGAGCGGCATCTCCCTAACCTCGTCGATACCGATCACATCCATTCCGTAGGCAGGGCCCACATCAAGCAGAAACTTGAGACCACCCTCACGGCGGTTTCCAAAGTGGAGGTCATATCCAACGACAACGGCCTCAGCTCCGACCTCGCCCACCAGGACCGTTTCCGTGAACTCGAGCGCAGTCCGCCGGACGACCGACTCATCGAAGTCGATCAGGTACGCATGGTCGATCCCACAGTCCGAGATCAGCCCCAGACGATCATCCAAGCTGGTCAGGATCAGCGGGGCACTCTCGGGTCGCAGCACCTGCGCCGGATGACTCGTGAAGGTCACCACAGCGGACGGGACTCCCCGGCGCCGCGCCTCCATGACAGTACGGCCCAGGACATCTTGGTGTCCCAGGTGCACGCCGTCGAAAGTGCCCAACGTGGCGACGACAGTTCCGTCGTGCAACCTGCCCTCGCCCGGACGATGCATCTCCATGGTGCTCCACGCTATTCGGATATGGGTTTCCAGCGATCCTCGGTGGAGGGCCCTACCACCCACGGGCTTCATAGAACCTCAGCCCTGTAGGGTCGAAAGATGTCGCCGGCACCTATGGACAGCAGTTCACGTCAACTCGGATGCTGGTTGCAACTCCCTTCCACCGTTACGGCGGAAGCGGCTTCGTTTCTCGGATTCGACTACCTCTGCATCGACATGCAGCATGGCCTTGTCGACAGGAACGACCTGCTTACGCTTCTTCAGGCGACCCACCCACATACACAGCGGACACTCGTCCGGGTGAGCGCCAACGACCCGTCGACCATCGGATGGTGCCTAGATGCCGGCGCCACTGGCGTGATCGTTCCACTGATCAACTCGGCCACCGAGGCGGAAGCCGCCGTCAGGTCCTGCCGATACCCACCTCTCGGCCTCAGGAGCACTGGGCCGACACGGGCATCGCTCGTCTACGGAAGCGACTATGTGGCCAAGGCGGAGTCCTTCGTCCAGTGCATCCCCATGATCGAAACGACAACGGCCCTCGAGTCCCTCGACGAGATCCTCTCGGTCGCCGGCGTCGACATCGTCTATGTGGGGCCTTCGGACCTCTCCATGAACCTCGGACTTGGCCCAGGCAACCACGATGGAGAAGAGACCTTCGATGAGGCCCTGTCCATGATCGTGGACGCCTGCGAGCGGCACGGTGTGATCCCCGGAGTCCACGCCAACGCGGCCCTCGCACCTAGGCGACTCAACCAGGGGTTCAAGATGGTGTCGATAGCAGAGGACCTGGGCGGAATGCGGGAGGCTATGTCAAGCGCCCTGGAGTCGGTCAGGAACCACTGATGGACACCGGTGGAGTGATCTCAGTAGAGGCCGAGCAGTCGTCCCGCAAATCCCAGTACTGCCAGCACGAGCACCGGCCTGATCACCTTCTCGCCACCAGCCACTGCTAAGTGCGCACCCATGGCACCACCGGTGGCGAATCCTGCCGCAAGGACGAGAGCGGGCACCCAGTCGATGCTGTTTCCGATGACGAACACGGGTAGGGCTGCCAGCGTCACAACCATGATCACGATGGCCTTGATGCTGTTGGCAAGTACCAGGTCCAGGCCTGAGCGAGACAAAGCCAGCACCAAGAGGAGACCAATCCCCACCTGGAAGGCGCCGCCGTAGACGCCAATTCCCAGGAACACCACCGTCGCCAGGGGTCCGGACCAGCCTTCGCCGTCAGCGACGGTCCGTACGGCCGGAGGCCGCAGGGAAAGGATGACGACGGGCACCATCAGGAACCCAAACACCTGCTCGAAGGTCTTGTCCGCGAGTCGACCCACGAGCACCGCTCCGACCACCGACCCGGAAGCCACCGGAACCAGCACGGGAAGGACGCGCGCCCAACCTGAGAAGCCCAGGCTACGAAATGTCGCAGTGGCGGCTGCCGTCGAGGCCAGGATTCCGATCCGATTTGAGCCGTTGGCGACATTGCCCGGAACCCCGGCCAAGACGAGCAGCGGCACAGTCAACAACGAGCCTCCGCCGGCCATTGCATTCACCACCCCTGCGGCCAGGCCCCCGGCGAGCAGTAGAACGATGCTGAAAGTGTCCATGACGACCTACCTCAGCCCAAGGCGTCGCTGGCAGCTCCGAGGAGGTCATGGAGACGCCCGATCGAAGATCCCTCAC
>Ga0105349_10001174_pt1 | contig 10953 bp, 10 predicted proteins | sample EN1Hudseemescosm_FD_83661 | JGI IMG/M metagenome (GOLD analysis project Ga0105349, IMG submission 83661) | Methane-oxidizing microbial communities from mesocosms in the Hudson Canyon - EN1B Hudson Canyon | ecosystem: Environmental > Aquatic > Marine > Cold seeps | place: Hudson Canyon...
CCGCAGTTGCACGATGGTTGGATAAATGGCGGTTATTTTGTGTTTGAACCTGAGTTTTTTGATTTAATTGCCGGTGATAGTACGCTTTTAGAGCGCGAGCCTTTGGAGCAAGCGACCGAAGCTGGTGAGTTGATGGCCTATCGCCATGATGGGTTCTGGCATTGTATGGATACCAAACGCGATCATGAACTGCTGGAATCGCTCTGGGCTAAAGGCGCGCCATGGGCGGCGGTTTAGCTCGACCATGCGCATATTAATAACAGGCGGGTTAGGGTTTCTTGGTGGGAGGATTGCTCAAAGTTTAATCAAGGAGGGTCATCAAGTTGTCATAGGGTCTAGAGTTGATTCTTCTTCGCCAGATTATCTGCTGCCAGTGGATGTACGTAAAATAGACTGGAATAATGAAAGCTCTATAATAAATGCTTGTTTAGGAGTTGAGGTGGTTATTCATGCGTCTGGTATGAATGCGAAAGAGTGTGCTGAAAATGAAGAGCAAGCATTTTTAGTTAATGCTGTTTACACAGAAAAGATAGCTAGAGCTGCACGTCAACAAAAGGTGAGAAAGTTCATTTTTTTTTCAACAGCTCATGTTTACGCATCCCCATTAGAGGGGGTTGTTAATGAACAGAGTGCCACAACTAACACTCATCCATATGCAATATCGAATTTAGCTGGAGAAGAAGCTGTTTTAGCTATTTCAGATAGGTCAAGCATGAATAGTAATATTCTTCGATTATCGAATGTATTTGGCGCCCCATTATATAAAAGTGTGAATTGCTGGATGTTACTGGTAAATGACCTTTGTAAACAGGCAGTGAGTAAAGGTGAGCTTGTTTTAGATAGTACTGGAGATCAATTCCGAGATTTTGTAACAATAACAGATTTGTGTTGTGTGATAAATGAAATGATAAAGAGGAACCGAGCGGGACAAGAATCTGAGGTTGTTAATGTTGGTAGTGGAAAATCATGTACTGTATATGAAATGGCGCAAAAAGTTCAGTCTTGTTTTTCTAAATATAGAAATGAGTTTTGCCCTATTTTGGCAGTAGATAAGAAAAATAATAGGAAAATAAAAGCATTTGAGTATCAGACAAATTTTCTTAGAAAAAACAATTATAGTATTTCAGGAGATTTTGAAAAAGAGATTAAGGAATTAATAGATTTTTGTTCTATTAACTTCAATAGAAAAAAGACAAATGATAACAACGTTTAATAAAAACCACCTCCTGTATTTCTACGTATTATTAATATTGTTTACAGCTCTAAGGAATGTATCAGTAGTTTATTATGTTCTTATTTCATTTCTAACAGTTTATTTTCTATTTTCAAATAAAAACTCATTTAAATTAGGGCTGCATGCAACTTTATTTTATGTGTTTACGGCATGTACTTTTTTTATGATATTTAGGTCAGGAATATATATGGAATCATGGGCATTTTTACCTGGGGTTCCTAGGTCATTATTAATGATTTTTGTAACATTGGTGCTTTTCAAAAATGTTAATAATGATTACCAATTTGATCAAATTATTAAAGTAATATTTTCATGTTATTTTATTGCTGCAATAACAATGGTCTATCAGCTTTATTTTGGACCTGTGTCATGGTTTTCTCCTCATGTAACTCGAGGCGGGTTGTCAAGATATTCGACGATTCTGGGATCACTTACAATATATGGGTCTATCATTGGATATTCAATAATAGTTCTGTTTAGCAAACGTGCTTTACTTAAGAAAAAATTGTTATTATTAACTATCATTTTCAGTGGAGGATTCATATCACTCTCAAAATCAGCTGTTATTATGATGATATTATCGGTAATTGTTTTTATCCTATTTGAATGGAAGCACATGAAATTAATTTATTTTATAAAAAGAATAGTCCCATATGTGTTCATAGCGGTAACATCTTTTTTATTTCTACTACTAAATGTACAAACTCTTCAGGATTACTTTAATACAATTGTAATACAAGCCTTTGGGTCAGATTTATCATTTATAAATTCATCTTCTATTATTGTTGATTCTCCTAGGGTATCAGTTGAAGCTCTGTACAGTAGGTTATTTTCTTGGACAGGGTCGATGATAGAACAGTATGGTCCTATAGTTTATTTCGTTGGTGTAGGCTTACAGGGTGGTGCTGGTGTGATGGGGCTAAGCGGTTTTTCTAGTTCTCATAATGCATTTGGAGATCTGTTTTTTATGGGTGGCTTGTTGTATCTTTTTATATTTTTGATGTTGTATGTTTTTACACAATATACCCATTTTAAAAATAGGGATAATTATATTTCACGAATATTTATAATGGTTAATATTTTATTTTTAGCCAATATGTTTGTTGCTGCTGGCAGCGTTTATCAACCATCAATTAGTATTTTATTTTGGCTGTCAGTAGTTTATGCAAACAAGGTTAATAACAGGTTAAGGGTGATTCAATGATCATTGGAGTCGATACAACTAATATTAAATCAGCCGGCGGCTGTGTTTATCTTGAAGAATTAGTAACAAATTTTTCAATTGAAGGTGCTGAATTAGTCATGTGGGCTGACGAAGATAAAGCTAATTATTTTAAAGATAAAATCGATACTACGAATGTAAAAATAGTTGTTAAAAAAGAACTTTCATCAAACCTTATTGTGAGAGTGTATTGGCAAACAATGATTTTTCCAAACGAAGTACGTAGCATTGGCTGTGATGTTGTTTTAAATTTGAACGGAATTTTTTTGGGGAAAGGATTGGATTTTGTCACTGTGTGTCAAAACATATTGCCTTATGACTTCAGAGAGGTTCTACGTAGTGGTTTTCAGATGATTACATTGAAACTCATACTCATGAAGTGGCTACAGTTGAGAACATTCCGTCAAGCAAAAGGGGTGATATTTTTGTCACAATATAGCAAACAAAAAGTCTTTCAGTTTATGAAAGAAGTGAATTATTCGGTCATTCCTCATTCTGCTCATAATTTTGGCACAATTGATAAAAAACAGCGATGTATTTCTTACTATAGTAAGCAAAATCCATATAAAATTTTTTGCATTTTATCATTTGTATCACACCATCATCAATGTCAGGTTTTGGCGGCTGTTGCTCATTTAAAACGTTTTATGCCGGTAAGTCTTACGTTTATATCCAATTCTAGTAATAAACGAAAACTAAAACAATTTAAACGAGCGCTAAGTATTCATGACCCTGAGGGATTATGGGTTGAGCACCTCGAGGGCTTCAATTATGAAAGCATTAGAGAGGTTTATTCTCAAGTGGATTTATTGGTTTTTCCTTCTACCATCGAATCATTTGGTATTCCGATTGTGGAAGCAATGAATTCAAAAATACCGATTGTATGTTCAATGGCTCCTTCTTTAATGGCTAATTTTGGAAATAAATTATTTTATTGTAATATTTTTTCTAAAGAGAACACAGTTGACGTGATAAAAAATATTATTGAATCTCCTCATTTAAGACAAGTTCAAGTTGATAGGAATTATAAATATTCAAAATCTAACTCTTGGAAGTCAGTAGCAACTGAGACTTTTGATTTTATAACAAGCACATTGGAGGTTAATTGATATGAATAAGGCTTCTTTGATTATACCAACATACAACAGGGTTTATTTTATCGATAGAATTTTGAGAAAGTTAACACTTCAAAATAATAAAAATTTGAAAGAAATAATCATTGTGGATAGTGATAGTTTGGATGGTACTAGTGAATTGATTAAGAAATATCAGGATGATGGGCTGTTAAATATAATAAAATTAGATACTCAAAATAATATTTCAAGAAAACGTAATTCAGGGATTAAGGAGGCATCATCGGAATGTTTGATATTTATTGATGATGACTGTGTTCCAAATGATGGATTTATTGATGCTCATATAAATAGTTGTAACAAGCATGGTAAAGTAATTCACTGTGGCAGTGTTTATTTTGATGGGTACTTAGTTGATTCATCAAATTATATAAGGTATAGAAATTCAAGACATATTCCATATTTACTAGATAATATAAAAATGGATTATAGATCAATAGTGACAATGAATATGTCTGTTAATAAAAGTGAATTAATTAGTAATAATTTATTTTTTGACGAGGAATTTCTTGGTTATGGGATGGAGGATAACGAGTTTGGATTCCGAGCAACCAAGTGTGATTTTACCATTGTTAGCAATACGGCAAGTATTTTACATCTAGAGAATAAAACTGCATTAGAGTATGCGTCAAAAATATTTCATACATCTAGAAATGGCGTTAAAAGGTTTAAGGATATACATCCTGAAGCGGTAAATGGGCTTAGGCTTTCATTTTTTTTTGAAAGAGATTATAAACATCGTAATTTTATGATGTCAGTGTTAATAAAATTATTTAGATTATTATTTGAAATTAAAATAGCTAGATTAATGCTACTTGTTTTGGTTAAGTTAGACGGTGTAAAGGTATTATATTTTCGCCCATTATATCAATATGTATATGCATGCTACTATTTTTATGGTGTAAAAGAGAGAAGTAATGCGTTTAAAGATATTTCAGAAATTGAATTAGATTGGTATAAGATGAAGGGAAAGTAAATGTGTGCATTAGTTAGTATTATAATTCCAACCTATAATAGGTCCGCCGATTTAAAGAGAGCCATAGAGTCAGTAATATTACAAACATATAATAACTGGGAATTAATTGTTGTAGATAACAACTCTACTGATAATACGTTAGAGATGTTAAGCAATTTTCAAAATAATAAAATTACTGTTATTTCAGTTAAAAATGAAGGGGTTATTGGATATTCTAGAAATGTAGGAATCAATGCCGCCAAAGGGGAATATGTTGCTTTTTTAGATTCAGATGATTGGTGGAAGATTGAAAAAATCCACGAATCCCTATTAATCCTAGAGAGTGGGGAAGCTGATGTTATTTATCATGATTGTATTTTTATAGATAAGGACTCGAAAACCAAATCTAAATGTAGGGATTTAAAGAATGATGTTTTGGATGATTTGGTGGTTAATGGCAATACAATAATAACTTCTTCTGTCGTAGTATTAAAAAATATTATCATTGACGTGGGGTCCTTTTGTGAACATAAAAGAACTACCGGATGGGAGGATTATCACTTATGGCTTAAATTAGCAAATAAAGGCTACCGATTTTATAAATTAAAAAAAAATCTTGGACTATGCTGGAAAGGTGGTGATAACTTTGATAGTAAAGAGAGGGTGTTAATTAATCTGGTTGAAATTGAGAAGCACCTCAGAACTGTATTTGTGTCAATAGCAGATAAAAATTTTATATGGTGGATTAATTATACAAGGGGTAAGGCGAGCATAGGCACTAATAACGCAAGAGAGGTTAGGAAAGAGTTTTGGTGTGTAATATTTGGGAAATCACCAGCACAATATAAATTAAAATCATTCTACTTATTGGTAAAGTCATTTTTACCAATGATGTTCCTTAAATGTTTCATTACTGATTGAAATATATGTTTAAAGATAAAGTGTTATTGATATCTGGTGGTTCGGGTTCTTTCGGAACTGCTGTATTGAGACGGTTCTTGACTACCAATATCAAAGAGTTGCGAATTTTTTCTAGGGATGAGCTTAAGCAAGATGTTATGAGAAAGCGTTATAACAATGATAAGCTTAAATTTTATATCGGCGATGTAAGAGATAAAAATTCAATTGATGATGCAATGAGGGGTGTTGATTATGTCTTTCATGCAGCCGCTCTCAAGCAAGTTCCATCGTGTGAGTTCTACCCCATGCAGGCGGTTAAAACTAACATTATTGGCACTGAAAATTTATTAGATTCAGCTATTGCGGCTGGCGTTAAAAAAGTTATTGCACTAAGTACAGATAAGGCGGTTTATCCAATCAATGCGATGGGCATTAGTAAGGCCATGATGGAAAGAGTGATTGTAGCCAAAGGTAGAAATGTAAAAGACACTATGATTGCTTGTACTCGATATGGCAACGTGATGGCTAGTCGTGGCTCGGTAATTCCATTGTTTATTGACCAGATAAAAAATGGCAAGCCTATCACTATTACAGATCCCAAAATGACCAGATTTATGATGAGTCTAGATCAGGCGGTAGATTTGGTGTTATTTGCATTTGAAAATGGGCAGAGTGGAGATGTTTTTGTTCAGAAGGCTCCTGCCGCAACTATAGAATTATTAGCTTGTACGATGAAAAATATTTTAGGTGTTCCTAACCATGAAGTAAGAACTATTGGCACAAGGCACGGTGAGAAGTTGTATGAAACGTTACTGACGAAAGAGGAGATGGTAAAGGCTATTGATATGGGCGAGTACTACCGAATTCCTGCCGATACACGAGACCTTAATTACACCAAGTTTTTTGAAGAAGGTGAAGAGGTGGTTACAGAAGCAGGTGAATACCATTCCCATAATACTCACAGACTAAATGAAGCGGAGTTAACGGCGTTGTTGTTGAATCTTAGAGAGATTCAGGATGACTTAAAGGAGTTTCAGAAAAATGGATAAGCTGAAGGTGATGACCATTGTAGGGACTAGGCCGGAGATCATCAAGCTAAGCCAAGTCATGAAAGAGTTAGATCGACACGTGGATCACACAATTGTCCATACTGGCCAGAATTATGATTATGAATTGAATGAATTATTTTTTGAACAACTAGATATTAGAAGGCCTGATATTTTCTTGGAAGCCGTTAAAGGCACACCATCAGAAACTATTGGTGATATTATTGCAAAGGCTGACAAGGTCTTCGATGAAATACAGCCAGATGCTTTATTAATCTATGGAGATACTAACAGCTGCTTAAGTGTTATTCCTGCTAAGAAAAGAAAGATACCAATCTTTCATATGGAGGCGGGGAATCGATGTTTTGACCAAAGAGTGCCAGAAGAAGTTAATAGAAAAATTGTAGATCATTTGAGTGATATCAATCTACCTCTTTCGGAGCAAGCGAGAGACTACCTAATTGCAGAAGGAATCAAACCTGAAACAATTATTAAAACTGGTTCACCGATGACAGAAGTCTTAAATGCTAATATGGAAAAGATCAAATCTAGCGATATTCTAGAAAGAGAAGGGCTAAAGTCAAAAGCATATATTGTTATGAGCATTCATAGGGAAGAAAATGTTGACTCGCCTAAAAACTTTAATGATTTATTAGAGTCAATTGATGAGTTAACTAAGAAATATAATATGCCAATTATTATTTCTACACACCCAAGAACAAGAAAAAAATTGGAAGATATTGACTACCAAAACGAAAATCCTTTAATTAGATTCTCAAAACCTTATGGTTTTCATGAATACAACAACCTGCAAATGAATGCATTTTGCGTGATCTCAGATAGTGGCACTATTGCTGAAGAGGGGTCAATACTGAATTTACCTGCTGTCACAATACGTCAGGCGCACGAAAGACCAGAGGGTATGGATGAAACGACAGTAATCATGTCAGGATTGAATAAGGCTAGAGTTATTCATGCAGTTGAGGTTGCTACAGCCCATAATTCACAAGATACTAGAGTGATAAAGCCTGTTAAAGCTTATGAGGTTGATAATGTTTCTAAAAAGATTTTAAGAATCATTTTGTCATATGTTGATTATGTCAATAGAACTGTCTGGCACAAAGAGGTATAGGCTTGAAAGATAAAGTACTTGTTCTTGGCTCTGCGGGATTAATAGGTCATCAAGTTTATAATTATTTAAAAGGCAGTGGCAATTATGAGTTGTACAATATCTCACATCGAAATAAAATCCAAGATGATACAATCTTATTAGATGCTAGAGATGAACAAATTTTCATTGATAAAATAAGAAGTATCAGGCCGCAGTATATTATTAATTGTATCGGTATTTTGATTAACGGATCAGATGCCAACCCTGAAAATGCTATCTTCCTCAATTCATATCTGCCTCATATATTGGCTAGAGCCGCAGATAAAATCAATGCAAAATTGATTCACATATCAACTGACTGTGTTTTTTCAGGTGAGAAGAAAGAACCGTATGTTGAAACTGACGAGAAGGATGGGCGAGGCATGTATGCCAAAACTAAAGGGCTTGGGGAAGTTGTAAATGATAAGCATCTTACGTTAAGAACCTCAGTTGTAGGCCCTGAGTTAAAAAGCGATGGTGAAGAATTGTTTCACTGGTTTATGAATCAATCAGACGATATTTCTGGATTTACAAAAGCTATTTGGTCAGGTGTAACTACAATAGAGCTTGCAAAGGCTGTTAATTGGTCAATTGATCATCATATCACTGGCTTATATCATGTGACCAACAACTCATCAATTAGTAAGTATGACCTTCTTCAGTTGTTCCAAAAGTATATAAAAAAAGATATTAGCATTGAGCGATTTGATGGTGAAAAGGCGGATAAAAGTTTTATTGATACTAGGTTGTTAAGGGATTACAAAATACCATCTTATGAACGAATGGTTTCTGACATGGTTGGCTTGATTGCAAACAACAGGTTGCTGTATTCTCATTATGAGGTTGGAGATTTTGAAAAATAATAAAAAGATATTAATTGTTACAGAATGCTTTTATCCCGAAGAGTTTAAGATAAACGATGTTGCCTTATCATGGAAAGATAAAGGATATGCTGTTGATGTATTGACTTTAGCTCCAACTTACCCATTAGGAAAAGTTTTTTTAGGGTATAAAAATAGTTTTTTTCGAAAAGATGAATACCAAGGCATAAACATTTTTAGATTGGGCGCTGTTACGGGTTATAGGGATAGTGCAATTATAAAGATACTGAAATATATAAACTTTATGATTTTTGGTAGTATCGCTGCGATTTTTATCGGCAGAAGGTATGATTATATTTTTGGTTTTAATTTAGGCCCATTGACAGACATGTTGCCAGTAGTTGTAATTCGTAAACTATATAAAAAGCCAACTATGTTTTGGGTGCAAGATGTTTGGCCTGATAGTGTCTATGCATATGGTTTTAAAAAAACCAGGGTACTTTCAACCCTTTTAGATGCTTTTGTGAAATTTATATTCCAGAACACTACTGCCATTGCTATTTCAAGTAAAGGCTTCGAGGAAAAGCTTGAGCCATATGTTAAGAAAGGCCTAAAGTTCGGCTATGCTCCAAATTGGGCAGATGATTTTAATATGGATATGAATCCTATCATTCTTAGTAAAACTCGAAAAGTTCATTTTATTTTTGCAGGAAATGTTGGCAAGGTGCAGAATCTAGAAAATATTATCAATGCTTTTTGTTTATTGCCAGGTGGATATCAAAATAAATCTCAATTGAATATTGTTGGCGATGGCTCTAATCTGGTTTTTTTAAAAAAACTCTCAAATAACAACCCAAATATTATCTTTCATGGCAAACAAGTCCGAGGAGATATGGCTAAATTTTACAAAGCGAGTGATTTTTTAATTGTGTCTTTAATTGACGAACCAATTTTTTCAATTACGGTTCCTGCAAAGACCCAAACCTATATTGCAGCTAGAAAACCCATAATGGCAGTTATTAATGGGGATGTGGCAGATATTGTGAATGATAATAACCTCGGTATTAGTGTGGATCCTTCTAATGTTTACCTTATTAAAGAAGCTTTTCAAAAGTGTATAGATATGCCAGAAGATGAGATATATAAATGTACTATTAATAACACAAGACTGCTAGAAACTACCTTTAATAAAGATAATGTTATTAATAAGTTGACTGGCCAATTGGTTGGGTGCGGTTAATAAATGAAGAGGTTTTTAATAACAGGCTCAACAGGGTTTATTGGGAATCGATGTATTGATTTGTTGAACACTATGGATTGTGACATTAGATTGCTTTCTAGATCTGATTTTGGCCACTATGAGACAATTAAATGTGATTTTGAGAAAGATAAAATACCTGAGTATGCTTTAGAGTCTGTAGATACGGTCTTGCACATTGCAGGCTTTGCTCATGACATGCAGGACCCAATCATGTCAGAAGTCTTGTATAGAAAAATTAACGTTGATACTACAGTTAATTTGGCTAAATTAGCAGTAAAAAAAAATGTGAAAAGATTTCTTTTTGTTAGTAGTGTAAAAGCTGGTGGGGAAAATACTTATGGGCAATGTATGAGTGAGGTTAACCAAACTGATCCAATTAGTATCTATGGAAAAACAAAACGTGAGGCGGAATTGGAGCTATTAAAAATTGGTAAAGCGTCTAGTATGCATATATGTATTGTACGCCCTTCATTAGTCTATGGTCCCAATGCCAAGGGTAATTTACAATTGATGTTGTCAGCTGTTAAAAAGGGTTGGTTTCCACCTTTACCCGAAATTGGGAATCGACGATCCATGATTCATGTAGATGATTTGGTCAGGGCTATATTGTTAGTTGCTGAAGATGACAGGACTAATGGACAAGTTTATATAGCAACAGATGGAAACTATTATTCATCTCGTGAGATTTATGACATTATGAGTGGCATCGTAGGAAAGGGAATTCATAACTGGAGCGTACCAAAGTTTATCTTTGATATTCTTGCATTAATTAGTCCGCGTATTCAGTATAAAATTAACAAGCTATTAGGTGATGAGTGCTATTCATCAGAGAAATTAGAGTCACTTGGGTTTAAAGCACAAAGAACATTAAGAGAAATGAATGAAGCATTTTTTAGTCTGTAATTTATATAATAAATTTATATTAAGAGACCTTTGCACGAAACACAGCAAAACAACTGATTATCAATAGGACTCATCCGGCAAAATGAACGATACTAATTTATCATAAATCACTGGAAATAACATGGCTTGGAAAAACCTCAAACAAAGAAGCCTTGGCGATGCTCTGCTGATTGATCACGAGGCATTGCAAGAACTGGACGGGGTTCATGGCTTAATTGATTGGTCTCGTCTCGAGCAATTATTAATCAACATTCATTCCAGTACACGCGGTGAAAAAGCGTGGCCACCACTAATGATGCTCAAAGCCTTACTGTTACAGAGCTGGTAC
>Ga0105349_10001182_pt1 | contig 10902 bp, 9 predicted proteins | sample EN1Hudseemescosm_FD_83661 | JGI IMG/M metagenome (GOLD analysis project Ga0105349, IMG submission 83661) | Methane-oxidizing microbial communities from mesocosms in the Hudson Canyon - EN1B Hudson Canyon | ecosystem: Environmental > Aquatic > Marine > Cold seeps | place: Hudson Canyon...
ATGCATGTTGACGAGTTTGTTCGCGGTCAGGGTTATTTTGCAATCACGGTGTTTGTTGCAACTGATGAAAAAGTGACAAAGCGATATCCGCTTCTACTGACAACAGGCCGTGTACTTTCTCAGTACAACGTTGGTGCCCAAACCCGTCGAACCATGAATAAGGTATGGCACGAAGAAGACGTGCTCGAGATCCATACGTTCGATGCAGAAGAACGTGGAGTGAGGCAGGGTGATAAGGTCAAAGCATTGAGCCGTGCCGGAGAAACTGTTTTCAGAGCGGAAATTACCGACCGAGTTCAACCTGGCGTTGTCTATACGACGTTCCACTATCCGGAGACCGGTACCAATGTTATCACTACTGAAAATTCGGATTGGGCGACCAACTGTCCTGAGTACAAGGTGACTGCAGTCCAGGTCAGCAAGGTTTCGGAGCCCTCAGATTGGCAGAGTCGATTCGAGAACTTTTCTCAAAAACAGCTTGCCTTCCTGGAAGAGGCGAATTCCTGAAGTGGAAACGGTCGTGAAGAACGGTTCGGCTGGAAAAAATGAGACCGAAGCGCGCCACGATCCAGCACATGCCGAGTTTTCCGTCAAAATTTGGACAGCTGTCAGGCCAAACAATCTGGATGAAAAAATTGACAGCATAGCCGAGGAGATACCCGTAGCGCTCGTCTTCAACGATATTTCACATGTTGTGATGATGGCTAGCCCAGGTGAACTAGACTCCTTCGCCATTGGCTTCAGTCTAACAGAGGGCATCATCACGAGTCTGGACGACATTTATGACCTGCAGGTTTCCGCGGGCGATGCGGGCATCGAAGTAAATGTTACTCTATCGAACCAGTGCTTCATGCAATTGAAAGATAGACGACGCAGTATGACCGGCCGGACTGGATGTGGCGTCTGTGGCGCGGAGTCTTTGCAGCAGATCCGACTGCCAGTGCCGTCCGTCACATCAAATAACGTGGTTTCCCATGACGCTCTACAGAAAGCCACAATGACCCTTACTGACTACCAACCTCTGCAGAGGTTAACTGGCGCTGTTCACGGAGCGGCGTGGTTTGACCCCGAAGGTAGCATGGTGTGCATATGTGAAGACGTTGGTCGGCATAACGCTTTGGACAAATTGATCGGGTGCCTGAGCAAGAGGAAATTACTTGGAGAACCTGGATTTTTATTGCTTTCCAGTCGAGCCAGTTATGAAATGGTGCAAAAAGCAGCTATGGCAGGAATAGCTATTGTAGTTGCGGTTTCTGCACCTACCGCGATGGCGATCGATATAGCGCGGAAAGCATCGATCAGTCTTGTCGGATTTTCCAGAGATGGACGTCATGTGGTTTATAGTAATCATCAACGATTGATCTGAGTTTATGCGTCGTGACTGATACGGAACTGAAACATTTGATCAAGATGATCAACCAGATATCCGAAAATCTTGCCCGTGGAGAGAATAAAGAACTGGATGCTGCTCGAACAGCCGATCACCTGAAACGCTTTTGGGCACCGCTGATGCGTGAAAAGATTGTGGGCTATGCTGCATCTGATAAGGATAAGCTAAGCCCGGTGAGTAGGAATGCCATAGCTTTGTTGCAAGGGCAGAGCGAATAGTTGCAAATAGCTTAAATCAAGGTGGTTAGAAGTTTCTTACCGATCGAGTTCAAGTACTTCCATGCGCTCGTCACCGGCTACTGTCACCGTTATACCGTCGGTGGTAACAAAACTGCGCTCATTAAGTTGATTTTTGTAAACTTCGTAAGTGGTTGGTTTAGCTTGGTTTGTGCGATACAAGTTAATCGTTAAGACCAATCGATCGTCCCGCCATTGATAATAATAGAGCACACCGCCCAGACCTACCATCAAGATTAGAAAAAGATAAGCCCCGATACGCAGGTCTTTAGTCAGAGTGGTATCGGTTCTCTTCTTCGCTTGTCTTGCCGGCGAGTTACTATCTTTAGATTGAAATTCTTCACTTTCTGCAATCTGCCGTTGGCGTAGCACAAAAAACATGATCGCGGTGACAGCTAAGGTTAGAAGAATTTTTCCCAGCATACTCAGATAAATTGCTATAAAACGATTATTCGATGATAACAATGCTTGACAGCACTTGCCTAGCAACCTGTAGTTAAAGATGATTGAGACCCGCATAACGCAGTACAATAATGAAAATAATCCGGTTTACGCTCCTTTTATTTGGTTAATTTGCCGTTTCTTATGGCTGTTAGCGTTCCATTTCTTGGTTGATCGATAGATCCAAATTTATCAGCAGGAATCCTGCACAGGTACGATATAAAAGAGTATAATCCTCCGCTTTTAGCGGCCTCCAGCCCACTCATGATCATATTTGAAGATACGAATAGCTTCTCACAATCCCATCAGGGCTGTGTAACTACGATCGGCAAGTTCGATGGAGTGCATCTTGGTCATCAGCTGATTCTGGATCAGCTTAAACAGAAGGCAGAACAATCAAACCTGCCCTCTTTGGTGATATTAATAGAACCGCACCCAGAGGAATTTTTTGCCGGTCCTGACGGTGAATGTCCAGCTCGTCTAACTTCGCTGACGGAGAAGGTAGAATTACTTGAGAGTTTTGGCATCGACTTTGTCTTTCAACTTAATTTTGACCAGGCAATGAGTAGAATCAGCGCCGAGAACTATGTACAGGAAATCCTTGTGGGCGGATTGGGAATTACCACTATTATCGTTGGGCACGATTTTCGATTTGGCCACAAACGCCGAGGTGATTATGCGTTCCTTCAGCGGGCTGGCAAGAAATTTAGGTTTGAAGTTATTGAAACTGCTGCATTCGAGAGAAATGGTCAGCGTATTAGCAGTTCCTTAATTCGTGAACAGTTGGCGAGCTCAGATTTTGGATTGGTAGAACAGTTATTAGGCCGGCCCTACTCAATTAAGGGGGAAGTGATTCGTGGGCAACAATTGGGGTCCGAGCTGGGTTTTCCGACCTGCAACATAAACCCGCATCGCTTGAGAATTCCTCTTCACGGCGTGTTTGCTTGCCAGGTGAGACTTGGTGATTGTTTCCGACAGGCAGCAGTAAATATCGGTTATCGCCCGACAATAACTGAAGATGGGGAAGCTTTGCTAGAAGCCCACATTTTAGACTTTGACGAAGATCTTTATGGCAAGAACATAGAGGTCATTTTTTGTCACAAGCTGAGGGAAGAGATTAAATTCGACAAATTGGATGCCCTAAAGCAGCAGATCAATGTTGATGTGCAAAAAGTGCGTGAAATGTTCGATTCAGCTTCTTAGGGGTTGACCGTTTCCACTCGAGATCAAGATGACAGACTATAAAGATACTCTTAATCTTCCACATACCGAATTTCCGATGAAGGCAAACCTGTCTCAGCGGGAACCTGCGTTGATCGAGAAATGGAACCGAATTGATCTCTATCGCAAAATCTGTGAGAAGAACGCTGGACGGCCGAAATTTATTCTTCATGACGGCCCGCCCTATGCCAATGGCGACCTGCACCTAGGACATGCCATTAACAAGACATTGAAGGACATTGTCGTGAAGTCCAAGCAGCTATGTGGCTACGACGCACCCTATATACCAGGATGGGACTGTCATGGTTTGCCTATCGAGCATAACGTGGAGAAAAAGAAGGGTAAGGCTGGTCAAAAAATCAGTTACACCGAATTTAGGCAGGCCTGCCGCGACTATGCCGCAAAGCAGGTAGAAATTCAGAAGCAAGGATTCATTCGGCTAGGCGTGCTTGGCGATTGGGATAATCCTTATCTCACAATGAATTATGAAACTGAGGCCAATATCGTGAGGGCTTTGGGAAAGATTGTCGCTAATGGCCACCTCATAAAGGGCTACAAACCAGTTTACTGGAGTGTGGTGGGTGCTTCTGCACTCGCCGAGGCGGAAGTAGAGTACAAGGATAAGATTTCTTTCGCCATCGATGTGCGTTTCGCAGCAGCAGACCCTCAAACCTTCCTGCAAGCCTTTGATGGAATTGATATTGCTGAGACAACCGAGCAGTTGTCCGTTGTTATTTGGACTACAACTCCCTGGACGTTGCCTTCAAATCAGGCTGTTTGCCTGCATACAGAATTGGTGTACGTGTTAGTGCGTTGTGAATTGGGGCTGGGAGTAGAAACAGTCTTACTTGCCAAGGACATGGCTGATGATGTTATGGCGCGATATGGTTGTGAAAAATTCCAGCTACTTGCGGAGACTACAGGCGCCAACCTTGAAAATCTTTTATTGCAACATCCGTTGGCAAACAGGCAAGTGCCCCTGATTCTCGGGGAGCATGTGAATACCGAGGCTGGCACGGGAGCTGTGCACACTGCTCCTGATCATGGTGTCGATGATTTCAATGTTGGTCAACAATATGGGTTGGAAACCCTAAACCTCATTGACGAGCATGGGGTATTTACTTCAGATGCAGGTGAATTTGCAGGAGCGCATGTATATAAAGCCGATGAGCAAATTATAAATGTGCTACGCGACAATCATGCGCTAGTTGCTGAAGAGACAATTACTCACAGTTACGCCCATTGTTGGCGCACCAAAACACCACTCATTTACAGGGCCACTCCACAGTGGTTCATCAGTATGACTGAAAAGGATTTGTTAGGTTTGGCGCTAAAGGCTGTTGACGGCATCAAATGGATACCGGATTGGGGGCAGGCTCGGATTCAGCTGATGTTAAAGGGAAGTCCAGATTGGTGTGTTTCGCGGCAACGCTCCTGGGGCTCACCAATAACACTGTTTGTTAACAAAGAGACTCAAGAGTTACACCCTCGTACCGCAGAATTGTTGGAAGAGGTTGCCCTACGAATTGAACGGAAAGGCATTGATGCTTGGTTCGATTTGAATCCTGAGGAATTAATTGGTGAGGAAGCTTCTGACTATACCAAGGTTACAGACACCCTAGATGTCTGGTTCGATTCTGGAGCGACGCATTTTTCAGTACTGGAGCAACGGGATGAACTGCAATATCCTGCTGATTTGTACCTAGAAGGTTCGGATCAACACCGTGGTTGGTTCCAGTCGTCCCTTAAAACAGCCATTGCCATGAATGGTACTGCACCTTACAAGGAGGTGTTAACCCACGGGTTTTTTGTAGATGCTGAAGGCAAAAAGATGTCCAAATCCGTGGGCAATACGGTGGCACCAGAAAAGATTTTCCAGCAATACGGGGCTGACATACTTAGGTTGTGGGTAGCCGCTACGGATTATCGTGGTGAAATGACTGTCTCGGAGGAAATTTTCAAGCGAGTCGCCGATGCTTATCGACGCATCCGTAATACTGCCCGATTCATGTTAGCTAACCTTAATGGTTTTGACCCTTCTTTGGACCAAGTGTCTTCGGAAAACCTATTGGCACTCGATTATTGGATAATTCGTCAGAGCCAGATACTTCAGAAGGAAGTGATTGACCATTATCACGCATACAATTTCCTTAACGTATACCAGAAACTCCACAATTTCTGTGTCATCGAATTAGGAGGTTTCTATTTGGATGTTATTAAGGACAGGCAGTACACCACTCAGACCGATAGCCTGGCGCGGCGTTCCACACAAACTGCCATGTATCACATTCTGGAAATGTTAAGCCGGATGATTGCTCCCATCCTCAGTTTTACCGCAGATGAAATCTGGCAGAACATCCCAGGTAAACGAACCGTTTCAGTCTTGCTAACAGATTTCTCTGACAGCGTTACTGAGTTTGCGGAAGCGCAAAATTTTTCGGATCAGTTCTGGCGACAAATCATGGTAGTGAAGACAGCAGTTAACAAAGAACTGGAAAGCAAGAGAGCAGAAAAACAGGTCGGTTCCGGATTGAGTGCAGAAGTCTATTTATACTGTGACCAGGAACTCGAAGCCATGTTGAACCAACTTGGGCAGGAATTGCGTTTTGTATTGATTGTGTCACACACTTTTATCCATTCATTAGATAGCGCTCATGATGAAGCTGTAGATACCGACATTCCAGGCCTCAAGCTTTATGTTTCGCCTTCAATTCATACTAAATGTGAGCGCTGCTGGCATCATTCTGAAGATGTGGGTGAAGTTACCGAACACCCTGCACTCTGCCACCGCTGTATCGAAAATATTGAGGGAGAGGGAGAGCAGCGCAGCTTTGCGTGATCCTCTTAATGTATCGGCATGTCCAATTTTCATGTTCCAGTAATCGAGAATGGATCCGTAGTGACATTACATTTCTCTCTATTGCTAACCAGCGGTGAGGTCATAGATTCTAATTTCGAACAGGAACCGCCGAGTTTCAAATTAGGCGACGGCAGCATGCTGCCGGGTTTCGAAAGGTTATTGCTTGGGCTGGGAACTGGTGATGATATTGAGGAACTTTTACAGCCGGAACAAGCTTTTGGTACAGTAAATCAGGGAAATTTCCACCGATTTCCCGTTGCCAAATTTGAACAGTTGCTGGAAGATGAACTGATTCCGACTGAAGTGGGCAGTATGGTTTGCTTCAAAGACCCGAAGGGTTTTGATCTTTCTGGTGTTGTTACGAATATTAGTGACGACTCGATCGGGATAGATTTCAATCATCCCCTAGCAGGTAAACAGATCATCTTTAGAGCCAGAATCATCTCAGTCATTCCGGCTAACATAGACGCGGTAGAAGTTAAACTTTAGTGACAGAACTTTAATGAACATAAAAGTAGCAACTGAACCAGTGATATCAATTCGAATGGCGAATCCCAGGGGTTTTTGTGCTGGCGTGGATCGCGCCATAGAAATCGTTAATCGTGCACTTTACACATTTGGTGCCCCCATTTATGTGCGCCATGAAGTTGTTCATAACAAATTCGTGGTCAGTAGCCTTCGGGAAAAAGGGGCTATATTTGTTGAAGAGCTTTCCGAAATACCGCTAATTGATTCTAGAGGCAGGTCTTCCATCGTGATATTCAGTGCTCACGGTGTTGCCCAAGCTGTGAAAGAGGAAGCTCGGTATAAGGGGCTTAAGGTATTTGATGCTACCTGCCCGCTAGTGACTAAAGTTCACATGGAGGTGACTAAGTTCAGCCAAGCGGACAGGGAATGTGTGCTCATCGGTCATGAGAATCACCCAGAAGTGGAAGGCACTATGGGTCAGTATAATACTGACGAAGGAGGCAAGATTTATCTTGTCGAATCGGTCGCGGATGTCAGCAGATTGAAAGTAGAAAATCCTGAGAAACTTTCATACGTAACGCAGACGACATTGTCGATGGATGATACAGCCAAGATTATAGCTGCCTTAGTAATGCGTTTCCCAACTATACAGGGGCCCCGGAAAGAAGATATATGTTATGCCACCCAGAATCGACAGGATGCCGTAAAACAACTGGCTCTGGAGTGTGACTTGTTGCTGGTTGTTGGATCCCCCAACAGCTCAAACTCGAACCGTCTTAAGGAGTTAGCGGAGCGCCTTGGATGCGAATCTTACCTTATAGATGGGGTTGATGACATTGATCCTGTCTGGTTAGAGGATAGGTTACGCCTTGGAATTACAGCGGGAGCTTCGGCTCCAGAAGTGCTTGTGCAGCAAGTGGTAGAGCGGTTGCAGGAAATTAGCCACCTGGAACCTGCAGAGGTTGAAGGAGTGGAAGAAAACATTGTCTTCAGTATGCCGCGTGAATTGCGGGATGCTTAGTATTCAAACACTGGCAAGCTGATTCAGTTTCTGCTGCAAGGCTTGTAATGCCCCCGCCATCCGCTGTTCTTTCTCGCGCTCCTTGGAAACTATCTCTGCAGGAGCGTTTTCCACAAACTTCTTGTTGTCTAATTTTCCGGAAACCACTTTCAAACTAGATTCTAATTTCGCAATTTCTTTCTCAAGCCGGACTTGTTCTGCCTCGATATCTATTAAGTCTGCTAGGGGCACCAGGATTTCGAGGTCATTATGTAGCTGAGTTGCTGCGACAGGCACTTCCTGATTTGGTTCGAGCCAATCGATGCTATCCAGCTTCGCTAATTTCCGCAGATAATGACGATAGTTTTCTAGCCTCTCCTTGTCTAAGTCCGATCCATTACGCATTAACACCGGCATAGCTTTAGCCGGTGAAATACCCATCTCACCTCGAATATTTCGAATTGAGAGAACGACACCTTTAAGCCAATCGATATGAGCTTCCGCTTCGCTATCGATATTGCTCTCATCGAAAACTGGGTATGGTTGAAGCATGATGCTTTCTCCTTCGATGTCTAGCAAAGGAGCCACCCGCTGCCATATTTCCTCAGTAATAAAAGGCATAAATGGATGCAACAGTCGTAAGATTTTTTCTAGGACGACCACTAATACATGTTTGGTTGCTTGTGCTTCCATCGGGTTAGCTTCTTCATCCCAAATTATAGGTTTGGAAAGTTCCACATACCAGTCACAGTACTCGTTCCAGATAAACTCGTGTAGCTCTTGCGAAGCTAGATCGAAGCGATAACTTAACATGGCTTGTTCGATATTCCTGGCAGTATGTTCGAAGCGACTGATTATCCATCGGTCGGTAACAGAAAAATGAATGTTATCGAGGGATGTCGGTTCGGATTTTCCTGCATTATTCATTAATACATATCGAGCTGCGTTCCATATCTTGTTACAGAAGTTACGGAAGCCTTCGGTGCGACCTAAATCGAATTTTATGTCGCGTCCAGTGGATGCCAGCGAGTAAAAAGTGAAGCGTAGTGCATCCGTACCATAGCCAATGATGCCGTTTGGGAAAGATTCCTTGGAGTGTTTTTCAATCTTTTGCTGCAATTGTGGTTGCATTAGCCCTTCAGTGCGCTTGGCAATCAGCTCATCTAGGCCAATACCATCAATCAAATCGATAGGGTCAAGTATATTTCCTTTAGATTTCGACATTTTCTGTCCGTGCTCATCTCGCACCAATCCCGTAATGTATATCTTTTTGAAGGGGATCTCGCCGGTGAACTTTAGGGTCATCATTATCATTCGTGCAACCCAGAAAAAAATAATGTCAAACCCTGTGACGAGAACGTCGGTAGGATGATAGCGATCGAAATACTCGCGATCGTTTGGCCATCCCAACGTTGAGAATGTCCATAATGCGGAGGAGAACCAAGTATCAAGCACATCTGCATCTTGTCGCAATATAATCTCATCCCCTAGCTGATATTTGCTGCGAACTTCCGCTTCGTTGGCGGCGACATAGATTTCATTGTTTTCGTCATACCATGCTGGAATCCGGTGACCCCACCAGAGTTGCCTGCTAATACACCAATCTTGGATATTACGCATCCAGGCAAAATAAGTATTTTCCCAATTTTTTGGTACGAACTCTATATCGCCATCCTCGACTGCTCTGATGGCTGGATCCGCCAAAGACTGCATTGCAACATACCACTGATGAGTCAGATATGGCTCAATCACGACACCACTACGATCACCGCGAGGAACCTTAAGCTTGTGCTCTTCGATTTTTTCCAGCAATCCGAGCTTTTTCAAATTGATAACGATCTGCTCCCGGGCGTCGAACCTGTCCATTCCTCGATACGCCGCTGGTGCGTTTTCATTTATTTTCGCATCATCAGTGAGTACATTTATTAGCTCCAGATCATGGCGTTTACCAACCTCGTAGTCGTTGAAATCGTGGGCCGGAGTGATCTTGACACAACCACTTCCGAATTCAGGATCCACGTATTCATCAGCAATGATTGGAATGCGGCGATCACAAAGCGGCAGTTCTACGAACTTTCCGACAAGCTCAGTATAACGTTCGTCGTTTGGGTGCACAGCCACCGCCACATCACCTAGCATGGTCTCCGGACGAGTGGTGGCAATTGTAATAAAAGTGTCTCCAGAAACAGTTTTGGTGTTGTCTGTTAGAGGATAACGATAATGCCAAAGTGAACCAATTTCTTCTTCGGAGAACACCTCGAGGTCGGAGATCGCTGTGTGTAGCTGGGGATCCCAGTTGACCAGTCGATTACCTCGGTAGATCAGGCCCTCGTCGTAAAGATCTATAAACACCTTCTCTACTACTGCGGACAGTGATGCGTCCATAGTGAAGCGTTCCCTGGTCCAGTCCGGGGATGACCCCATCCGACGCAGTTGTTGGGTAATGATTCCGCCGGATTTTTCTCGCCACTCCCAGACTTTCCGTACGAAGGCGTCTCGACCGATTTCCTGGCGGCTGGACTCAGCAGCATTCAATTGGCGTTCCACCACCATTTGAGTTGCGATGCCAGCATGGTCCGTTCCAACCTGCCAGAGTGTGGCTCGACCTAACATACGGTGATAGCGAATTAATGCATCCATGATGGCATGCTGAAAACCATGTCCCATGTGCAAGCGCCCGGTCACATTGGGCGGAGGAATTACAATGCAGTAGGGCTGACCCTCACCCTGAGATGCAAAATAACCTTTTTCTTCCCAGGTCTTATACCAGTGATCTTCCAGTTGCTGTGGCTGGTAAGTCTTTTCCATTCGTAAAGAACACGCGCCCATCAAAAAGGCGCAAGTATACATGAAGCGAATTGGCTTTTCCGGTTAAAAGGGCTTCCACGTCCTTTGATAGGTTAGAGCTAACAGTCGCGAAAGTATGTTTCTGTTACCAGCAGCTTTGATAACGCCCTCGTCCTTATTTAGGGCCACTGTTATCAGTACTTACTGTCCCATTGGGCATCGAAGCGCTATTGCTTTTGTCGGCGCAAATAGTCCACGAGGAGACCGACTGGCCGACCGGTGGCCCCTTTTTGCGTTCCCGAATTCCAAGCGCTTCCTGCGATATCCAAATGAGCCCAATTTTGCTTTTTGGTAAACCGGGATAGGAAACAGGCGGCAGTGATCGTGCCGGCACGCGGGCCTCCGATATTTGCTATATCGGCGAAGTTACTATTTAGCAAGCTTTGGTATTCTTCCCATAGAGGTAATTGCCACGCACGATCGAGACTATGCTCACCAC